>JGI24024J18818_10000670_pt1 | contig 13346 bp, 16 predicted proteins | sample Cruoilmetagenom2_FD_18818 | JGI IMG/M metagenome (IMG submission 18818) | reverse complement strand
TATACAACTGATCCCGAACCATGAAAACATTAAGAGTATCTATCATAATAGGGCATGGATTTGGTTGAAGAAAGGAAATTACGATAAAGCAATTGAGGATTTCAGCAGTTCGATATCAATAGATTCCGAATTTGATGCCTCATATTATGGCAGAGCGTATGTATTTTATAAAAAAGCGAATTTCCAACGGGCATTAATAGATGCGAAGGAATCTGCCAAATTAAGTCCGGCAAATAAGAAGTATGATGACCTACTGTATGAAATTAAATCTTCTGTCTTTACGCAAATCGCATCCCCAGCCTCAGTGCCAGTTACTTCAGACTAAACCATCCCTTTGGTAGGTGAAAAAACAAAAGAAGANCAACTTATATTAAGAAAGANAAATATTNACAATGCGTGTAAAGTATTAATTGAAATAACACTTTGGTCCGGAGGATTTGGTCTACAAGGTGGCGCTTTATTTAAAAATACCCTTGGCAGTTATTCTGCCAAGTGTCCGGATTGTTATAAAGTTACCCCCCAGGGCAGTTGACTCTGAGCCATTTCAAAACCTTCCGGTGAGTGGCTTTTGAGTCTTTTCAGCCCAAATTACCCGGAAGCGTCGTCGAATGGGTGGCAATGTTTCTGAAAGGCGCCCTGTGTTCAAATGCATCGGCATCAACAAAAACCTGCTGATTTTTAAAGTTCAAGCTTTCGGGGAAGGCGCTCACTGTTGCAGTTCAGACTTTGGTGGTTCTCCTTTCTCGTTCCAGCCCCGCGCCCTGTAATAATCGTTCATCAGCTGTTTCATCTGATCTTCGGTGATAATTTTCCGGGTTTCAGCGCCTCACGGGAAAAACGCTCGAGATAAGGACGAGCTTGACCCTTTGCTGGATATATGGGTATAAATCATTCGAGGTGAATCAAGAGATGCAAAAACAGAAAAACTCACGAGGGTGTTTTCTCTGCGGACTCGAAAATGATGTTTCATTAAAGATGAGATGGTACGAAGATCATCAGGTCCAGGAAGTACGTTCGACAGTAACGGTTCCCGATCATTTCAACGGTTATCCGGGCGTTGTGCACGGGGGAATCGTTTCAGCGATATTGGACGAGACATCCGGCCGTGCGGTCATGTTGAAATCAGGCAAAGATGCTTTGATGGTTGCCCTCAAACTGGAGGTCACGTTTCGCCGTCCCACCCCAACCAACACGCCATTAACGGCCGTCGGCTGGGTGATTAAGCAGAGTTCGAGCCGGGCACAAGTTGCCGGAGAGATCCGTCTTCCAGACGGAACCATAACCGCCGAATGCAAAGCCATCGTCGTTCGCCCTCCCCAGGATATTCTTGACAAATGGGAAGCAGAGAAACCTTACTGGAAAGAATACGATGATTGATAAATATTCTTTTGGAAATATCATTGTAAATGGAACCACCTACAAGGATGATATTAAAATCATTCAAGGCAAAGTGGTTTCCCCCTGGTGGAGAAATCGTGGTCATAAGGTGGAACTTAATGATATCAAAGATATTATTGAGGCCAAACCCGGTGTTTTGGTGCTGGGTAAAGGCCAGCCCGGTTTGATGAAGTCGACCCGATCGTTAAGGGAATTTCTTCAAAAAAATGACGTTGATTTGATCGAGGAGAAGACATCCAAAGCGGTAAAGACCTTCAACCGCCTCTTTATTGAAGGTAAAAATGTTTGTGCTGGATTCCATTTGTCCTGCTAATGCAAGTCCACCAAGGAGGTTTTAAATGCAGATTTTGGTTCTCTATTTTTCAAAAGGCGGTAATACAAAAAAATTGGCTGAAGCTATTGCAAAAGGCGTTGAGAGTGTCCAGGACGTTCGGTGCGTTCTGAAACATACCGATGACGTAACCAAGGAAGATTTTGTTGCCTCGGGTGGCGTCATCGCAGGCTCTCCCGTCTATTTCGGAATTATGGCTGCCCAGCTCAAAAAGATATTCGACGAATTTGTGGGTGTACGCAAAAAAATGGAAGGCAAGATTGGGGCCGCCTTTGCAACTTCCGCAGATCCGTCGGGCGGTAAGGAGACCACCATGATGTCCATTATCAAGGTAATGTTGATTTACGGCATGGTGATTGCCGGTGATCCCATGTCAGCCACCGGGCATTTCGGAACGTCCTGCGTAGGGTCGCCGGACAGCGGCTCCCTGGAAAACGGGATGAAACTGGGCCGAAGAGTTGCAGAATTGGCTAAAAAATTAAATGGTTAACTTGATCTTTGCTAAAAAATACATTTCTCCATATCCCCGGCATCGGGATCCAAACAGAAAAGCGATTGTGGGAATCCGGAATTCAAAACTGGGATGACGTTACAAATGATCGAACAGCAGGTCTATCCCCGAAAAAACGGAAGACGGTGGTCGAGCACCTCAGGGAATCAAAAGAACAGTTTGACTCCATTAACCCGAACTACTTTTTCGAGTTAAGCCCCTCCAGCCACCACTGGCGATTTTTCCCTGAATTCAGCGACGCCACCGTTTATCTGGATATCGAGACAACGGGACTGAGCCCGCATTACGAAACCATCACCACCATTGCGCTTTATGATGGAGAATCGATTTTCTATTATGTCAAAGACCGCAATCTGGATGACTTCCCGGAGGATATAGGGAGATACAAAGTCATTGTAACTTACAACGGCAAGAGTTTCGACCTCCCTTTTATCGAAAGACATTTCGGGATCAAGCTGAAACAAGCACATATCGATTTAAGATATGTGCTCGCAAGCTTGGGGTATAAGGGGGGCCTGAAAGGCTGCGAAACCCGGTTGGGATTCCATCGGGGAGATTTAGCAGATATCGACGGATTTTTTGCTGTCCTGCTTTGGCATGATTACCGAAAAAACAGGAACGAAAAGGCTCTTCAGACGCTGTTGGCGTATAATATTCAAGATGTCCTGTCCCTGGAAATTCTGATGGTTATTGCATACAATCTGAAAATCGAAGACACGCCCTTTTATTTAAATAGGCTGCCGGATCCGGTGTTGCCGGAAACACCGTTCGAAGTGGATATAAACACTGTGGAGCGGATCAGGTCCGAACAAAATTATTTTGCTCTCCTCTAACCCAAATCCCCATTTTTTCCACCTTGACACCATCTTTGGATTTACTTATATTTTTCAATTTGGTCTAAAATTTTAAACCCTTTTGTATAGGAACCATACCGATGGCCCTTAAAAACACACAGGAATTTATCAAAAAACTCGAATCCGAAGGCGAACTCAAAAGGATTTCCGCAGANGTCGATCCTGTATTGGAAATAACGGAAATCGCAGACCGGATGAGTAAAACCAACGGTCCCGCCTTGCTTTTTGAAAACATCAAAGGTTTCTCATTTCCGCTGATGATCAATGCTTTCGGCAGCTTTCGGCGGATGGAAATGGCGTTGGGGTGCGATTCCTTCGATGATATCGGCCGCCGTATCGAATCGCTCATCAAAATCAAACCCCCNGGAAGTTTCACCCAAAAAATACGGATGTTTTTCGACTTGAAAGAACTGGCCGGCATTACCCCCAAAAAGGTAAAACATGCGCCGTGCCAGCAGCAGGTTTACGGTCCGGACGGACCATTGCTGGATATGCTCCCCATTCTCACCTGCTGGCCCCACGACGGCGGTCCGTTCATAACCCTTCCGATTGTCATTACAAAGGACCCTGAAAGCAGCACTCAGAATGTCGGCATGTATCGCATGCATAAATATGATAATGCCACCACCGGTATGCACTGGCAGTACAATAAAGACGGCAGCCGCCATTTTGACAAATACAAATCCCGGGGAGAACGTATGGAAGTGGCGGTGGCCCTTGGCGGACCCCCTTTGGTGACTTATGCTGCAACAGCACCGATGCCGCCGGATATTGATGAATTTTTACTTGCAGGTTTTATCGGATCACGCCCCATTGAAATCACTCGGGGAAAAACGGTGGACATCTTTGTCCCCGCCGAATCCGACTTTATCATTGAAGGGTACGTAGATCCCAATGAGGACCGGGTTGAAGGTCCATTCGGAGATCATACCGGATTTTACTCTCCTGCCGATCTTTATCCGGTATTTCATGTAACCTGCATCACATGCAGGAATGACGCTGTTTATCCTTCGACCATTGTGGGGAAACCGCCCATGGAGGATTGTTATATGGCAAAGGCAACGGAAAGAATCTTTCTGCCGTTGTTAAAGATGCTCGTTCCGGAAATAGTGGATATGGAGCTCCCCATGGAAGGCGTGTTTCACAACTGCGCCCTGATATCCATTGACAAGAAGTTTCCCGGCCAGTCAAAAAAAGTAATCCATGCACTCTGGGGCCTCGGACAAATGGCCTCCACGAAATATATTGCCGTATTTGATAAAGATATTGATCTTCGCGATTCGAGTACGGTGGTCTGGAAGCTCCTTAATAACGTAGATCCCAAAAGAGATCTTTTGGTATCGGAAGGGCCCCTGGATGCTCTGGACCATTCGGCGCCGTACCCGAATTTTGGCGGGAAAATGGGGATAGACGCCACAAGAAAAACCCGGGAAGAAGGTATGGGCCGGGAATGGCCTGAAGAAATCAAAATGTCTGAAGAAATCATCGAAAAAGTCAGCAACCGCTGGAAGGAATATGGATTTTAAGAAATTCTCAGAGCTCATTATGATCGAGCAGACCTTTTTTGCCCTTCCTTTTGCATTGTTGGGTGTGCTGTTTGCCGGTGGTGGAACGTTTAAGACCTGGTTCTGGGTCATCGTCGCTCTGGCTGCAGCCAGAACTGCCGGCATGTCATTCAACCGGGTTATCGATGCTGAAATCGATGGGAAAAATCCCCGCACCCGTGACCGGCTGGTTCCAAAAGGGGAGGTTGGGTCTTCGGTGGTATGGATGGCGGCGGTAATATCCTCGCTGGTGCTTGTGGGTGCTTCGTTCATGCTCAACAGGCTCTGTTTTTATCTGTCTTTTCCAGCGGTTTTAATGCTGTTAACCTATTCTTATCTTAAACGCTTCAGCGCTTCGTCTCATTTTTATCTCGGCCTGGTTGAAGCCGCCGCCCCCGTCGGCGGATATATTGCAGTCACCGGGGAATTTGGGCGTGTTCCTTTGGTTCTGGGGCTCGTTATTTTGACCTGGATTGCCGGGCTCGACATCGTATACGCCATACAGGACATCGATTTTGATATTAAAGAAGATCTTCACTCCATACCGGCTCGGCTGGGGAAGAAAAAGGCCCTCGTCATCTCTGCAGCCTGCTATATTGGCTCCATAAGCGCAATGATATATGCGGGTTTTCTGACACATAAGAATGTTCCCTACTGGACTGCGGTTTTATTGGTCGGAATAATATTTTTTTACCAGCAGAGACTTGCCAGACGTAAAAACATCGCTTTGGCTGTAAAGAATTTTTTCAAAGTCAACATGTATATATCCCCGATACTTTTTTTCGGAACTCTCACGGATGTTTTTCTCGGACAAATTTTATAAACGTCGAACAGAGGATTAATATAAGGCTGAACACAATGATAGTTGTCGGAATTTCAGGTGCCAGCGGCCCCATCATGGGCATTCGTTTGATTGAAGAACTCCTCAATTCAAAAGAGCGGGTCGCAGGAATTGTTTCACAGGCTGCCGGACAAATTATTGAATACGAAATGCTCAATGAAAAGGAATCCTTTACATCCTTGAAAGAACTGCTTTTAAAACGCGGCGTTTCGCGCAACCATAATCTTTTGAGCGAATTTAAAAACCATGATTTCTTTACCCCGGTTGCCAGCGGATCTGCAGAATTTGAAGCGATGGTTGTCATGCCCTGCTCCATGAAAACATTGTCCGCCATTGTCCATGGATATGCCGATTCACTGATTACCAGAGCCTGTGACGTGGCATTAAAAGAACGGCGAAGATGCATCATCGTTCCCAGAGAAACACCGCTGAGTGTTGTTCATACTGAAAATTTGCACAAGGCAGCCCTGGCAGGAATTGAGATCGTGCCGCCGGTTCCGGGGTTTTACACCCGGCCTGAATCCCTTGATGACGTGATCAATTTTGTTGTGGGAAAGGTGTTGAACCTTTTGGGAAGAAGGCATGACCTGTTTGAAAGCTGGAGAAAGAGGGAAGTATAACGTGGAATTTCTGGATATGTTACAGAATAAAACACTCCGCAGCATTGCCGAAAAAATTTGCAGCAAAGTTCCCGTCAACAAAGAAGATGCCCTTTACATGCTCACCACCGACCACATCCTCGACCTTGGCGCCATTGCCCATCATATCCGGACCAGATTGCACGGAAACCTTGCATACTATGGGGTAAACATGAATCTTAACTACACCAACATATGCGAGCTTCGATGCCCGTTATGCGCCTATTCCTGTGATGAAAACGACGAAAACGCGTTTCTGCTTTCCATAGACGAAATTGACCGGAGGATACGAAAGGCTTCTTTGATGGGAATTGATGAAGTTCACATCGTGGGCGGGCTCCATCCCGATCTTGGTATCGATTATTTCGAGCAGATGTTAAGACGCATAAAAAAGATAAAACCGGATATTCATATTGTTGGTTTTACTGCGGTTGAATACGATTATTTTGCGAAAAAAAACAAAATTTCCCTTGAAGAAGTGTTCAAACGGCTTATGGATGCCGGCGTCGAAGCACTCCCCGGGGGCGGTGCTGAAATTTTTTCGCCCCGGGTCCGCGATATCATCGCGCCGAAGAAAATTCCCGGCTCAAAATGGCTGTCCGTAATGCGAACCGCCCACAAAATGGGTCTTAAAACCAATGCCACCCTGCTGTATAACCATATCGAGACCCCGGAAGATATTGTGGATCACCTTTCACAGATCCGCGATCTGCAGGATGAGACCGGGGGATTCAAAACCTTTGTGCCCTTACAGTTTCACGGAGAAAACACAAAAATTGACCCACGCCCATCGACCTCCGGTTACGACGACATCAGGCTCTATGCTGCGAGCAGGATTTTTCTTCACAATGTCCCCCATCTAAAGGCATTGTGGATGTATCTGGGTGATAAAATGGCTCAAGTACTTCTCCGGTTCGGCGTTGATGATATCGGCGCAACGTATCACAATGAAAAAGTGGTTCATGCTGCCGGTGCACAAACACCCGATTTTGGATCCGAGCCGTTTTTAAGAAGACTTATCCATGAAGCCCAACTCATACCTGAACGAACAACAGCCAGTTACCGCAGTTCACCGGGCAGCCTGAAAAAGGAAATTGTATGAGGCTCGGGTATATCGACTATCTTAACTGCTATCCCTTTTATTACCGGATGTTTGAAAAAAAACCTGTCCCGGGAATCCGCATCTATCCGGGGTACCCGTGCATGCTCAATAAAATGATGGCGGACCGGCAACTCGACATGAGTCCCATTTCTTCCGCAACCTGTGCGGAAATTGCTGACGATGTGGCCCTCCTTCCCCAATTCTGTTTAAGTTCGGTGGGATATGTGGGATCGGTGATTCTTACGAGCAAAATTCCCATTGAAGAATTGAATCACAAGAAAGTGGGAATTACCAGCGCATCTCATACGTCAGCAGTGCTGTTAAAAATTCTTCTTAAAAATTATTACAATGCAGAGCCGTTTTACATACCCACCGATCCGAGGCCGGTGCTTAAAGATATGGATGCCGCTCTGGTTATCGGCAATGATGCCATGGCAATATCCTCTGAACCGGCATCCTATAGTTATGACCTTGGGGACCTGTGGCTTCGCAAGACCGGTTTCCCTGTGGTATTTGCCGTGTTTGCAGTCAGAAAAAGCATCGTTGAAAAATACGCGTCGGAAATCAGAGCGGTGGTTTCTTCATATCACAGCGCTTTGCGCCACCTCAAAGAGGATAAAGAGCAGGTCGTTTCAAAGGCAAGCGCAAAATATCCGGATATTATTTACGACATAAACAGCTACTTTGACCTGTTGCAGTTTAAGTTCGACGAGGATTTGAAAGATGCCTTGATGTTTTACTATTCAATGGCCGGAGACATGGGTCTGATAAAAAAGGTGAAAGGCTTAAAGTATTTGTCTTTTGAATAGAAATGGAGGACATGATTCAAAACAGCGATCTTTATCATAATATATGCGGGGGTAACAGAATCACCTCCAAAGAAGCTCTGGATCTATTTTCCTGGGACATCATCGATCTGGGGAACGCCGGAGATATGAGAAGAAAACTGACATTCCCCAAAGAAGAGGTCGGATTCATCGTCGATCGGATTGTGAACTTTACCAATATTTGTGAGGCGGCCTGTGCTTTCTGCGCATTTCATTCCCGGGCAAATCTCATTCAATCTTATGAACTGACCATTGATGAAATTTGCCGGAAGGTTGAAGAACTGGTTGCTGTTGGAGGAACCCAGGTGATGCTTCAGGGCGGACTTCACCCCGATTACACACTGGATACATACATCCATATGGTGACGTCCGTGAAAAAACGTTTCCCGGAAATCTACCTTCACTCCTTTTCTCCTGCGGAAATTGTGCATATTTCGCGGAAAAGCTCGCTGTCGACAGATGATGTCGTAAAAGCATTAAAAGAAGCCGGCCTCGATTCCGTACCGGGGGCATCAGATCTTTTGGTTGACAGAATCCGCGCCAAGGTGAGCCCGAAAAAAAACACCGTGGATGAATGGCGGGAGGTCATACACTCGCTATGCAAAAATGAAATGAAGTCATCAGCGACCATGACCTACGGCATGGGAGAGACCCTTAAAGAGAAGATAGAACATCTTGAGGTCATCCGCGATGTTCAGGACCGAACCGGCGTTTTCCAGGCGTTTATTCCATGGTCTTTTTCACCTCCAAGGACGCAAATGGCGGATCTCCTCCCGGCAACGGGTATGGATTATCTTAAAATCGTGGCCATCTCGAGGATATTCCTTGACAATATCACCCATATTCAGGCGGGATGGTTGACCGAAGGTTTGAAGCTTGCACAGATCGCCCTGACCATGGGGGCCAACGACATGGGCGGCGTGCTCATGGAAGAGGTTGTGGTAAAGGCTACAGGGATAACAACCCGGACCCACCAAAAGGAGCTTGTCCATATCATTAAAAACGCCGGAAAGATTCCTGTTCAAAGGGATTCTGTATATCAGGCCCTAAGGAATTTCCGGTGAACATCAGCTTGGGTGGGCGTTTTATAACGAAGTATTGCAACTTCATTAACCGTTTAAATTCTGAATAGATTCCCACGGGCATACGCCCGTGGTCCTCTGCAAATTTTGGAAAGAAGCATCATGACAACACTCGATATTGCTTTTTCAACATGCCCCAATGATACCTTTATATTTCATGCAATGCTTCACGACGCTATCGATACGGGAAATTTGCGCTTTATTCCCCATATGCACGACGTGGAAGATCTTAATAAAAAAGCTTTTTCTAAAACATTTGATATTTCAAAGCTTTCCTTCTATGCCTATCTTAAACTAAGACAAAACTACGAAATCCTTGATGCAGGATCGGCTCTGGGGTATGGATGCGGACCGCTTCTTGTGGGAAGGTCGGCTGATCTATCCTTGCCCGAAGCAAAAATCGCCGTACCCGGTGAATATACAACCGCGTATCTTCTATTAAAACTGTGGCGTCCTGAAATTCGCAACGTCGAAATAACCCGGTTTGACAACATCCTTGAAAAGGTACAAATCGGAAAATATGATGCCGGGCTGATCATTCACGAGGGCCGGTTCATCTATCCGGAATATGACTGTGTCGAGATCGTCGATCTTGGCAAATGGTGGGAAAGTGAAACAGGGCTTCCGATCCCTTTGGGCTGTATCGCTGTCAGAAAAGATCGTCCAGCCATCGATCTGAAAAATGATATTGAATCTGTGCTTCGGAATTCGGTGCAATATGCTTTGGAAAACAGACATGCGTCCAGGGAATTTGTAAAATTGCATGCCCAGGAAATGGATGATCGGGTCATTGACGGACATATCGACCTGTATGTCAATAATTTTACCGTATCACTTGGAGAAACCGGTGAAAAAGCGATACAAGCCCTTGAGGAGATGGCACGGTGGAAAAAAATTTTGTAACTGCAATGGTCATGGCCACCCTGCTCGAAGCAAAACCGTTTGTTCAGGGAATGTCTTTGAAGGAAACCCGGAACACACCGTTTCGGCTATTTCAAAATGATGATGTTCTCTTGATCATTTCGGGCATCGGCAAAGCAAATGCAGCCATGGCAACTGCCTACTGCTGTCACAAGTATACGCCTGCCTGCATCTGCAATCTGGGTGCGGTGGGAGCAGCAGGCATTGGCCATTCTCTGGGTGAAATATTTCACATTGATGAAATTATCGAATACGACAGACCTGAACTGAAATCGGGAACACCCCGTATTCATAAACCGGATACTCTAGATGGGTTCCGGACCGCAAAACTCGCCACCAGCGACCGAGCGATTCTTGTTCCAGACGAACGAAAAAAAATCTCCAAAAATGCCGACCTGATCGATATGGAAGGGGCCTCAGTGGTTCAGGCGTGCAATAAGTTCCGGACAAAGTGCTTTATGTTTAAATTTGTCAGTGACACACCGGAGCATACAAGAAGTGAAAATATCGTTGAAAATATCAGAGGGTATCGCGCTTTTTTTTACGAGTATGTTTGGGATTCCGTGATGCCTTTTTTTACATAGCAATTTTATTATTGAATCACAAAAGCACCTCGGCTTCCATCCGTCAAAGTGAAGCAAGCGGTTACGCGCAACCCATTTTTTGGAATGAAAAACAGCCTTATTTACCACAGCATTTTTTATGCTTAATGCCGCTTCCGCACGGGCAGGGGTCATTGCGCCCGGCTTTCTTTTCGGAGACCTGTGGTTTTGGCGGATTCAATAATCTTTCTAAATCGGTAATATCTTCTGGTTTATCCGGTTCCAATCCGATTGTATATTGCCACCCGTTTTCTTCAAAGATTGATGCGACTTCTTTCATTCTTTCTTCTGTTTGCACACAAACAACAGCAGGGTTCTTTTCAGTACCCAATTTTCCCGTCTTTTTACCATTGAATATTTTTGCCATTTTTTCACCGATAAATAAATATTATAGGATTCATCTGCCGCCTAACGAAGAGCGTTTATCCATTGTCCCATAAAACCTTAAACTTGGAAATATAAAAAATCAAGCAGTTTAAGCTTAATGAAAATTTTCTTGATATCACATCGAAGCTCCGGAGATTAAATTTCTCGCCCATAAGATTCGAGAGCAACCTTAATCTCTTCATGGAATTGACAGAGTCAATCATTTTCTGCCCAAGTATTGAAATTATCAATTTTACATATCGCCTATCCTTATACTATATATCTCCCATATAAAATTTGAGGCTCCCTGCAGCCCCGTTGAAACAGGATTTATGCCCCAGTTAAGCAGAAAAGATCAGTAGGTTTCATGGGGTAAACTTCGTTTCAATAAACTTGCGGGGAATGTGCTCGCTGTTGCAGTTCATGTCGGTGTGAAATGTAAACGCTTAACAAACGGCCCTTAACATCCCATAGAGCATTTTGGCCTCATCGGGGTGTAAAATCCGATCTGAATCTGGAAAATTTGGAAATGATGCGTTCAACAATGAGTGAAGCAGGTGGAACGGTTGCCGGCCGAAAAGATGAAGGGCTTCTTGGCCTGAAAAATATCTTTTTATCCACTCCGAGTTACAACCTTTCCCGTATCCTGTTGAGTGTTATTTTTCTATGGTCCGGCATCTCCAAGCTAATGGCCCCCCAATTTTTTGCCGTTATTATCGAAAATTATGGTTTGTTGCCCGATCCCTTGACCATGCCGGCGGCCATTGTCTTGTCCATAATAGAAGTTCTCGCGGGACTGGGACTCTTGGCCGATATCCGTGGATCTCTGGCTGTTGTCACCGGCTTATTGGCGTCATTTATGGTGATTTTGAGTTATGGTGTCTGGCTGGGACTCGATATCGATTGCGGATGTTTTGGTTCCGAAGACCTGGAAACCGGGGCCTTTAGTGGACTGCGTTCGACCCTTTTTCGGGATATAGTGATGATGTTGGTTATCTTTTACCTTTATTTTTGGCGTTATCGCCAAAGCATGGCACCCAAACCGTTAACAAATCTTTTTAGAAGCTTAAAAAAGAAGGAGGCGTGATGATTCGAATGGGAAAACTTATTTTCGGTTTTATGGCCGTCGGACTCTTTCTGATGCAACCGGCAAATCCGGCATTCGCCAAAAACAAATTTGAAAAAGAGGTCGTAAAAGAGCAGGAAGCCGTCAAGTTGGTCCGTGAAGTTCAGCAGGGCGGTTACGACGTGATCACAGCCAAGGAGCTTAAAGGCCTGATCGATTCCGGCAAGGATATTCTTATTATCGACACTATGCCCTATGATGCCAGTTATAAAAAAACGCATGTCCCTGGTGCAAAGCAGTTTTTGTTTCCCATTCCCGAGATGAAAGCGTGGGATACCAAAGAGACGGATGGCAAAACCCTTGACGATTTCAAGGCGCTGCTCGGTCCCGACATGTCAAAAACCATCGTCATCTACTGCGGATTCGTCAAATGTACCCGAAGCCACAATGGGGCCATGTGGGCCCAGAAGCTGGGCTACAAAAATGTTTTCCGATTTCCCGGGGGAATTTTTGCCTGGAAAGGTGCCGAATATCCTGTAGAGAAGGCAAAATAAGGCTTCGAAAAAGATATAGGAGTACACACCCCAAAATTCTGAGGGGTGTGTGCCTTAAGAATATGATATGACCCGACTAAATTCCGGAGATTGCCCTTTGGATCGCAGTGTCGAAGCGCTGATTAAAAAAATTCGGTGCCGTGCCGAAAACCTGTTCACGACAAAACAACTCATGTGTTCCGAAGCGGTTCTGACGGTACTGAATCAAGGACTCAAAGGCGGTCTGTCTCCTGAGATTGCCGTTCGACTCACCTCGGGTTTGCCGGAAGGATTCGGGGGCAGTGGGTGTACGTGCGGGGCCTTAAGCGCCGGAATTATTTCCCTGGGTTTGTTTTTGGGACGTAACGGCCCCGGTTTTTTTAACAACCGCACGGTTTGCAGGGCTTCAAAGGAACTGCATGACCAGTTCAAAACCCATTTCGGTGCCACCTGCTGCCGGGTATTAACGAAGAATATCAAGCTCGGAACCAGGAGTTACTACCGGCTGTGTGCCCAAAAGGCGGGAACCGTTGCTGAACAGGCCGGCCGCCTTATCTTAGAAAAAAAATCGGAACTGCTTGAAAAGGCTGACTGGACGTATGTGAATCAAACCGATTCCAATATCGGTGGACGGATCCAGCAACTGACCAACACCTTTCGATCATAACCGCCTGTTATTTAAAAATCTACCGGTGGCATACCCTATACCATTTTGATGAAAGATCTTGAC
>JGI24024J18818_10000666_pt1 | contig 13369 bp, 15 predicted proteins | sample Cruoilmetagenom2_FD_18818 | JGI IMG/M metagenome (IMG submission 18818) | reverse complement strand
GAGCTTTTGGCTCGAGTGGATTTCGCCGTCATCGCTTTCCCACAGGAGTCGGTCAATTAATTCATAGTAAATATGAAACGAATGAAGATGATGAGTATAAATTTGAATCATGATCTTAAACAACTTGAGAACATGGCCGATTACTAGCTTATACGGTCTTTTGCTTTTTATTAAGAATAAATAAATAAAATTCATTAACTGACCGCTTTCCGTGGGCTCGCGCCGAACTAACTCGAGCTTTAGCTCGAGTGGATTTCGCCGTCATCGCTTTCCCACAGGAGTCGGTCAATTAATTCATAGTAAATATAAGATGAATGAAGATGATGCGTAAAAACAAGTAGACTAAGTAACAGTCAGTGGTATTTATTAAAATGACGTTTGGTCAATATATCAAATTCTTTTCTGAAATGAAATACTTTATTTCAACTTAAACTAAAGAAGACTGCAAGCAAACTCAAATTTAAGTAGAGTTTGTTTGCAGTCTAACAGTTTGGTTTTATCAATTAGAATTTTGTAATGATTTTTTTAAAATCTCTAAATTTTTCTCCATCAATGTAAAGTAAGTCTCTTTATTATCAATGTCTTGTTGTGTTAAAACGCCTAAATTATGAATGGTTAAGGCTTCTGCACCGATTTCGTTTTGAATCACTTTTGTTAAATTTGAAGAAACATTTTGTTCAAACAAGATTGTTTGAACATTTTTTGTTTTTGCAAATTCCACAAGTTCGGTTAATTCTTTTTGTGATGGTTCATCTTGAGAGTTTAATCCTGACACTGATACTTGTTCAAGACCATACGTACCAGCTAAGTAACCAAATGCAGCGTGAGACACGAAAAAGGTTTTATTTTCCGAAGCATCTGCCATTTCTTTAAAATCTGTATCCAACTGTTCAAGTTCAGCAACTAAAGTATTAAAGTTTTCTGTGTAAACTGATTCATTAGCTGGATCTTTTTCGACTAATGAATTTTTTATAGAGCTAGCAAGTTTTATACTGATTTTAGGTGAAATCCACAGATGAGGATCAACCTCCCCATGGTCATGCCCTTCATGGCTTTCTTCTACTTGTTCAGTACCGTCATCGTGAGAATCAGTACCTTCTTCTTCATGGGCATGTTCATCTTCAGTACCTTCTTCTTCATGAGCATGTTCATCTTCAGTACCTTCTTCTTCATGAGCGTCGTGGCCCTCTTCTTCAGAATGGTCTTTATGACCTTCACTTGCGGCAAGCTCTTCATCAGAAACAGCATCTGCAGTCGCGACCATTGTCACTTTTTCATTTGCCAATGTTTTTTTGGCATTATCTACAAAGCCTTCAAGACCAAGACCGATGTAAAAGAACAAGTCTGCGTCAGCTAAAGCCATCATATCTTTTTGTGTTGGATCAAATGTATGCTCATTCGCACCGGCAGAATAAACAGACTCAACATTGACCAATTGACCACCGATGCGTTCTGTAAAGTAAGTCAGTGGATAAACGGTTGTGTATATGGTTAAGGTGGCATCAGGATTTTTAGGATCACTTGTAGTAGCTGTCTTATTTGCTCCACATGCAGCTGTAAATAAAGCAAGAAAAGCAACTAAACTAATTAATAATAATTTCTTCATCGTTAACTCCTTTTAAATAGTAATGATTACGATTTGCGTAAAAGACTTTATTAGCATACAAGATTAGATATTAAAACACAAGCAAAAACACAAAAAAAATGACTCTTTTTAAAGAGTCATTTTTTCTTCGGCCATTCTTCAGGTACTGGATCATATCCACCAGGATTAAAAGGGTGACAACTTAGTATTCTACGTACTGCTAAATATACACCTTTAAAGGCTCCGAATTTTTGAACAGCTTCAACACCGTAATGAGAGCAGGTTGGATAAAATCTGCAACTTGGTGGCGTTAAAGGTGAAATCACTTTTTGATAGAGACGAAATAGGGCAATCACAATATATTTCATGGCTTATTTATGTCCTTATCTGACGTTGATGGAGCCGGATCTATCGTATGTTGATGTTCATACCCTTTTTTTGTGGCTACTAAGAATATAAGTGTAATCACAACCATACATACAATTGCTAAGAACAAAAGTAACCATAATGGCATTTTTTTCACTCCATTTCTTTACGTATGTTTATTGTAGAACCTTTAGTGGTAAATTAAAAGTAATCAAGTATTAAATTATATCTAGGAGTGTGAATTTTTTATGTCAGCTGCATTAAATAAAGAATTAAATAAGCAAGTCGCAACATGGTCGGTTATGTATACAAAACTACATAATTTTCATTGGTATGTAAAAGGTCCACAATTTTTCACGTTACATGCAAAATTCGAAGAACTTTATAACGAAGCAACTCTTCATATGGATGAAATCGCTGAACGTTTGCTTACTCTTGGTGGCAAACCAGTGGCAACTCTAACTGAACAATTAGAGTTATCAGAAATAGCAGAAGCAACAGGGAAAGAATCGACAGACCAAATGGTTGAGTCGCTCGTTAATGATTTTGATAAAATTATGAAATCCTTGAAAAAAGGGATGGAAGAAGCAGCAAAAGATGGAGATGATATGACAGAAGACATATTAAATGCTGTGTATCAATCCATCGAAAAACATCAGTGGATGTTAAATGCGTTTTTGGGTGAAACCAATAAATAAGAAAGATCAGGCAAATTCCAAATTTGGAGTTTGCCTTTATTTTTTTGGGATATGGTCGATAGAAGATGTATAAGAAAGGAGTTGTGTTGATGGAAATAAGCTCAATTATGGCCAGTCAATTAAGAGAGCTGCAGTCAACTGTTCAAATGAGCGTGATGAAAAATGCGCTTAATATGAGCTCTGCTTCTGCGGTTCAAATGCTCCAAGAGATGCCTGAGCAGCCGATTGCTGCTCATCCTTTTAAAGGAACAGTCGTCGATATATCAGGTTAAATTAGACAAGAAACATGCATATCAATTGATGTGCATGTTTTTTGGTTTCAACACACATCCTAATTAAAATGAGAGGATGGATGTTATGACAAAAGTTTATGTTTCTGTTACACATCACCGCTATTATTTTCATCCAGAGGATTCTCCTTGGGAATATGAAATCGAAGCGGAACCTGAGGTGCTTGGCGTACTAGATCAATTATTTAATCAGAAGGATGAACTTGAATGGAAAAACTTTTTCCGAGCACATTTGCCGTATATTCAATACCATTTAGACCCCGAAAATGATGCGGTGGATAATCGATTAAAAAAATTATTTGCGGTTCTTCACGAATACGGAAATGATGAAGCAAAAGAGCTCATTGAATCCATGCATTATTATAGTTGAATGCCACACATGCCTTCGCTACACTTAAACAAAGGAGTGTGGTGAAGGCATGTTTTTATTTACAGATTTAAAAGGTACTCAAGTTACCTTATCTTTTGAACCAAATACCTTTTCCATACCTGCGAAGCACGTCCTCGTTTTGGCTAATAAAGAAAACAAGTGGTTAGTAGCAAATAATCCATCCAGGGGATTAGAATTTCCTGGAGGTAAGGTAGAAGAGGGAGAAACATTACTAGACGCTGTAAAGAGGGAAACTTTTGAAGAAACAGGAGCTATCTTAACGGACATTAAATGGTTTGCTGAATATATCGTCGATGATGAGATGCCATTTAGAAAAGTAGTATTCCGAGCAAACGTAAGTGAGATTCGTGAAATAGATGGAGATTTTGAGACAGATGGGTTTGAATGGCTAACATTAGAGGAATTTAAAAGTTCATCAGCATTAAGTTTTCATATGAAGGATGAAGGCATGGAAAAAATGTTGGAGCGGGTGATATTACTTGAGTCAAAATGGTCAAATCGTTAACAAGAAAGCATATCCGAGTCCAAATCCACAAGTGCTGTTAACTGAAATCATTTATTGGTCGAATGGATTTCGAGTAAAGGGGTTATTAGCCGAGCCGAAGGAGAAAGGAACCTATGAGGGCATCCTGTATCTAAGAGGTGGCATGCAAAGCATTGGGATGGTGCGTCCAAGTCGAATTTCTCAATTTGCATCTCAAGGTTTTGTGGTTTTTGCACCATACTATCGAGGCAATCGCGGTGGAGAAGGTCGTGATGAATTTGCGGGAGATGATCGATATGATGCCGTTTATGCAGTAGATGTGTTAAAGCAATTTATTCAAAGTCCAAGAGTACATCTTTTCTCGTTTTCAAGAGGAGGAATTATGGCTTTATGGACTGCAATTATACGTAATGATTTGACCTCTCTCGTGACCTGGGCAGGTGTAACGGACACGGCTCTTACTTATCGTGAACGAAAAGATATGAGGCGTATGATGAAAAGAGTAATTGGAGGAAGTCCTAGTAACCATCAAGAATTATATGACGAGAGGACACCCTTGAACGATGTAGAGAAAATCCATGCTTCTGTTTTAATCATTCATGGTGAACAAGATGAACATGTGAGTATTCGGCAAGCAAAACTTCTCGAAGAGTCATTGATGTCAAATAGGAAAGTTTTAGAAACCTGGTATTTTAATCAATATAAGCATCAGTTTCCTCCAAAAGAAAATGCACAACTAGTACGGAAAATTTGTAAATGGATGAGAATTCAAGAGGTGGATGCCAAGTGAAGCATATGACAGTTCGTTTAGAGACAATGAGTACAAAAGAAAAAACATATTTTCCTACCAGCACATCTTACTGGGAAGATTTATGGGATACATATACGGTGGATTTTGCATCTGTTGAGATTCATTGTTGGAAAGAAGAAAAACACCACATTGAAGAATTATCACCTTTAGCTGCTCGTACTCAAGATCGTAACTTGGTCGTGGAACTTACCCTTACGTTAAATGAAGAGAATCGAACCTTTCTTCGGAATGAGTCGAGTGATATAAACGGTGGGTTAAAATGGTTTGCTCTTTTCTTTTATCAAGAAGCCACTCAAATGTTAGAAATAGGGAGATACGGTTCAGAGATCGCTCTGTATGGAATCACAGAAGAAGAGGGAGAGGAATTCAAAAAAATCTTTCCTGAGGGTACTGAGTTTGAATACTTTAAAGAGCATTTTATTTAAGTATGTAATAGGGAAAATTGACACACCCTACAATAAACACAAAAATGGCTTACACATGTGTGTAAGCCATTTTGAGTTAAATAATTGGTGCGCCTTTAGTTAAAATTTCATCCGAAACGTTTCCGAATTTATTAAAGTTCTCTCGAAATTGATCAGCTAATTCTTTTGCTTTTTTATCATAAGCTTCTTTATCTGCCCAAGCATCGCGTGGGTTCAATACGTCAGATGGTACACCTGGTACTTGTTTAGGAATTTCTAATCCAAATACAGACCCTTTATCCGTTTCTACATCATCTAATTTTCCTTCAAGTGCAGCACGAACCATAGCTCTCGTATATGAAAGTTTCATGCGACTTCCTACACCATACTCTCCACCAGTCCAACCAGTGTTTACTAGGAATACTTGAGAGTTGTGCTCATCAATTTTTTTACCTAACATCTCTGCATACACCGTTGCAGGAAGTGGAAGGAATGGGGATCCGAAACAAGTCGAGAACGTTGCTTGTGGTGAAGTAATTCCACGTTCTGTACCTGCAAGTTTTGATGTAAAGCCACTTAAGAAGTGGTACATCGCTTGTTCTTTTGTTAACTTACTGATTGGAGGCAATACGCCAAATGCATCAGCTGTTAAGAAAATAATTGTTTTTGGATGGCCCGCTACAGAAGGGTCCACGATATTGTCAATTGCTTGTAATGGATAAGCAGCACGTGTATTTTCTGTTAGAGAAATATCATCGTAATCTGCTTCTCTTGTTTCTGGATCCACCACAACGTTTTCTAAAACAGATCCAAACCGAATTGCATCGTAAATTTGTGGTTCATTTTCATGCGTAAGGTTTATGGCTTTTGCATAACAGCCACCTTCAATATTAAATACACCATTATCTGACCATCCATGCTCATCGTCACCGATTAGTTTACGATCTGGATCAGCTGATAATGTAGTTTTACCTGTTCCGGATAAACCGAAGAATAAAGCAACATCACCCTGTTCTCCAACATTCGCTGAACAATGCATTGGTAATATCCCTTGTTCCGGAAGTAAGTAATTCATAATAGAGAAAATCGATTTCTTCATTTCCCCAGCATACTCAGTTCCACCGATTAAAATAATGCGTTGTTCCATCGACACAATAATGAACGTTTCTGAAGATGTTCCATCTACTGCTGGATCCGCTTTAAAGGTCGGAGCAGAAACAATGGTGAATTGTGCTTCATGAGAAGATAGTTCTTCTTCTGATGGACGAATAAATAATTGATGGGCAAAAAGATTATGCCAAGCATACTCATTAATTACTTGTAACGATAGGCGTGAATCTTTATCGGCACCAGCAAAGCCTCTAAAGACAAATAATTCTTCTTTAGTTTTTAAGTAATCGATTACTTTCTTATATAAAGAATTAAAAATTTCAGGTGAAATTGGTTGGTTCACTGAACCCCAATCTATCTTGTCTTTTGAACTATCTTCCTCAACCATGTACTTATCTTTAGGAGATCTACCAGTATATTTCCCAGTCTCCGCTTTTACAGCACCTGTTGATGTTAAGACAGCTTCTCCACGTGATGTTGCCTTCTCCACTAATTGTGGTACTGAAAGTTGAATATGCACGTTTTGGGCAGTCAACAATTCGTTCAGCTCGTTAAGAGTGTTCACTGAATTCATGTATATGTACCTTCCTTTTTCACGTATTCCCATTTAAAATGGGGTGTTTTTTCAATCGATAATTAGTATAACACATTACGTTTAATAATCTACACTAATAGCCTGATTAAATTTCTCGAAAATCTGCCTCTAATATAGAAGGAATAAAAAATATTTGACATAAGAGTATTTGTTTATTATGATGTAAAACTGAACGGATACTCTTATCCCGAGCTGGTGGAGGGGTCAGGCCCTATGAAACCCGGCAACCTGCAATTACGAACCAAGAAGTAATTGGCAAAGGTGCTGAACCTGAAGCAAGGTGAATTCCTTGGATGATAAGAGTGAAAGGTGCCTACTAAATCATACCTTTCCTCATGTAATAACGTGAGAGAGGGTTTTTTTTATGCAAAGTCTAGTGATGATTGCATAAGAAATGGATGATTTTCTGATGACATCTCCCTTTATCCTCGTGTGCATAAGCCCGAAACGGCAGAGGGTTTTATTCCTTTGAATAAAGCTTTACATGGGAAATGAGTACCGTTTGAATTTTCCGGGAGAAATCCCGAAGGATATAGGAGGAATTATTAATGACAAATCGTCGTCTATTTACATCTGAATCAGTAACAGAAGGGCATCCGGATAAGATCTGTGATCAAATCTCCGATGCAATATTAGATGCAATTTTAGCAGAAGATCCAAATGCACGTGTTGCTTGTGAAACAACCGTTACAACTGGTTTAGTCCTTGTTGCAGGTGAAATCACAACTTCAGCATATGTAGACATTCAAAAAGTGGTGCGTGAAACAGTTCGTGAAATCGGATACACACGTGCAAAATATGGTTTCGACTCAGAGACATCAGCAGTATTGACTGCAATCGATGAACAATCTGCAGATATCGCGATGGGTGTGGATAAAGCACTTGAAGCACGCGAAGGTTCAATGTCAGACGATGATATTGAAGCAATCGGAGCAGGAGACCAAGGATTAATGTTTGGATTTGCGTGTAATGAAACGCCTGAACTAATGCCACTTCCAATTAGTATGGCTCATAAGTTGGCTCGTCGTTTAGCTTTGGTACGTAAAGAGGAGATTTTATCTTACTTACGTCCAGATGGTAAAACACAAGTAACTGTTGAATATGATGAAAATAATAAACCTTTGCGTATTGATACAATTGTTATTTCAACTCAACATCACCCTGAAATNACACTTGAGCAAATTCAACGCAATATTAAAGAACATGTCATCAATCCTGTAGTACCTGCAGAATTAATTGATGAAAACACAAAATACTTCATCAACCCAACTGGCCGTTTCGTAATTGGTGGACCACAAGGTGATGCAGGTTTAACAGGTCGTAAAATCATCGTTGATACATACGGTGGCTATGCACGTCATGGCGGCGGGGCATTCTCAGGAAAAGATGCAACAAAAGTAGACCGTTCTGCAGCTTATGCTGCTCGATATGTAGCGAAGAACATCGTTGCTGCAGGTCTTGCTGACCGTTGTGAAGTACAATTAGCTTATGCAATTGGTGTTGCACAACCAGTATCGATTGCGATTGATACATTTGGAACTGGAACAGTAGAAGAGTCGAAACTTGTGGAAATGGTTCGCGAATTATTCGACCTACGTCCAGCAGGTATCATTAAAATGTTAGATCTTCGTCGTCCAATCTATAAGCAAACTGCTGCATACGGACATTTCGGTCGTACAGATTTAGATGTTCCTTGGGAAAAAACTGACAAAGCAAATGCTTTGAAAGAAAAAGCAGGCGTTTAATTGTTAAGAAAGCGGCACCGACTAAAGAAATGTCGGTGCCGCTTTTTATATGAATGTTAGTTGTACGTAAAATTACTTATTCTCTGTTTGTAACGCTTTATAGTACTGTCCTTTTTCTGCGTATTCACGAACGATCCGATCCATATCTTTTCGATCCTCTTCGTTTAAATCACGAACGACTTTCGCAGGTCTCCCAAGAGCAAGAACACCTGGTGGAATAACCTTACCTGGTGGGACCAAACTGCCAGCACCAATGAAAGCTCCTTCACCAATCTCCGCACCATCAAGGATAATTGAGCCCATACCAATCAATGCGCCTTTTTTTATGGTACAACTATGTAAAGTTACTTGATGCCCAACTGTAACTTCATCTTCTAAAACAAGAGGAAAAGCTGGACTTTGGTGAAGGCAACATAAGTCTTGGATGTTTACTTTACGACCAATATGAGTAGCGTTTACGTCACCTCTAATAACTGTATTGAACCAGACGGAAGATTCCTCTTCAATTGTCACATCTCCACTAATCGTGACATAATCAGCAATAAAGACTGAAGGATCAATTGTTGGTGTTTTTCCGTTAAATGGATAAATCATATTTATAACCTCTTTTCTATAGATGCCTAGGTTTCATTATACAAAAAAAGAGGAATTTAAAAAGGATGACATNTTTCANNTTATCGAAGTTTCATTTTGATGANAAATTANTTACCATCATATAAAATAAAAGAAAAAGGGGAGATGTTCATGTGGAAATGGGAAGCCGAAGGGCAACCAAAGGCCGTNGTTGCCATTATACATAGTGCGTATGAGCATCATCGTCGTTATGCTTGGCTAATAGAGAAGTTGAGAAGTACAGGATTTCATGTAGTCATGGGAGATTTACCAGGACATGGTGAAGATTCTGCACAGAAAAAGGTGCATGATGAAAATTTCGATTTGTATTCCATGTATGTAAAGCAATTGATAGAAGTTTCAATGGCACATAACTTACCTGTTTTTGTCTTCGGACATGGCTTAGGCGCAACATTGGTGATGCATGCTTTACAAGAGAAATCCATTGAGTGTGCAGGCGTTATCCTTACTTCACCTTGGTTACAGTTAAAAATACAACCATCCAAACTATCAACTGCTTTATCCTCTATGGGAAAACTCGCTGATAACGTGAAAAGTGTCCATGAAATTACCATCAAACAGTTAACTCGTAATTATGACGTATATATACAGGAGAAAGATGACCCGTATTTTCATACCACAATTACAATGAAATGGTATAAAGAGCTTCAACATCTTATGAAGCAAATTGGATCTCATACGGAAACCATACAGGATATTCCTATGTTGATGATGACAGCAGAACGAGATAAAGTAACGGAAATTTCGCATAGTCAACATTGGTTAGTTAGACAAAGACTTTCTGAATTTCAATATAAAGAATGGAAAAATTGTTATCATGATTTATTCCATGAATCTGAACGTGAGGATGTCTTTTGCTATATAGAATCATTTATGCATAATAGTTTACGATCATTAGGGTATATCGTTTAAAACTTTCTGAAAGACCATCTAATTTAAAATTAGGTGGTTTTTTCATTTTAAGTCACCTTTTTATTTCTACTTCGACATTGAGAAACATATTTTTTTAGAATGAAATTGCTTTATGAAAGCCATCAGAGAAAAGAGGAAAGACAATCGAAGAACTGGTTCTTCATTTAAACGGATACTTATGGGGGAAATGGACCATCTATTTTTGTCTCGGTGTAGGCTTATTATTTTCATTCCTTACTCGTTTTCTACAGGTTCGATTATTCGCGGATATGATCAGACAAATGGTTAAAGGTGAGAAATCAGAAGCGGGAATTTCATCTTTCCAAGCTTTTGCAATCGCTTTATCTGGTCGAGTAGGAACAGGAAATATAGCAGGGACTGCAACAGCCATCTCTTTTGGAGGTCCTGGAGCGGTCTTTTGGATGTGCGCGATCGCTTTTATTGGTGCATCCACTGCGTTTATTGAATCCACCCTCGCACAAATATATAAAGTGAAGCAGGATGGCCAATATCGAGGTGGACCTGCATATTACATCCAACGAGGCTTAGGTTGGAAATGGTATGCAGTTCTATTTGCCATTGTTACCATTATCGTTTCTACCATTCTCTTGCCTGGTGTCCAAGCCAATGCAGTTGCCGGAGGGATGGAAAATGCCTTTCAACTAAAACCATGGATGACCGGTTTAGTTATTGCCGTTCTAATTGGTATTATCACGCTAGGTGGAGTTAAACGAATTGCAACGGTTGCAGAATTTATTGTTCCATTCATGGCAATTGCTTATATGGTTTTATCAGCTGTCATCATCTTCATGAATCTTAGTGAACTACCTTCTATTATTTCTTTGATTGTTCGGAGTGCATTTTCTTTTGACTCCACATTTGGTGGAATGGTGGGTGCCGCAATTTCTTGGGGAGTTCGTCGGGGGATTTATACGAATGAAGCTGGTCAAGGTACAGGAGCCCATGCTGCTGCTGCCGCGGAGGTATCACATCCAGTAAAGCAAGGATTGGTTCAAGCATTTTCAATATACATAGACACGCTGGTTATTTGTACAGCAACCGCCTTTATGATCTTAATCAGCGGCATGTACAATGTTCAATTGGATGATGGAAAAGGGGACTTTATTGTTGAACATTTACCTGGAATGGAAGCGGGACCAGCATATACTCAAAAAGCGATTGATGTAGTCATGCCAGGCATGGGTTCGCAATTTGTAGCAATCGCTTTATTATTCTTTGGGTTTGCCACAATCATGGCCTACTACTATATTGCTGAAGTTAATCTATCTTTTTTATTAAAAGGACCGTCATACAAACTTGCCATATTTATTTTAAAAATCCTCATTGTATTTTCATCTTTTTCAGGAGCCATTCAAAGTGCATCACTTGCTTGGGCTCTTGGTGACGTAGGACTTGGCATTATGGTTTGGTTAAATTTAATTGCCATTCTAGCACTTTCTAGACCTGCGTTTCTAGCATTAAAAGATTATGAAAATCAGAAAAAGAGAGGGATAAATCCAGTGTTTGACCCGGTGAAATTGGGTATTAAACACGCTGATTTTTGGGTGGGAAGAACGGTAAAAAAATTTAAATAGGGAGTGGTTTAACTTTCTAGTTATAAAGGGTATCAACTATTAAATTGAAAAATTACTTTGTAACTATTTCTACTTCACATCTTGTACACATACACTTAATGTAATATAGTGAATTATGTGACAAATTAGTGAATTAGACAAAGGGGGAAAAATGNATGGAAGAATTTATTGGACACATTAACAGTTTTTTATGGGGACCATGGATGATTTATGGATGTTTAGCTGTTGGACTTTTATTTTCAATTCTTACAAGATTTTTGCAAGTTCGTCTAATTAAAGACATGGTACAGCAAATATTCAAAGGTAAAGAATCAGATGCAGGGGTATCTTCATTCCAAGCATTAGCAATCGCTTTATCTGGACGAGTAGGAACTGGTAACATCGCAGGTACCGCAACTGCTATCGCATTTGGTGGTCCTGGAGCAGTATTCTGGATGTGGATGATTGCATTCATCGGAGCATCTTCTGCATTTATCGAATCAACTTTAGCACAAATTTATAAAGTGAAAGAAAATGGACAATATCGAGGCGGTCCAGCGTATTACATAGAAAAAGGAATTGGGTTAAAGTGGTATGGTGTCGTATTTGCAATCGCTGCACTTTTGGCTTTATCCATTTTAATGCCAGGTATTCAATCAAATTCAATTGCCATTGGGATGGAAAATGCATTTGATCTTCCTAGATGGATTACAGGTGCAGTCATTGCACTAATTCTTGGAATTATTATTTTAGGTGGAGTTAAACGTATCGCGCATGTTGCTCAATTAGTTGTACCATTTATGGCGATCGCCTACATGTTAATGGCTATTATTATTATTGGTTTGAACATTACTGAGCTTCCTGCTGTTATATCATTAATCTTCTCAAGTGCATTTGGTTTCGATTCTACATTTGGTGGGATGATTGGTGCTGCAATTGCTTGGGGAGTCAAACGAGGAATTTATTCAAACGAAGCAGGACAAGGAACTGGACCTCACGCAGCAGCTGCAGCGGAAGTGTCACATCCTGCTAAACAAGGTTTGGTTCAAGCATTCTCAGTTTATATTGATACTTTACTAGTTTGTTCGGCGACTGCTTTCATGATTCTATTTACGGGTATGTACAATGTTCAATTGGATGACGGCGCTGGGGCTTTCGTATATGAAGGATTGTCTGGTATAGAAGCGGGTCCTGGTTATACACAGGCTGCTATTGACTTAGCAATGCCTGGCGCGGGTATAGGTGCTGGATTTGTTGCAATTGCATTATTCTTCTTCGCATTTACAACAATTATGGCTTACTATTACATGGCAGAAACAAATGTTGCGTACCTATTGAAAGGCAACGCAGAGAAAATTGGTATTTTCATCTTAAAAATTGTCATCTTAATCACGGCGTTCTTAGGAACAATTCGTGAAGCGGGTCTAGCATGGGCATTAGGGGATGTTGGTTTAGGATTAATGGTTTGGTTGAACTTAATTGCCATTCTAATTATTGCAAAACCTGCACTTATTGCATTGAAAGACTATGAAGCTCAGAAAAAAGAAGGACTTGATCCTGTCTTTGATCCTACTAAACTAGGAATTAAAAATGCAGACTTCTGGGTTGAATACAACGAAAACTTGAAAAAATAGCGAACATTCGTCCAACTTCGGTTGGGCGATGTTTTTTTCTCTGGTATAGTAAAAGGAAAAGGTGAGTTTAATCATGGCAAACTTTGTATCTATCTTAATTATTTTGACGGGCATTGGTGTGTTCATTGTAATGAAGA
>JGI24024J18818_10000665_pt1 | contig 13377 bp, 20 predicted proteins | sample Cruoilmetagenom2_FD_18818 | JGI IMG/M metagenome (IMG submission 18818) | reverse complement strand
ATGAACTTTTCTAAAATTTGAATATCTTCAGCAGTAAAAATTCTATGGCCTTGCTGATTTTTCTGGAATACATAGCCACCGTCTTTTTCCAAAGCAGCTATATATTTTTTATAAAGAGACTCTTTAATGTCTAACTGTGTCATTACTTCACTCGGTTTATAAACAATCGTCATAACGGCATACCCCCATGATTACTTATTCGTCATGACGTTATGATACTCCTTCGTGATTCCTCAATCCAATTACATAATCATATTGCTTTATTTGTTATTTTTCCTTGATACCTTTTACATTGCACAGCAAAATTTTCTCATTTTGTTTTGTAATGATGTCTACGCCTTCATCACCTGAAGCTTTGGTGATTTCTGGTCGTTGTATGTCTTCATATGCTCAATTTAGGTAATTTTTCGATGTACTCCGTCATTACTTTAGGTAATGGAACACCTATTTTAGTTAGATTCTCAGTGATTGATAAACCTTCCATTCCAATGTAAAAGAACACTGCATTGTAAGGAATACAGGTATACCTCCAACTGTTAGAAGGTCTAAAAGGTTAGCAACAATAATGACTAACAAGATAGTCGCCTTCTTTAAGAATCCTCTGTATGCGATTTTAGATGAAACTTTGCGTTCAATTGCTGAGTGGATAACTCCTGTTACTATGTCAATTGCCATAAAGACAAGTAAGATTGTTAATGATACATGCCATGATCCGATTAAGAAGGTTAGCCACGTACCTCCTATGACAAATGCTATTAATTTTTCTATAATAAACACCTCCTACGCCTACGGTGGGATTTGGACAAAAGAAAAACACCCTCATTTACTGAGAGTGTTTAAACTTGATTAACTAACTTAGTTGGTTTTTAATTTCGGTAAAATATTCTATATTTTTTCTGTTTATTTCTAATATTAATTTTCTCTCTTCCTCTGGTCTATCATTGTGTAGTTCTAATATTTCAATTTCTAATATTGGCTTATTTAGAGAATTAAGGATTGATTCAACATACGCTAAGTTATAACACTTGTTTGAACCAATAAATCTTCTTTCTGGCAACCTTACGTCTTTTAAATCAATACTAGATTGGAAATTCATATGAAATCCTTCTGGATTCACTTCATTTTTATTAAATGGTTCAATGCAAATAGAACAAATAGTCCAACCTTCACCAGCACAATCTTGACAAATACCTTTATTATCTCGATACTCAATTATTCCTTGTTTTGCTGAATCAAATTTTGTTATTTCTTCGTTACAAACACTACATTCTTTCGCTTTTACATTGCTCAAAATATTAATTCCCCCTTGTCTCTATTTAAATTCGACATGAAGGAAGGTAATTCCTTTTATTGGAAGTTAAATAATCAATGAATTTATTTCAGGAGTAGTATCATAAATAATTGAAGTATGCCCTATTGAAATCATGTTCATTTATGATTTTTCGATTATTAAATTTTATTGGTTGAGAGTTACAAATAAAAGTATTTCCTAATAGGTCTTTACCTCTTATCTGAATAATTCCCTGTGTAAAAGTATCAATTTGTGGAATAAGTGTCACAGATAAACCCTGAAAAACGTCACCAGTTTCTCGTACTCCATTTCTTGTTTTAGCAGTTTCCATTCTCCCCTGCTTATCACCACTTATTAAAACATCTGATGTTGTAAATGTTACTCTTTCTACCTCATGAAAAACACTGTTGGAATTTTCGATTATAAATACCCATTTACCGCTAAAATTCTGAAATTTAATAATCCTAAAAATAGGTTTTTGGCTATATTCCCATTGGCTTTTTTGTATATCAACTTGCTTACCCATTTTTCTGACAGAGAGATATGTCACGAATACCGCCAATAAGGATATACCCGCAGTAATTAATAGAATGATTTGATCTAAAGTCATTTTTCCTTCACCCCTATTAATCCAATATTACCTAATTAGTAAAGATAATGGTAGACAAAAGAAAAACACTATCTTGTGCTGAGAGTGCCTAGATTAACCTAAATAAAATTTTGAAATTGCAGATGTACAAATTCCTACAATACTTATATCAAGATTTTCTTTTTCAACAGAATTAACATAAATAATTGAATTTTCGCCAATTTCGTCTTCAACTAAACCTTTTGCAAAATCTATATTTTCTGCTTCAAATTCATTAAATCCTAATACTTCACCATTATGACCAAAATACTCAACTAGAAATTTGTTCAATCTTAACACCTCCATTATATATACTTAATTCGACATAAAGGAAGGTAATTCCTTTTATGGAAATAAACTAATTGTAGTTTAATGTCCCTTCGGTAACTTTATATTTTACTATTTTCTCTTTTTCATCTTCATCCATATAACCCTTATGTTTATAAGATTGTTGGGGAGGAATACCTCCGCTAGGTAGCATGATTATTACAGTATCAAGATAAACATTGTTTTCATCGTATGTTTCTAAGTAAAGAGAACCTGAGATATATTGTGAGGAATTATTGGTAACTTCTAAATCGAACCCATCAGTAAACTTTTGATTAACAAATTTACCTATCGTTAATTCTTCAAAGATACTTTTATTTTCACTATCAATATCACCTTGGACATTAGAATAGTCACCTTCATCAAATTTAGCGATTTCCGCTTCAATTGCACTAATCTCATCTTCCGTATATTTACTGAATTTATAATCTTCATACATTTCGATTCCTACTTAAAAAGCAATACAGAATAAGATACCACCTATAATCATAAACAAGGTTTTTTTATTCTTCATAAACATCCCCTGATTTTTGTAATATTCAATCACATACTACCATGACGTTTTACTCATGTGTAGGTAAAAAAAGGTAATTTTATGGGGGTGTAAAAAAAGTGATATGGTAGGCGACCATTTTCGACATTAGGGGTGTTCTGTAAATCTAATCTCACATCAAACACACCTGTTCTTTTGGACACAAAAAACCTCCTAATAGTTAAATTAGAAGGTAGTTTCGGTTATCAGTGTTTAGAAGGGATATTTCAGTTAGGTTCGAATCCTGACCGTTTAACCCATTTTGTCTAAACATTGATATGACAGTGTTCCCACCGTTTTAATTACGTCCCAGGAGGACATATAGACAACCTGAAAACCCTTTGTTTATAAGGGTTTTTTGGGTCTTTGTGAAGAATTTGTGTTCAGAAATTAAATAGTTTTATAGATAGATAGTATATTATCAGCATATTCCCCATGCCAATCATCATTGCTATCATTCATACTATTAAAGGTAAATGAACTTCCATCCTCCAAATCAAATGTTAGTTCCACAGGTTCATAATTTCTTCTATTTAATGTAATACATTTTTTCTTAATTTTTTTAATGAATTGGGTAATAAATATAGGATAGCCATAGGAGTTATTGTCGACTGTAAACTTCACATGAACTATTACTTCCTTGTAGAAATAAAACATTTCTGTTTCATTGTTATTAAGTAAACTTTTAGCATAAAACTCGATACAATTACCAGTATGTAATTCTTTAATAGGAAAGTAATTCCTTTTACGGAAATATTTAAATATACATTTTTGATAAAAGAAAAACACCAATTCAATTTACTCTGTCAGGTGTCATGAAATTGTTTATTGAACTTTTAAAAAGAGTGAGTTAATTTTTCATTTGTTTTTCAATTTAAATCGGTGTATTCAAAATAAATATTCTTACACAAACTAATTTTTTCGCAATTTGTTTTTTCAATAAACAAAAAAATTCCATATTTGTTTATTTGTTTGGACGGTATATTTACTATGGATAATACGTCTCTCATATTCTGACTTGCAACAAATCTTCTGGTCGCTTCATCTTTTGGTAAAATCGAAAATAAAAGTTGTTTTCTTTGATTGTAAAATTTTACGTTGAGATTCCTTATCGACTGTGGAACCTCTGTAGAATTATAAAGTTCTAAATCAAAAGTTACTTGACCGTGATCTTCTTCCAACGGTTCTAAAGATTCCACTGCACTACCATATTCATCATAATTAAAAAAGATAGCTTCTATATTATTAGAGAATACTTTTGTTTTACCTGAACTTTTTAATATATGGGTTAATATTAGAGTTATGCTTGATCCAAAAATCGCACCAATAATTCCTTCAAATTCTTTTATTAATATAAGCACCTCATTAAAACTCAAATCTCATATAAAGGTGACTGTCACTTATGCAACACTTGTTCTTTTTTGTATTTCCCTCTGATTTAATCCTAAATTCGTTCCATTTCAACATCACTTGTCATAGGACTTTGCTCTAGCAAGGAATCCAAACTCAAAGCATTCATGGCTCTTAATTCTTTAAGATTTTTAATTACTTTAGCATTATTACTAGGTAAATCATATGTGAATAAAACATCAAAAGTGTTCCATGCCTTATCAACAATGACTAACCTTTGTAAGATTGTATTGTCTTACTTTTCCCATCGTAGTTCATACATACCTGCCTTTACACTAGCCATTGAGAACAACAATCCTACACTTTACTTACTTACATTGCCTATCTCTGTTCTACCAATTGATACAGATGGCGTCATAGATATATCTAGCAGAGATTGATACAACTGATTGTATAGAATAATAAATGCTTTATCCTCTATGTTTCACTAGCAAAGCCGAATGAACCACCATCATCTAATTAGATCCCTGCTCCCACTATTTTTTAGGAATAGAACCCTTCATTTGTTGCCATACGAACAGGATTAATCATCTTGCATAAACCAACTACTGTTTTCGATATTACATCTTCCATGTTTTGAAATATTACCAAAAAATCATCTAACTGTGATTTACCTGGTATATCTAATTGTTCATTTGCAGATACATAAGCAACAGGTAAGCCAATAAGATTTGCATACTGAGCAGTTTGTTTTAATGCTCCACCTTAATTAATCCACTCATGTAATTTGTCCTCATGATAGTCCTCATGCAAGCCAAAAAAAGAACGCCCGTGTGGACATTCCTTATTTGTATTTAAAAATCAAAGGAATTAGATTCCCAATCATGCGAAATTGCTAGATTAGAAAATTTTATCAACATACTTTTGTCATTTGTTGGTAAAATCTTTTTTGTTATGTAAACATAACAGTTGTCATCTTGAAAGTTAAATTCGACTGAATGTACGATTTGTTCCTCGTCGGTTTCCCACAAAGAATCTACTACTATGTCACCCTGTCGTGGAATCATACTAGTGTTGAACGTTTTAGATATAGTTATAACTCCATTTTGGTGATTTTCTAATTGAATACTTTGAAATAATGTCACTTCCATAATTACCCTCTCCCTTCATAGCAATATTCAACAAAAGGAGAGGAAAACCTTTATAAATCGTTCGACATAAAGCGACATAAAGAGAGAAACCTCATCTTGCTGTAGTGTTCCTTGTTTCAATAATTATTCTCAAAACTGACTTTTCATTTTCTTGATCTTTGTAATGTTCAACAATTGCTTCAAACACATTTTCATAACTATAGTTTGTAAATTTATGCTCATTAGTTTCCCCATCTTCAAATTGAACAACTGCTATAAAATAAGAAGCACCAATTTTTTCACTTTCACCAATGTACATAGTTGCCTTCTTCAATTGAATTCCCCCCAATAATGTTACTTTATTAATAGCACCTACTTACACACAAATTATAAAAACCTCAGAATTAATAAATTCCAAGTGGGTAAATATTATAATAAATCTCGTAGTTGTTACTTCTTCTGTAACTAAATCTAAATACTGAGATGCGACTGCTAAATCATAAATCAATCTTTGTATTTGCAGATAGACGCTTTTAAAGAATTTGGTTGAGAAGAAGTATTTAAAGAATAGTTATTTGGTGCTAAAGTTACTGAAAGCAATTAAGACTTTATAGACTGGCGATAAATTAGTCGTATACAAATTAGATCGCCTTGCTAGACCAACTAAACGATTAATCGAGGCTGCAGATTTGCTCCGTGATAAAGTCGTAAATTTCGTTAGTATCCAAAATGATATTGGGTACAGCTGCAGGTAAAGCAATGTTTAGGATGTTATCAGTTTAAGCAGAATTCGAGTGGGATATTCTGGAACTGTCCTTGGCTGTTATGTTATTTGAATAATTATGTTTTCTTTGCAGCCACCTTTTTGAGTAATTAAGTTGTCTCTCATGTTAAATTACTATTTGACGTCGATTTCACCTACATATTGAGCATAACCACTGTCCGTTTTAAGGTTTACCTCTACTACATACTCACCTTTTTCTTTTGGGGAACTTTACATTGGGGTCCTTTGGGATGGTTAGCTGTGTTGTCTGCTAAGCCAAAAGGTACTCATACAATTGCATTACAATTCAAAGAAGGTAAAAAGAGTTTAATTGAAGTTGGTCACAAAATCCATTCAGCATTAAGGCAAAAAATGTTCTAATACAAACAAGCCCTTCCACAATTCGTGGTTGAACTTTTACTTTGCCTTATTCAAATACACATCAAGTAGTTCCTCCACCCGATTACGCAGCCTCACATTGAGGTACCTTCGATGCTGTTCATACCCTCCATAATAGAAAGTGTATTCCGTACACGCTTCATCACTATTTCCTTTAATAATCTTCATGTTGTTTTGTCTAAGATACAACTTTGTTTCTTTTAAATCCTTTTGTACAGCTTTGATGGATTGTTCGATGATGTTTATATATGGTCGATTTAATTTAAAATTCCCACTCTCAAATACTACCCGATCTCTCTCCAATAATATAATGATCATCGGTAAGTAAATCATGCTTTCAAAGTAAGGTAAACTTTCAGCTGGAATGAGTGCCATCTATATCACCATATTCTTTTTACTTTGAACAGGGATCAATGCCAGGACGCTATAAATCAAAAATGTGCGTTTAGTGTTACGAAGAAAACAGTACGCTTGAAACGATTCACCATACAGCTTCAAAACTTTAATACGTCGCTTTGTAACTTCTCCACTTTTCGAGAAATAAATAACATCCACAATCTGACCATATCGCATAGCCTTCAAAAGACTTTCTTTCACATTAATCCCTCCACTCAAAACATTTGCTCTCATTATATGCGAACATTCGTTCTTTATGCAACAAATAAAAAAAGCCCAATTAAAGGCTAAATTTAAATTCAATACAATTAATTCATTTAATGTAGATAAATCTGATTTGTATACGGTTCTTCTTTTTGAGCAAAAATCATCTAATTTCCTTAACTGATGCGTCTCTTTCATATTTCTTTGTTTTAATAAATGAATACATTTCCTTAAAAAAGATATAATATCCAAGCAAAATCAATACTATCATTGGATATGCAATCTTAGGGTATTCATCAAATATATAATTTCGTTGAGCAATGATAAAATAATGTGCCATTATTAACAAAATCAAATAGTAAATTACTGAAATCAATTGTTTATGTTTTTTAAAAATCAATAGAGATACTAAATATAATACACCAGCTAGAACATAGGTCCACAAAGAATCAATCACAAATCTTGTTACTTCCATTTCCACTATTAACACACCCCTTTATAAAAATTTGTTCTTTGTATGCACTTTGACCCCCCTTTTTAGAGAATGTCTTAATTACATAACCTGCCCCGTTAGCCATCCATGTAGCTCAAAAATAATACCTACACCACAGATAATGAAAGAATATTACGTTCTTTCATGGGAGTTGAAGTATGCAGTACAGAGTCTTCATTAAAAAGAGCGTTAATTCTTTTTGGATCAAAGCACCCTTTAGTAATTAGGATAATCAGTCCTTAATACGCCTAGGCTAAATTTAGTATGATACTATTCAGATATTTGGCAAACTTTTTTGTATATATTTAAGACTCCTTTTAATGTCTATATAACGCTTAAATGCTCTTTCTCTTTCATTTTCTGCTTTTTGTATATCTTGAGCTAAGGCTGATTCTACCACTTCAATTGCATCTTTTATTTTGGAATTTTTTTCATTACGGTAAGCTAACCCCTTTAAAACTTCCAAACTGTTTTTTAATTTGTAGAAATGTTCATTTGCTTTTTTATCGTCTATTTCCGCTTGAAACTCTGGTCCTAGTTCTAAAAGTGGAAAGTTATCGTAACTACTCATATTATTTTCCCTAACTAATAGAACACGAAAGTCTCTAATCATTGCAACTTTGTAGTCTTTATTTAGAATATTTTGTTTTTTTAGATGTGCAGTAATTTGGATTCCATGCTCTGTTTCTTCTGGAACAACCTCTAAAAAGTCATTAAGTATTAATGGCTCTTTTTTTAAAACGTGGAATCGTCCTCTTTTTCTAAGTTCATAGTTGAAGTTGGATAAGAGATCGTGTCTTATTAAATCAATATCAACGTGACCATACCACTCCGAATCTTCACTTTGATCCAACATAGTGCTAAACAAAAAAACGTAATTATTATTAAGTAAATTAGAATTATCCGAGTTTAAATAATGCGGAATGACTTCTCCAATATAAACAACGTCATATTTTTCTCTCCCGTTACTCCCTAAAGGAAATCTACCCATCTCTCCTCTTTCAAAATACAAATTATTCCTCCTCTTTTTCTTTTTGTAAATTATTATAATATAAATTATATAATAAAATTATTCCTATTCCCTTAATCCTTGTTGAATTAAGCTGCCTCGTTAGTTCAATAAGTTCAACAAAAAAAGCGTTAATCATTCTTACCATTCCAATATATCAAAAAACCGCCAAAAACCAGTTATACCAGATGTTTAAGGCGGTGATCTTGAAAACAAAGATTCAGGTTAATTACGATATTATGAGATCTATGGGTCATGAGAAGATCGAAACAACGAAGTCCTTCTTCTTTCCGATCACCAATATTTGTTCCAAGATTACAGGTTTCTTCTTGTTTAATTTTTTCGGTTGTATTTTCGTCTATGCAATTCCATCCATCATTATCATCCGAATTAGATACCATACTCCGATTACAATCACGATTGTAATAGCAATAATTGACCTGTCAATTGTATGATTATTTTAAAGGTTCAACAAAAAATGGCATTAATCCTTTTTGAATTAATGCACCATATTAAAACTAAGCCCCAGTAAGAATAGTTCTTAATTTCCATTCACCGTCTTCCAAAACAAAGGTGAATTCAATACTGTTAAAAAATTCCGACTTTGGATATATAGTCTCATATATCGATATATATGTCTTTCTGTCTGCATCTAAAAAAAATGCACGTTGTCTAATTGTGTCTCCTTCAGAAAATGAATAGATATATTCAATGTTCTGTCCTTCTTCTTTGGTAATCATACGATTATATTCGACTGTTACATTTTTTGAAACTAATTTTTTCAAGGTTTCGGTATCAGAATTCTTAATGGCATTTATTACTTGGTGGGCTTTAATATCCAGATCATTCCTTAACCCATATAAATCTTCGTTTTCTTTTAGTACATGCTCAAACTTTTCTTTCAATTCTTTGTTTTCTTTCTGTAGGATTTCTAACTCTTCTTTCATTTGTTCATTTTCAGTTTCAGTTTCTGCTGCATTAACCTCTTCTCTATTGCTTGGCGTACAACCTGTAAGTGTAGACAATGATAAGAAAATCATTAATACATACAAAAATATAAGCTTCCTCACATATTATCCCCCATTCTCTTACCTATTGATTAGACTTATTTAAAGACCGAATGTTTAGTGTATGCAACTAAACTGCTCCGTAAGCTCAATATGAAATGTTTAAGAAAGAACCCCCCTATGATACTTTTTTGATTTTTCTACCCTACAGTCCGGGCTTTATCAACTTTATTTGGCAACATAGCACTTTCAGCCAGTTTCATGCTATTTTCGTCTTATTACAATATTCTCCATTAATTAGTAAATACCCTCCCATGGACTGTACGGCTTTGTATAAAAGCGGGAGGTTGTTGTACTTTTCTCCCAAAAACGACGATATTTGATAGATTTATTTTTACGAGGCAAAGCCTCTTCTTTTTCAATTTTTTTTATATCAAAACTCTTTCCAAAAACTATATTTCTTAAACGGACATTAATGATATAACTAATCTTATGATTCAAAAAATGGATTCGATGATTATTGGATACGCTCGAGAGAGTACAGTGGATCAATTTTTGAATTTACAATTAGATGCTAAAAGAATTTAGAAAGTTATCCGATGATCGTCAGGAATTTACTGCAGCATTAGACTTTACGAACTGGCGATAAATTCGTCGTGTACAAATTAGATCACCTTGCCTAATCTGCTCCGTGAAAAAGGAGGAGAGTTTGTCATTTAATAATTGTGATAAATCATCTACTTGCATGACCAACTTAATACGTTCATTCGGGTATAATAACAATTCGAATTCAGCTAAAACCTATAACCATCCAAATATCTCTTCTATTTTCTGTCAAAAACCATCGTTTTTGACAGAATTAAATTCTTTTAAAATTTTATTAGACAAATTCTATTAGAAATATAACAATTTGAAACTATTAGAAGTATAAAACGTAAGTAAATAAATAATATTAAGAAAAAGGTGATTCATTATGCATTTCCAAGGGTTAATAGCTCTAATAGTTTCTATATGTGGCCTAATTTTTGCTGGACACGTTCTTCTATCTAAATCCTCTCTGGAGCAAGTTTTCATGTCTCCCGAACAGAGAATAAAACAGCGTATATACGCCGTTTTAAGCGGTACATTGTACTTTACTTTCCTAGTACCTTTTTTATACATAGCATATTCAAGTATATTCAATTTAAAAGAAACCGACGCAATTAATTGGGATATAGTAAAGATAATTGCTGTCAACACTTTCATTATTAGCTTAGTTTTTTTAGGATTAATCATTAGAGTCTTTCGGAATTTTATTATCAAAGAAGATGTAAAATATAAAATATTAACAGAAGATTTAGGTGAGTTATTCTTAATAAAAATGCTTGATTAACAGGTCAATTATTGCTATTACAATTGTAATTGTAATCTGAGTATTTAGGTATCTAATTCGTATGATAAAGAGGGCGGAATTGCATTGACGAAAATATCACCGAAAAAATCAAACAAGAAACCTGTAAACTGGGAAATGAATAATTTTAATCGGAAAAGAGAAAAAAACACTGAGAAAATACTCAGTGTTTTTTGGTTCTAATTTTAGTAAGCCTAGAAACCTCATTTTATAAAGGGATATCTAAATAAGTTACATACCTTCCTGTTTCAACTTCTTGGTAAATTCTTATAGAATTCACTTCAAAGGTTTGATATGGACTAAGTTCTACTTCAGCCAATTTCGCCATATCTTTTAGTTCTTGTTTTGATAAACCATAAAATGTTTTTCCCAAAGTCATATGCGGTGTAAAGTTATCAAGTTCAAAATACTTTTTAATTAAATCGTCAGAAGGGGAAATCTCTTGAACAATACTATTGTGGAGTTTATACATTTCTTCTGATGATGCACTTAAGTAAAGGACATCATCGCCAAAAAACATTGGTTTACTTACTGCAATATTAAAAGGGTGGAAATCTTTACAAACATTTTTCACTTTACTAATCCACCCTTTATCAAGGGTTAAGCCACCTTGTGCCTTTAGGGTAATATGAGGTTCAACAGCATCTGTAATCTGATGATTTGTCCATTTCTGCTGAAATTCTATTATTTTCTTTTTGTATTCATCTGACGGTACAATTCCAATAAAATATTGCAAGATAAATCTCTCCTTAAATCATTTTTATATTAACTTTCTATCATTAATTTAGGCTGTCTTCTTCAACTATGCTGTTATTTATTACACCAACAATACCCATTTTTTCCTGTTAAAAATAAAGTTTCTGTTAATTATAAAAGCACCTCGAAATGAGGTGCTAATTTGGGTTATATTTGGCTGTTTATTATGATAATAAAACAGGTTTGATTTGACCCTTTATTTAGGAATAAGTGATTCAAAAGTGAACGGCTTAGAAATTTGATTGAAGTCTTTTATTCTCCATCTGTCTTGATGAAAGTGAATATTGCTAATACAGGCGTTATTTAATTTGGTTTTGCCGGAACCTATTTTACCCTTTGATAAAACAGCTAAAATAGCGTTGATTACTGCCCCGTGTGCGATAAGTAATATATTGCTTTCTGCATACCTTTGATTTATTTCCTGTATTCCTGCCATTACACGATTATTTAAGGTTAACCTGTCTTCTTGATTTGAATAAGATTTATCTGGAAACGTGGCAGTTCTTTCCTCTATTAACATTCCTTCAGCATCACCATAATCCCTTTCCACGAACTCTTTCATCTCAATCAGAGATAAATCGAGATTTTTATTTATAATTTCTGCAGTTTGTTTTGCCCTTTTTAAAGGGCTTGTTATGATTACATCCCATTGAAATGTTTTAAGGAACTCACTACATTCCTCAGCTTGGAGAATACCTGTTTCATTTAACCGTATATCAGTTCTCCCTTGAAGTTTTCCTAATGCATTCCAATCCGTTTCCCCGTGTCTTACCAAACATATTATAGTAATTTTCATTAACCCCTTTTAAGTTATATCTTTAAATACAATTCCACATAAGTTTTGATTTTCTTATTAAACTAACCTGCCCCGTTAGTTTAATATGAAAAAGGCTGAGTAAACAGCCCGATGATCTTTAACTAAAGCACCCGTTAGTTTAAGTTCACTAATTCACTAACTTTTGTTTTCATTTTTATTTAGATTGTTTAATCCAAATTTTCCAATCAGAAATCCCTTCAACCTCAAAAATGTTTAAATCTCCAGTAACTGGAACGCCACTTCTAATATAACCCACTTCATATCCATATTCGTCACTTATAATTACGGATTGAATGTCACCACTTTCCTCAAATGGTCCATTCATTTGAACTATTTCTTTAGCTACCCATTGACCGTCTTCTTTATGAACGTCCGCTACCCAAATATCCTCATCATTCATTGCACCCCTAAAAACAATTAAAACTAACTCTTTATTCACTTTATGAGAACCATACACATTTATTTCTCTTTCTTCATTTCCAACCTCTATCATCTTTAAAGCATCTTCTGGATTTTTAACTAATTTTTGATTACTTTCAGTACACCCTGCAAGTAAAAAACCAAATGATATAACTATAATGATTAATTTTGACTTCATTTTTTTTCACCCTTTCCAATTATTAAAATAGATGGTTCATTACAAATCAATTACACTAAACTGCCCCGTTAGTGGAATAAGAGACTAGATAATCCGCCCGTAAAACGTCGATTCACTTACTTAACTGGAATGTATCACGTATGCATCCTAGGTTGACATAACACCCCGATTGGGAAGTATTCACCTTCAATACTCAATAAGAACAGGCTGCCTATGCGTCAACTAAAGTATCCGTAAATTGAAGCAGATATTTATTCAATCCTGGATACCTTGTGCGAACCCTATAG
>JGI24024J18818_10000664_pt1 | contig 13383 bp, 9 predicted proteins | sample Cruoilmetagenom2_FD_18818 | JGI IMG/M metagenome (IMG submission 18818) | reverse complement strand
TTATCGATAATCGCCGTAAAATCCAAAAAACAACCAATATCTGAACATTATTCTGAAAAACGCTCTATGTTTGGAAACTTCATTTTTTTTATCATCGCCCTGCTCGTCTACGCGACTTATCTACCGGTTGAAACGCCCCGCTTCGGGCCCACCGTAACACTGTTAGCTTTTTCTCTGCTTTTCTTCGTTTACGCCATCCTGGTCCGGCGCTATTTTGAAAAAATCATTGCGGATTACCGGGCAGGCGAAGCACCGGGCCTACTGGCCCATCGATTAGATGCCGGTCAAAAACGATTTACCATCTATGCCATAATTCTTTTTACTATCGATATTTATGGGCTTAATTTGCCCGACTATTTTCGTTTCACCGCCGTGTTCCAAATCATACCGACCCTTGAGGCATTTATATTTCTGGCCGTTTTTATTGCCTATATGGCTGTTGTTTGGAACGCCGCCTATACCCCTCATCGGCATCTATTCCCAGACACGATGTCACGACGGGCTTATATCACCGGTCACATCTCGTTTAACCTGCCTGTGTTACTCCCCTGGCTGGCCCTGTCCGCCCTTGTCGATCTTATTAATTTATTGCCCTTTGAAGGGCTGAGGCGATTGCTGGGGACGACCTACGGTCAGGCCATTTACTTTATCGGATTCCTTTTTCTTGCCGCCGTGCTGGCACCGGCGATAATTCAGGTTTTCTGGAGATGTCGACCGCTTCCGGATGGCCCCGATCGCCGTCGGATTGAAGCCTTGTGCCGACGGACGGGAATCAAATTTGCCGGCATCCTGCAATGGCCGCTTTTCGGCGGCCGGATGATCACGGCCGGCGTGATGGGGCTGGTGAGCCGATTCCGGTATCTTCTGGTAACCGATGCCCTGCTTCAAATACTTTCTCCGGAAGAAATCGATACGGTGATTGCGCATGAGCTGGGACATGTGAAGAAAAAGCATCTTCTTTTTTACCTGTTTTTTCTGGGTGGATACATGCTCCTGTCCCTTTCCATTCTTGACTTGATCATCTTCTTCATCATCTATTCCCGTCCCGTGACCATGTTCATGGAAGTCGTGGGTCAGGATCGGGCCGGGGCGGCCGCATTGCTCTTTTCCGTCGCCACGATCATTATGTTTGTCGTTTACTTTCGATATATTTTCGGATTTTTCATGCGCAATTTTGAACGCCAGGCGGACACGTACGTATATTCCCTCTTCAATTCCGCCAAACCGCTGATCGCCACCTTGAAGAAAATCGCTTTCGCCAGCGGCCAGCCACCGGATAAACCGAACTGGCATCATTTCAGCATTCGCGAGCGGATTGCCTACCTTGAAAAATGCGAAACGGATCGGCGCTGGGTCGCCCGCCAGGATCGTAAAATAAGAAAAAGCATGGGTATATTCGTTGTAGCCATGATGCTCGTGGGAGGGATCGGCTACCAGGTCAACTTCGGCGAGATCGGCCAACGATTGAATCACGGGTTCTTTGAAAAGGCTTTGCTACGGGAAATTGAAAAAAATCCGGATCATCCCGAACTTTACCGGGCATTGGGCAGCTTGTACTACAAATGGAAAAAGTATCCCCAAGCCATTGAATTCTACACCCGAACCCTTGATATTTCTCCGAATGATCCAGAAACGCTAAACAACCTGGCCTGGCTGTACGCAACCTGCGAGGATGGATCGCTAAGGGATCCCAATCAGGCATTGAGCTTGGCCAAACGTGCGGCGGCAATTGATCCTCGTGCCCATATCCTCGACACTCTGGCCGAAAGCTATTATATCGATGGTCGTTTCGAAGAAGCGATACGAACGGCACGGGCAGCCTTGGAATTATCCCGCGAAAATCGTTCCTACTTTAAAGGTCAACTGGAAAGATTTCGCGAAGCCGGCGAAAATAAGAAGTGATAGGCTTAAAGCTTTCCAACCCCACTTATTGTCCCCCTCGGGGATGGAAGAAAAACCCTATCATTTTAGTATGCCCCAAAGAGACCGAAAACCGCAGAATGTCAAAGTGACCCCTTCGTAACTCTGCGGTTCCTTGTTCGATATTCAATTGGGAGTTGATGCTTACCGGATCGTCACTTTTCGCACCTGAACCAGATCCGTATATCCTTCGAAGACCTTCTCGATTCCATCCTGCTTCAAAGTGGTCATGCCGTCCAGCAAGGCCTGATTGCGGACCTCTTCGATACGGGCGTTGGTTTGAATCAGCCGTTTAATATCATCCGTGCCCATCAGTAATTCGTGAATGGCCATGCGGCCCCGGTATCCGGAATTATTGCATTGATCACATCCATCGGACTTAAACAGGGTCAAGTCATTCGAATAGGGTATTTTTACATTTTTTTCAAAATCTTCCGGGCCGTATGTCCGGACCAAAACGTCATATTCGTCCCGGGTGGGATGATAGGGCTTCTTACAGTCCTTGCACATTGTCCTTACCAGCCGCTGGGCCATGATGCCAAGAATGGCATCGGCAAAATTAAAGGGATCCATCCCCATGTCCAGCAAACGGGTAATACTCTCCGGGGCGCTGTTCGTGTGAAGCGTCGAAAGAACCAGATGGCCAGTTAAGGAGGCCTCGATGCCGATCCGGGTGGTTTCCTTATCCCGCATCTCCCCCACCATAATGACATCGGGGTCGGCTCTTAAAAAAGATCGCATAATTGCCGGGAAATCAAGACCGATTTTCGGTTTGACCTGGACCTGCCGAAGCCCTTTTTGCGTGATTTCCACCGGATCTTCCGCTGTCCATATCTTGGTCTCGGGTTTGTTGATATAACTCATGGCCGAATGGAGCGTGGTGGTTTTTCCGGAACCGGTGGGACCACACACAAATATAATTCCGTAGGGCATTCGGACCACTTTTTTAAAATTTTCGAGGTTTGGTTTGGAAAAACCGATTTGATTTAAAGGGATGGGTTCACCCGCACTCAAAATCCGAAGAACCACATCCTCCAATCCGCCCTGGGTTGGTACTGTCGCGACCCTCAATTCGATATTACGGCCACCGTATTTTTTAAATTTGATTTTACCGTCCTGGGGCAAACGCCGCTCGGCAATGTCCAGATCGGACATGATTTTTAATCGGGATACGACTGCGTTGCGATAGTGATATGGAATGGTCTGGTAGACATAACACTGGCCGTCCACCCGGAATCGCACCTGGGTGTTTTCTTTTCCCGAGTACGGTTCGAAATGAATATCCGAAGCGCCGCGTGTGTCGGCGTCAATAACGATCTTGTTGACAAGCTGGACAACGGCGCTGTCCTCCTCGCCAACTGCTCCCTCCGCCTCCTCGATCTCCTCGGCTTCGTCATGGAGCTGGGAGATGATATCATCAATTCCAGCCAGCTCTTTTTCGCTCCGGGTAAAAAGATTGATGATATCAAGAATATCGCTTCGGAGGGCCACATGAAAACCGATCTGCTTGCCCTTGAATAAGGTGTGAATCACATCGATTTTCTGAAGATCGTGGGGATCATCAATGGCGATGATCACTTTGTTCTTGTTTTCTTCGTATCGTATTGGGACCCAGTAATTATTGCGCATAAACGGGATTTTAAGGCCTGCCAGCAACTCCCCGGGAATCGCTATACTTGCATTGTATTCGACAAACGGCACCCCATAAAAGCGATTAAGCGACTTTCCAACATCTTTTTTGGAAACTTTATACACGCTCACCAGCACATCGGCTTCCGCTTCACTCCGCTTCTTGGCCTCGGTAATCGCCTGTTTAAGGCCTTTTGGACTAATCAGGTTGTTATCGATCAGGTAGCCGAATTTGGTGACACGTTCCGCAGATTTCTGATGCTGGTTAAACAGAGCGATTCCCAGAATCGTGGCAAGATTTTTGATACGATATTGATCTTTTTCGTCAAATGGATAACCATTCCTGCTGTTTGTCAGCTCAACGGCGCCCAGCTTAAATGTCCGATATCCAATCGGGGCCGCCAGAACTTGTTTGGAGGTAAAATCGGCTTTTTTATCCAAGGATGAATCAAATTTGAGTGCATCATCAATGCGTTTTAATTCATTATCATCATAAACATTTTCAATATTGATCAACTTTTTATGAATCACTACATGACCGGGTAAATTTTCTGTTGAGATCGGCACACGCATGATATTGATTTGATTACCGGATCGTTTTTTTGAAAGCAACTCTCTGGTTTTCCCGTCTACGGCATAAATGGCAACCCGCTCGGCATCAAATAAATCAGCGATATCATCATTTAAATTGACCAGAAGGTCATCCAGATTCTTGGCGCTATAAATTTTGTTGCCAATATCCTGGAATCGTTCCTGGGAACTCTTTTCCGTCTGCACCGGATTGGTCGTCTCTTGTTCTAAATTCGTCGCATTTTCCATGACTTATCTACATTATATTATTCTTCTGGTTACACCCATCAGCTCCAAAGCCACAATTGTAATCAGCGATAAATAAATTACAATACAGTAAAACCCTCCATTGGTTCCGTTGGATCAATCATTTTTTATTTACTTGATATTATTATATATTTTCCTTATTCCACCGCCGACCAATATTGCTCCGATAAAGCAGAAGCTAAAATATGCAAAATATATACCGAAACCGGAAAATTGTTCAATGGTTTTAATTTTGCTGATAACCGCAGGGATCCGGTAAAATACCCCGATACCGGTCAGAAGTAGAATCGCTCCCCAGATAAGCTGATAGTTCATCACTTGCCCAATTCCCCTCCCCAACCTGGCCGGAGCAAAACGTCCAAATGAATGTTGACTGCAAACAATGAAATCATATGTGGACAGGGCAGTTGTGTCAACCTGTTACTTTTACGTCGTGTAGCTCCCTTTAAAATCGGCTTTGCGTTTTTCAAGGAAAGCGCTGGTCCCCTCTTTTGCATCGATACACGCCATGCAAAGAGAAAAGGCGTTTATCTCTATATTGCATCCGGTCGCAAGATCCACGTCCATGCCGGCATTTATCGCCTGTTTGGCTTCCCGCAGGGATACCCTGCCTTTTACGGCGATGGCGGAAGCGGTTTTCAGCGTCTCCTCCATGAGCACTTCGGGCGGGCAGACGCGATTCACCAGTCCCATATTCTCCGCTTCGGCTGCTGAAATCATCCGGCCGGTAAAAATCAGTTCCTTGGCCCGATTTGAGCCGATCAACCGGGGTAATCGCTGGGTTCCCCCGAAACCCGGAATCAGTCCCAGGGTAATTTCAGGCAGACCGAACATGGCATTTTCAGCGGCATAAATAAAATCGCAGGCCAGGGCGATTTCACTGCCCCCACCCAGTGCAAATCCGTTGACTGCGGCAAGCACCGGTATCGACAGAGACTGGAGCCTGCCGATCGTCTCATGTCCGGCCTCGGAAAAACGTTTTCCACTAAGGGCATCGCATTGAGCCAATTCATTGATATCAGCGCCGGCCACAAAGGCCTTTTCTCCGGCTCCGGTCAGAACCAGCACGTGGATGGACTCGTCATCGGCGATTTTTTCCAGAATACGGGTAAATTCGCTTAAAAGCGACGAGTTCAATGCGTTCAGGGCTTTGGGTCGGTTAAAAGTCACAACTGCAATGTTGTTTTCGACATTAAAAATAATGTACTGTTTGTCTTCCATTGATTCCTCCTATCCCTTAATTCTTTATTATTTCCCGATTTATTTCCCGTTAAGGTCAGTCGCTTTCTTCTTTAGTTGGTCCAGCCGATTCAGCGCTTCCAGTGGGGATATCCGGTTGGTATCGATCTGGCGAAGCTTATCCAGAATCTCTTCCGTGGGTGTGCGGAAAAGGCCGAGCTGAATATGTTTGCCCTTCCGATCGCTATTGATGGATGAGACCGGACGGAACATGCCTTCTGGTGTACGATTTTCGATGTCGGACAATTTCTTCCTGGCGTGGATAATGACCTCTTCGGGAATCCCGGCCAGCCGGGCAACCTGGATACCGTAGCTTCGATTGGTCCCTCCCTTGACCAGCTTTCTTAAGAAAATAATCTCGTCGTTCCATTCCTTAACGGCAATGTTATAATTTTTCACTCGGGACTTGAGGCTGGCCAGTTCGCACAGCTCATGGTAATGGGTGGCAAACAGCGTTTTCACCCCCTTAGCATTTAAATCATGCAGATAGGCAGCCACGGCCCAGGCGATGCTCAGTCCGTCAAACGTGCTCGTTCCCCGACCGATTTCATCCATAATCACCAGGCTTTGCGGCGTGGCGTTATTTAAAATATTGGCGGTCTCCTGCATCTCAACCAGAAAGGTACTCTGACCGCTGGCCAGATTATCAAGTGCACCAACACGGGTAAATATCCGATCGGTCACATTGAGGTAAGCGCTTTCAGCCGGTATATAGCTTCCCATCTGGGCCATAATGACCATCAGGGCGGTCTGTCTCAGTACGGTTGACTTTCCGGCCATGTTCGGTCCGGTAATTATCAGGATCTGCGCGGCCTGGTCATCGATCCGGATATCGTTGGGGACAAAACGCTCGCCGGACAGCACCTTTTCCACCACGGGATGGCGTCCGTTTTTGATCTCAATGATGCCGTCATGATTGAATGACGGGCGGTGGTAGTCGTTTTGGTCCGACACCAAGGCCAGGTTGAACAGGCAATCCAGCCGGGCGATAAAGCGGGCCACTCTAAAAATCAACGCGTTGTTTTCAATCACCTTTTCCCGTAGCAGGCAAAAAAGGTCGTATTCCAGTTTTGCCCTTCGGTCTTCCGCCCCAAGAACCTTCTCCTCGAACCGCTTCAGCTCATCGGTGATATATCGTTCGGCATTGACCAGGGTTTGCCTGCGAACATAATGGTCCGGCACGGACCCGGCATGTGCTTTGGTTACTTCGATAAAATAGCCGAAGACCTTGTTGTACCGGACTTTTAAATTGGGGATTCCAGTATCCGTCCGTTGCTGATTTTCCAAACGGGCCAGCCAGCCCTTACCATCCCGGCTGATTTGAATCAATTCGTCTAATTCTTCGTGATATCCTTCTCGAATGAGACCGCCTTCGTATACGGTGGGGGGAGCGTCATCGCGAATGGCCGTCTCAATTTCCAGGGCCAGGACATCCAGAGCGTCCAGCGGAAAGTTAAAGCAGTAAAGTTTGGCCTTTAGCTTTTCGAGGCGGGACATGAGGCCGGGAAGCGTCTGAAAGGATCGTTTCAGGGCAATCAGATCCCTGGCATTGCCGTGTCCCATGTTCACTTTGCTACCGAGTCTTTCCAGGTCCGACACAGTTTTCAACATCATCCTGATTTCACCGGTAACAGCGATGTGTTTTCCGGCTTCTTCCACGGCATCCAGGCGTTCCTCGATGCGGCTAATCTCCATCAACGGATAATTAAGCCATTGTTTGATCAAACGTGCACCCATGGCTGTAACAGTCTTATCAAGCACGCTGATCAAAGTCCCCTTACGACTTCCGGAACGGATATTCCCGGTTAGCTCCAGATTGCGACCGCTCAACTCATCTACCTGGAGATAGGCGGACAGTATGTAGGGGCTAATCCGCCGAATGTGGCCCACGGCCTGCTTCTGAGTGTCACTGACATAGGCGATAATGGCGCCGGCCGCGCCGATGCCGGCTGTTAAGTCCTCGCATCCGAATCCCCCGAGGGATACGGTTTTAAAAAGGGTCAGCAAACGCTCCCGGCTCTTCGCGTATTCAAAATCGGAATCTTCCAAAAAGGACATGGATTTTTCGGCAAGGGCTTCTCTTACCCCCCTGAACCGGTCATCTTGTCGTGCCGATTCGGGTAGCAATACTTCCCGGGGCGCAATTCGTACAGATTCGTCCACCAGGGTGTCCGTCGTATCCGACTCGCAGACGCGAAACTCACCGGTGGAAATATCCAGGCTGGCCAGCCCCGCGTTGTCCCCATAGATAAAAATTGACAGAACAAAGTTGTTGGATTTTGCTTCCAGCAGGTCGTCCTCGACAATCATTCCCGGTGTGATCACGCGCACTACTTCCCTTTTGACCAGTCCCTTGGCCAGGGAAGGATCTTCAATCTGATCGCAGATGGCGATTTTATGGCCCTGGTCGATCAGGCGGGCGATATAGTTTTTGGCGGCGTGATATGGTACCCCGCACATGGGGATCGGTTTTTCCTGGTTTTTATTGCGCGAAGTCAGGGTGATCTCGAGAATCCCGGCGGCCAGTTCGGCATCCTCAAAGAACATCTCGTAAAAATCACCCATCCGGTAAAACAGAATGGCATCCTGATACCGATCCTTGATGGACAGGTATTGTTCGATCATGGGGGTTAATTTTGAACGGGGCATGGATGGATTGACTTATTAAGCTGTCCGGCGACTATACATTAACGAGCATAGGGTGGATTGGTCGGCGGTTGACCTGAATCAATCAAAATAATTTCAATCGGGACGATAAATTCTGAATTGCGATTTAAACGCGTACTTTTACGGTGTAGTCGCTACGGTCTCCTTTCCTGCCTGGGGCGTGCTCACATTCTCAGGCAGGATCTGACCGGATGAGGGCGCTTTGGATGCACCAAGTTCGCTTTTCAACGACGCAATCTCATTCTGACGATCGTTTAATGAATTGTTCAGCGCTTTGATCGACTTGCGACGTTTAATGCGCCCGGACATGGAAAGCAGGTAAAAAACAATAATTCCGGAAACGAAAGTAACGATACATATCACCGTGTTGGATATTTCCGCGGTTTGATACGGACCGGCAACGATTAGATCAAGTTTCAAATGATTTTTCTTCTGGAAATAGTTCTCCTGGTTTTGAAATGCGAATACAACCAGTAGAGCAATGATGATCCCAAAAATAATGAGTTTAACATTTTTCATATCGATTCGCCCTCCAATTTCGATTAATAAACGCCCCGGTGATCATTGATTTGATCGTACAAGTTACTCCGGTCATGCTAAAAACTCAAGCATTTTCCTGAACCCGTGACGGAAAATATACGGATTCAGGATTTTTTATACCGGCACAATATCCAGGTCTCCCCACATGGCAACGGCATTTCCTTTGATTATCACGACGCCATCGACTCCGGAGATGCTCCGGGCAAAATCAACGGCCGGCTGAAGGTCTTTTTTTGTTTGGACATGGTTGGCCACGGCCGTCGCCGCGGCATCCGCCAACGGGCAGGACCTGGAAACGATGCTCACGGCCTCAGCCCTGCCCATGCTCAGTGAGGGGCCCACCATACCCGATGACGTGCATATGGCCATGGCGTTCGTATTTGCGTTTAACCGGACACCCAGCTTCCGGCTCAAGGGAGAATGACCGGCGAGAATGCCGACTGTCACGGGCTGTGACGCGTGGATAAAAATATCTCCCCCGTTTTCCACGATGACGTCATCGCTCATTGCCAGCAATCCTCGGCCTACGTACTCAGCCACGACACCGGCCACGGCCGCCATGGGCCCGACACCGGCGTTTTTACCCAATTCGGCCATTTTTCGGACGATCCGGGGGGCGGGGCTATCGATGACCCACGGGGATAACGTCCGGGCAAAATGTGGGAATCGCTGAATATATTTTTCAATGATACTCCGACTTTCAAGTACCAGTTTCCTTGCCGCTGCTTCCATGGGATGCCGAGCATAAATGGATAGGTCGGTTTCTTGAACGATCACATCAAACCGAACCAGTCCCTCGGGTGGCGAAATATTTCGATATGTGCGTGGTTCATCCGGCATTTATTATTAAATTAAGTTAGTTATATATATTGATTTTATATGTTGCATGATGTTTATAAGATCCGATTTTTCTTAAAATGAGAGCGGTTTGGGGCGTAATTTTTCCGGACATTGCTTTAAAAAATAACGATCCGTCATTCCGGAGATAAAATCGCGGACAACCTCAGCCGGACAATGTTGATCGATATATTCAGCGGACATTCCCTCCAAAAACCGAGAAAAAATCGCCGATGGCCGATGGTTTTTTTCAAGATCGTGCAGATATTTTTCAAACAATATCCTGAACAACCTTCCGATAATTTTCTTCCGGGCCTTGAGTACCGGATTCAGGTAGATTCGCCGGTAATTAAATTTTTTTAGCTCCACCAGCGCCTGTGAAACTTCGGGTCTGAATGCGATATAGGGCTTGCCGAAACTAGTTGCAATCAGATCGGTGACCAGGCGGTAAACAATGGTGCCGTTGGTGTTGCCCAGGTGATTCACGCTAAAGGCGGGTAAATCATCACGTCGAATGAGGTTCAGCCGGATCGCATCCTCGATGTCCCGGCCGATATAACCGATCGTATCGGCCATCCGCATGACGCACCCTTCCAATGTCATGGGAATCAGACGGGTGTCTGCTTTTGTTTTCTTTGCTTTAATTTGGGTTTCCAACACCTTAAAGGTCTTACCCGTCTCAGGCGCAAGTTGATCGTCATGGATCTCGCCATCATGGCAGAGAATTCCGTCCAGGGTTTGCAAGCACAGGTTCCAGCCCTTTCCCTTTCGTTCCACGTGATCCAGGAATTGGATGCTTTGAATATTGTGATGGAAGGCGCCGATTCCACCGGCTTTGCACAAAGCCGACAAAAATCGCTCGCCATCATGGCCAAAAGGGGTATGACCGATGTCGTGCCCCAACGCAGCAGCCTCGATGAGGTCCTCATTCAGGCCCAGGCAACGACCTATGGTTCGGGCGATCTTGGATACCAGCTGTACATGCAGCACCCGGTGAGTGATATGATCATCGTCCACCAGATAAAACACCTGGGTTTTATCGATGTAACGGGTGTAGGCCCGAGAGTAAAGAATACGATCCGTATCCATGGCAAAAGCCGTCCGGTAATCAATCTCGGGTTTCGACTCCGGTCGCCGCCGGATCGCTTGATCGCTGGGGGTTGCAACCGGTGTCAGGGTCACCTTTTCCCGGCGGGAGAGAATATCCCGCAGGTCCTTAAGCAACTGATTTTTAGATTTCCCCATCGTCAATCATCTGCTCCATTAACCGAACATAATCGATTCCCGCCTTTCGAAAACCTTGCTTGCCGTACTTCATATTGGCTTCCAGTACATAATAATTTCCGTTATACGGGCAGATATCCAGGCCCACATCATTCCAACCGCACCGGCAGGCCGTGTCAAGGGCTAAATCGATGGCCGTTTTCGGCACGGGATCCAGGGAGACCGTTCCGCCCACCGCGACGTTGGTTCGAAAATCATCCGGCGGGGCGATTCGCCAATACGCGTGGACCACACGGCAGCCGATGATCACCAGTCGGATATCCCGATCGATGGGAAGGTAGGCTTGAATATAAGCCGGATGGCATCGAGCCAGGTACGTTTTCAGGTCATCGGAATTCCGGATAAGAAACACGCCTTTTCCCAGAGCGGATCCCCGGGCCACTTTAGCCACAAATGGGAAATCAAAATGATCCCGTATTTTCTGCCATTGTCGCCGCCCGTAAAATACGCGGGTTTTAGGATGAGGGATATCCGTCATCTCGAACAGGGCGGTCTGCTTTATTTTATCCTGAACGCACTTGTAGTTATGATAGCTTGGGAAGGTTTCTTTTCCCATGGCATTGAAAAGATCGGCATAAAAAAGACTGGGGTAGTAGATTTTTTTCGCCCGGATAATCAAGGACCGTTCTTTTGGCCCGTAATCAACAAAATTCGGCTTTACTCCCAGGGTGATGACATTTCGGCAATCCCTTAGCCGCCGCTCCAGGGCCACGGCCGGTTGATGGCGGTTATTGTTATTCGTGTCCATATTATAAGATCATCGATTTTCAATCTCAAATATCGATGCCGGTAAATCATCGACGAACCACAACTTTTCCAACGTCATTTCCAGTCTGTTCTTTTGATCATCGTTGAATGCCAGGGTCCGAAAAAAAGAATACCCGTTTTGATTGAAGCGTGCCCCGATATCAACTTGATATGCAGTCGCACCTGAATCTGCGTAAATGACCACCCGCATGGGCGACTGGGTTTTCTTATGAAAATAGACTTCTTCAACCGGACGATTCCATTTTCCTTTTAGTATCAACACCGGACCTTGCTCCCCATCGGATCTTACCCGTGCCTCTCGGTAAGCCTGGACGGGAATCCGACCGCTTAAAAACGAGATCATATCTTTTACGGTCACCGGTGTACCGATAATGCGCTTAAGGGTCGTTCCTGTGCTGGGCTTTTTGTGGATTTGATTTTCCCCCCTGAGACGGGCATAGAGCCATTGTCCGTTACTGGCAATCGTGGTGAAAGGGCGACCGCTGAAATCGAGGATATCGGTCCGAAACCGATCCGGACGGATACAGGCCCACCCCATCCGCCCGGATATCAGTCCACGGGGACCTTGGAGGCGATACGCGCCCAGACCCTTAAAATGGGTCAGGGTGATGTTTTGCCTGGCCAAGCGATCAAGGATTTCACGTGCTTCGGGTGTAACCTCCATTTCACCAGACAGGCGCTGCCAGCCGGCGCAGCCGGTAAAAAGCCAGATGCTGATCACAATCACTACGGCAGTCAGAAAAAAACGTTGATGACAGGAAAGTGGAATTGAAAATTCCTCTTTGATCATTCTTCGGACAATTCCCGGATTTTCTTCTTGATATCTGTGGTGTCCTCTTTTTTCAACTTCAAAGACCGGCGATAAAATTCCAGTGCCTTGTGGCGGTTGTTGTTTTTCAGGTAGGCATCACCGGTGTGTTCCAAAATAATAGGATCATCCGGGACGAGACTAACCGCCCTTAACAATACTTCCAGGGCTTCGGCATATCGCGCCTTCTTAAAATAGACCCATCCCAGGCTGTCGGTGATATAGCCGTCTTCCGGCTTGAACTTGAGGGCTTCTTTGATCAGATCTTCGGCCTCTTTGAGGTTTTCTCCAAGGTCGGCGTAAGTATATCCCAGATAGTTCAGCGCATTGGCATGTTCCGGATCCAGCTCGATCACTTTCCGCATTGTGGTGATGCATTCATCCTTATTACCCGCTTTATCGAAAATCACGCCGAGACGAAAGAGCAGCGCCACATTGTCGGGGTCGAATTCCAATCCTTTTTGAAGCGATCCAAGCGCGGCTTCGTATTGCTTAAGATCTTCCTGAAAGATTCCCAGGTAAAGATACGGTTCGGGATTGTCGGGAATCTGTTCAATCACCGTTTTAACATGAGCGATGGCTTCTTCCGTTTTTCCCTGATTATTTAAAATAAAACCGATTTGAAGGGAGGCATTTCTATAAAATTGGGTGTCGGGCGCAACTTTCCGGAAGTGGCGTAACGCCATGGCTTCATTTTCCACTTCATCGTAAGCCAGAGCGACCAGATAATGAAGGGTGGTGTTGTCCGGCGCACCCGTTAACATTCCTTCGGCCAGAATGATGGTGTCGTCATACTTTTTTGCGTCGATGTAATGGCGAATTAAAGCGGGAATAACGTTTTTATCGGTTAAAGA
>JGI24024J18818_10000662_pt1 | contig 13417 bp, 15 predicted proteins | sample Cruoilmetagenom2_FD_18818 | JGI IMG/M metagenome (IMG submission 18818) | reverse complement strand
CCAACTCATCAAAATACTTCATTCTCTCTTTCCCTTTAGGCATCTCAGTACGCAGCGCTTTCATCTTTTGTAAAAACTCACCCACTGAGTCCGGAATGATCTTTTCAAAATGACGACGTATCTGCTTTGCAAATGCCGGAGAGGCCCCCCCTGTAGAAAACGCGATGGTCAGATCTCCTTTTTGGACATAAGACGGGAAGATAAAGTCACAATAATCCGTATTGTCCACAGAGTTGACCAGTATTCTGCTTCCTCTGGACTCTTCATATATCTCTTTATGAAGCTCCACCGTATCTGTGGCAACAATGACAATATCGAAACCTTGTATGTCTCCTGTATTGTAGGCTCTTTGATGAAGTGTTAAAGCATTTTCATCAATAAGACTCTTAGCATCATCTTCTACTCTAAGCGCAATAACTGTGATTTCTTTAGTAAAATCAACTAATTTTTCAAGTTTCTCTGTAGCGATGTACCCACCACCAACTACTAAAACTTTTAAATTTTTCATATCCATATACATGGGGAAGAAAGACATATGTACCCTTTTGTCAATTGTTATTTATAATGTAACAAAAGTTTAGCATAATAGCTTTGATATGTATCAATCTTTGTTAAACTATCATTGACTATAATAAAATTATTAATAATGGAGCTATATATAGATGGAAAACGAACTACTTTTTGAAATGCAAAATGCTTTCCCTATGACAGAAAGACCTTTTAAAGCTGTAGCTGAAAAACTGAACACTACAGAAGAAGAGGTGCTTTCTCTTGTACAAAAACTAAAAGATGATAAGATCATTAGACAAACTTCTGCTATTTTTGACACTAAAAGATTGGGATACAAATCCTCATTGGTCGCATTTAAAGTAGATGAAAAGAAAATAGACCAAGCCGCAGAGATCATCAATGCCCATCCGGGAGTGAGTCATAACTACCTTAGGAACCATGACTATAACATTTGGTTCACAATGGCAGTTGCACCGGACTCTAAGCTAGGCTTGGAAAAAACCATTGAGATCCTCAAAGAGCGTACAGGTGCAGAGGATGCTATCATCCTCCCTACACTCAAAATGTTCAAGATCTCAGTAAAGATGGATACTACCGGGAAAAGAGCTAAAAAAGAGAAACTCAAAAAACTGGCCCATAAAGAGATAGAACTTACACCTCAGCACATTGCTGTCATCAAAGAGTTACAAAAAGATATCGAAGTTACGCAAGAACCATTTAAAGAGGCTGCTGAAAAACTGGGTCTCTCTTATAAGCAGTTTTTTGAGATAGCACAAGAGCTTAAAGAGAGTGGTGTGATGCGTCGTTTTGCTACGATCCTTAACCACAGAAAAGCCGGTTTTGGAGCCAATGCCATGAGTGTATGGGCAGTACCGGAAGATAAAGGCGAAGAGATAGGTAGAGAGATGGCAGAATTCTCAGCAGTCAGCCACTGTTACCTCAGACCAAGCTACCCGAACTGGCCGTATAACCTCTTTGCTATGGTACATGCTAAAACCCAAGAAGAGTGTGATACACTCATCGAAGAGATGGCAAAAGAGAGTGGACTCACAGAGTATGGGAAACTCTACTCAACGGTTGAGTTTAAGAAACAACGACTTGTTTATTTTGATGATGCGTTTGAAGCGTGGGAGAAAGACGCCATCTAATTAATCACACGCCAGTGTGCCCTGTCTCTGTGAACGACCTTATAAGCGAAGCGATTCGAGAACAGAGACGATTTTTTGCTTCGTTTTTTCTAAAAAAATGAAGAGAGAAACAATGCCTCAATGAAAATTAGAGGCTATATTAATAAATAAATTGAAGTATGCATTACACCTCAGGAGAGGTGTAACGAGGGAGAGTCTATGGCTCTTTATACCCAATTGACTCCTTAAAATGAGCGATACAATTGGTACAATCTTTCATCGTATTGGTTTCAACGATGTTATAGAGTGCCTCTTCATTCAGTATCGTCACTTCATGTTTTTTAACAGAGACAATACCCTCTTTTTTAAACTTAGTCATAATACGCGAAAATGTTTCCGGTGTAAGGTTAAGTATAGAAGCGATTTCATTATTTTTTAGTCTATGAAATAGAGCAAGTTGTTGCGTCATTAAATCTGCTACTTTTGCCTCTGAAGAGAGTACCGTCTCTTTATGTACCAATGCAGAAAGCAACCCTACTTTTCCTGTGAGCGATTTGATGATTTCTAAGGAAAAATCTGGATTATTAAGATGTTTATAAACTGTCTTAAATGGAAGTAAACCCATTACTCCCTCTGTAACAAATTCACAACTAGCAGGGAAAGGTTGATGTTCAAAACAGGCATATTCACCTATGAGTGCGGGAGCGGTTAGACGATTGATCTGTATCTGTGTACCTTTAGGGGTTGTCTTATAGAGTTTTACGCTTCCCTCTAATAAAATCTGCAGATATTCGCTCTGATCACCCTCATAAAAAACAATACTGTTTTTGGTAAAATGTTTAATATGTGTATGGTCTTGGAGTTCTTTTAAGTATGTCTCATCCAATGCAGAAAACATAGGGATCTCTTCAAGTTTAAACATTGCTATACCTCTTTCTTATTCTATAAGAGTGTACTATACAGTACAAAAGATAAAATCTCTCCTATATATATCTGATAATAGCATGGTTTAACTTAAAAATAAAATAATGATATTTATATATCAGTTTATATTATGACTTTTCAAACCAACTTAGTTGTTTTCGTAAATTAACCACTTCTCCTACAACAATGAGTGCAGGTGTAGGCAGATCTTTCGCTTTTTCATAGATATCTTCAAGTGTTCCCACAACCGTTTTTTCATCAGGTCTTGTACCGCGACTGATCACAGCAATAGGATAATCTTTTGATTTTCCTATCTCTATAAGCTTTTTACAGATCACTTTAAGACGATGAAGACCCATTAAAAAGACGATGGTATCATCACTTTTATAATTATCCCAAGGTATCTGTGAATGGTCTTTACCACTTGATTCATGTCCTGTTACCACCCTAAAAGAGACTGTTATACCACGATGTGTTACAGGNATACCTGCATACTCCGGTACTGCTATAGCTGAAGTGATCCCCGGAATGAATTCAAACTTGATATCACGTTCATACAGGTATATCCCCTCTTCACCTCCACGTCCAAAGACAAAAGGATCTCCACCTTTAAGGCGTACAACATTCTCATATTTAAGTGCTGATTGGTAGATCACTTCATTGATCTCTTCTTGAGGAAGCGTATGATGAGAGTCTTCTTTACCTACATAGACAAACTCACAACCATCTTTTGCTTCTGCAAGAATATCAGGATTGGCAAGTCTATCATAAATGATGACATCTGCTTCTCTTACGACACGCAAAGCTTTTACTGTTAACAATTCAATATCTCCAGGACCTGCTCCTGTTAAATATACTTTTCCCATTAATTAGTCCCTTTAGTTTTTTCTTCTGTTAAATAACACGATGGATCTTCTGCCCACATATCTCCATAAATAGCATATGCTCTACTTCTCGAACCACCATTACATATATTTAAATACTGACACTCTTCACATTTACCACTTAGCTCTCTAGGATGCACTCTCAGTTTTTGTAACAATTCCGTCGGCTCATTCGTCCAGATATCTGAAAAATCTTGATTGAGTATATTCCCTATTTTAACCGGGAAGAATGGGTCTGGCTTTACAAACCCTTCACTGTCAATATTTAGTAGTTTTCTTCCTGCAGAGTTTCCACCCCAGGCTATAAGTCTGGATTTCATCTCATCTGCATGTTCCGGATATTTTTTAATGAATCTATCATAAAATAAGATAGAGTCCATCTCCATATTACCCGTAACGATCTCTATATCTCTGTTAGTTTCATGATATTCAAAAGCTTTATCCAAGATGTAGTTCACTGCAGTAATACGCTGCTCTTTACTCAGATCCATCTCTAGGTTTTCTAACCCTCTACCACTGTAAACAAGGTGAGAGATATACACTTTTGGGATATTATGTTTCTCTGCCAGATCAAAGATAAACGCTAGATCATCATAGGTATCTTTAGTGATCGTAAAACGAATACCTACTTTTGTTCTTCCATAACTGTTCAGCAGGTCAACTGCTTTCATAGATTCAACAAACGAACCTTTAAGTCCACGGAAATCATCATGCACATCAGGACTTCCATCGATACTGATACCGATATAGTCAAAAGTATCTAAGATCTGCTCAGCATTACTCTTTTTAACATAGAGCCCATTGGTAGAAAGATAGGTAACGATACCCAACTCTTTACAGCGTGCAGCAATGTCATAAATATCTTTTCTTGTAAGAGGTTCCCCACCTGAAAAGATAAGAAACTTCACGCCATTGGCTTTGAGCTTTGGCAGCGTATCCATGATATTGTCTGTCGTAAGCGTATCTACTGCATCCAAGTCTGCTTTTGAATAACAGTGAAGACAAGAGAGGTTACAGCGATTAGTGAAATTCCAAATGGCTATACTTCCGTCAAGTACCCGTGCAGGCTTCCCTGCAGTTACTGTCTTCAATAGATTAGAGAGTCTGAACATTATTTTACCTCTTTATTTTTTGCAATATTGGGATATGCTTTTGGAATGACCTTCATTTTATGAGGCTCTTCCTTTTCCAATTTTTCAGGTTTGAAACTCAAGATGTAACTTGTAATAGCTTTGAGCTCTTCTTCATTTAATGTAAAAGCCGGCATCGCATTACGCTTATAACCAAAGGCTTTAGAGACAGAAGCTGGATCAGTGATCATCGCCCGTATCTCATCTGCATTTCTCTTTGAAGCGATCTCAGCAAAAGAGGGACCAAATGCCACTGCTGTTTGATGGTGACACCCCCAACAATAAGTCTCAAATACTTTTTTCCCACTCTCTGCCAATAGTGGCAATGATAGTGTTAAGATGATAAAAAAAGTAGTTAATATTTTTTTCATAACTTTCATCCTTTATATAATAGAAGGATGATAACAATTTTTTGATGTTGGAAAGTTGATTTTAGACAAGAGTTGAATAATTTATGACTAAAGTACACAATCCACTTGATTTAAATCAAGACAAATTTTCTCCTATTTGATACAATACAGAACTTATAATTATTAAAAGGAGAACTTATCTATGAAATCATGGATTACTTTACTGCTACTCTTAGCAGCGACATCACAAACGCATGCGGCACTGGAAAACACAACCTGTAAGAGCTGTCACCCTGTTATATTTGCAGAGTATCAGAACTCTATACACAGTAAAGCATCTATCTATAAAGATGCTGTACATAAAGCCGTATGGGACAAACACCCTGCAAAAGCTAAAGGTAATTACAAATGTGCTAAATGCCATACACCTTCAGACCATGATGTAATGAGTGGTAAAAGCAAACTTGCAGATAATGAGATACAACGAACTGAGCCTATCTCCTGTCAACAGTGCCACAAGATAGAGAGTGTTGAGAAGCATGTAAAAGCCAACAAAAACATCCTCACAACAAAACCAAAAACTTTTTTCTCAGCAGACAAAGCTTTGAAAGGTACAAAAGTTGAATTTAAAGAAGAGAGTAGCTTCTTTGGTATGCTTACAACTAAGACCGGTTCACCTTACCATGATATAGACTACAGCAATGAGGGTTATTATAATGGTGACTCTTGTATGGGTTGTCACTCTCACAAACAAAACAGTAAAGGTTTTGTAGTTTGCGATCTTGAAGTAAAACAGGGAGACTCTAAAGAGAGCTGTGTTTCATGTCACCTGCCTCAAGTTCAAGGTTCTCTTGCAAATCAAAAAGAGAGTGCAACACATGCTTTCCATGGTCAAAGCATACATAACTCTACGCCGGCATTACTTTCAAAGTATATAAAACTATCTCTAGACAAAAATGCCAATGGATTTAATGTAAATATCAAAAATGAAGCAACACACACTCTTTTCCCTCAACCTCTAAGACTCAACCAGTTAAGAGTCAGCATAGAGAGAGACGGTAAGACTATAGAACTTAAAACAGAATCATTTGCAAAAGTGATCGGAACGAATGGAAAACCATCTATGCCATGGCTAGCTGATGCCATCATCTCTGATACATCTATCAAAGCACTTGAAACACGTGTAGTGAAATATGATGATGTGCTCAAAGACGGTGATGCAGTAGTAGTGAAGTTCGGATACTACGTTGTAAATCCAAAAGCCGCTAAGAAGCTTGAGATCACAGATAAGAGTGTGACTGAATTTGTTGTACTGACTAAGAAGAGATTCTCAATTTAATCTTCATAGATCATCCTCGTACTTGATACGAGGATGATAGTATATGATCTACTCTATATTTTATTTAATCTCATACTCCACCAACTCCCCCTCAAGTGTTTTCAAAAATGCCACTACATCATCTATCTGTTCAGGGGTAAACTCATTTCCGATCTGATACTTACTCATGATCCGTACTGCCTCTTCAAGCTTGTCTACCGAACCATTATGGAAGTAAGGTGCTGTTTTAGTCACATTTCGCAATATAGGGACTCTAAATCTCAACTGATCATCTTTACCTAAAAACCCTCCCTTATTTGCAAATGGAAATGGACTCTCTTTGAGGGTGATATCCGGAGAGTATAATAAACCAACATAATCAGTAAAATAATGTCTCAATGGAAATTTTTGCATACTCTGCCCCCCTACACTCATACCCGCATGACAACCCTTACACCCCTGTGTAAGAAAAAGTGTCATCCCTCTTTTAGCTTGTGGACTCATTGCATCATTATCACCCTCTAAAAATCTATCATAAGCTCCTCTGGTAAGCAGGGTTCTCTCATACGCACCGATAGCCTTTCGTACATTTTCAAAAGTGATCTTCTCTTCTGGGAACAGTGCTTTGAATTTTGCAACATACTTACTATCATCATTAAGTCTCTGTTCAATTTCTTTTGGTGTCATATGCATTTCAAAGGGTGCCTGAATTGGTCCTCCTGCCTGCTCCTCTACATCTTTTGCCCGTCCATCCCAAAATTGTGATTTGGCTAAAGCAGCATTAAGTACGGTAGGAGAATTAAGATGAGAAGGATTAGCTTGCCCCTTATGCCCTATGGCGGTAGAGATACCATCATCTCCACCCGCTTCCAACTTATGACATGAAGCACAGCTTATGGTTTTATCTTGCGATAAAAGTGTGTCAAAAAACAGCTCTTTACCCAATGCTATCTTTTCTTTACTCATAGGGTTGTTAGGATTATCAATAACTTCCAGCAGTGCTTCATAAGTTTTGGGAATGGGTAGCATATTAGTTGATATAGCTCGTTCTCTTAGCATCGTATCATTTAATTCAGGTATCTTTTTATGTAAAATAGTTGGTAAAGATAATAGTATTATAATCACAACTGTAGCTATACCCAGTATTTTCATCAATGTATTCATTATATTTCCTTTAAAATATTTTCTATTCTGTTTTTATCTATTGATTTACCATATAAAGGTTCAGATAAAAAAGTCTCTGTCTGACTGCTTACAAAAAAGAGAGTCGGAAAACTTGTAGAATAAAACATCTCTATAGGGTAACTCTCCCGTCCTTCATAAGTCACTATAACAGAAATAAATTTTTGATTCACATGTTTAACATACTTCTGTTCCATAAAGACATCTCTAATCACATCATTACAAGGGAGACACTCTTTTTTAACCAGAAGCACCATAAGAGGTTTATGCTCTTTGTGTGCTTTTAGCAACGCTTTATCATAATTCCCCATCCAATTTATGTGATCTGCATTCATAAATAAAGTAAAAAATAATAGTAAGAATAATATTTTCATCATAGTTCATTATAATGAAAATATATATCTATAGAATTGATAAATATCAAAAACAACATACTATTTTAAATAGGACTATTTTTCTCTTATTATTGATTTAGATCAATAATTTTATTGTTTTATTAAGTTATATTTCGCCTAGAACTAATTAGGAGTAATTTTCTCCTAATTAGAATTAATATGAGGAATACACTTATGAAACAAATAACAATTTTACTGGCATTATTAACAGGAACAAATTTACTGGCAAATGTAGAAAATGGAAAAGCTGTTTTTGCAGCAAACTGTGCCATATGTCACACAGTTAATGGAGGTAGAGCTATGGGACCAGACCTCAACCTAGCCTCTTACACAAGAACAAAAAAAGAGATAGAAGACTATGCTAGAGATCCATATGAATTCTACAAAGCATTTGGGTACAGTGCCAATGCCATGCCTACACTCCCTTTAGAAAAAAAAGAGTTGAAAGATGTTGCTGATTATATTGATTCACTGCAACCGTTTAAAAAGTGGATGAAAAAGAAAAAAAGTTAAGGCTTCTCAGAGTATAAAAAAGAGGCTTTGCCTCTATCCTCTCCAAACCACTTCCAACTCATGAGAAAGCCGTGATGTATCAAAAGGATTTTTTTCTTCTTTAACCCTTCCGATTGTATGCTCTGTAAAGACAAATGGCTGCAGATAATACGTACCACTGTATCCTCTCTTGAGCAGATCCTTAATAATCCTATTGATTTCTTCTACTCTTAACAGATCACTATGGACCGTTGTTCTCACCTCAAAAGGAAACTGTTTTTGGATCAAAAAATTGAGTGTCTTAGAGAAACTGTCAAAATGTTTATCTTTAGTTATCTCATAATACTTCTCTTTGGGTGCTTTGTAATCAAGTGCGATATAATCAACCAAGTCATTCTCTACCAAAGCATAGACCATTTCAAAATTTATACCACTGGTGTCTAATTTTATTTTAAATTTTTTCTGCTTTATTTTTTGACAGAGCTCTACCAAATCACCATAAAGTGTAGCTTCTCCTCCAGACAGAACCACCCCTTCAAGAAGACCTACTCTACTATCTAAAAAAGCTAATGCCTCTTCTTTACTTATCTTCCCATCACCAAATACGATATCTCTGTTGTAGCAATAAGCACAACGCATATTACACTTGGCAAACCAAAAAATGGTTGCCAGATGATCAGGGTAATCTAAGGCTGTAAAGGGCGTAATATCATATAGAGGTTTATGCGGCATTGATCTGTGATGCTTTTTCAAGAAAAAACTTTCTTTCTTGATGCTCACCTTTTTTACCGATATTAAAACTCTCAACAGGTCTATGGTAACCCATCACTCTTGTGTAAACAATGCATTTTGTTCTTTTTTCGTTTAACTTTTTTAGTATTTCATTCTGCTTCATTTTATTTCCTTTTTTAAGTTGGTATATTATCCACAAGTTTGTTGTGCATATTCTAAAGTTGTCTCTATCATTTTTAACGAAAACTCTTCATCAACACTGTTTTGTCTCTTTTCATAGTTTTCATAAGCAGCCAAAAATGCCAATAAGATCATTGTTGTACACTCTTCACAATTATCTTTTGCCATGATCTCATCAAAAGAGGCTTGTGTCATATCAAATGCCTCTTTTAAAGGAATCCCTTTTATATCTTCTGTAAATATGGAGGCAGAAAAAGAGATCGTAGGACAACCGTTAAATTCATATCCCACATTTTCTATCTCATCATTATCATTCACCAAAAGATACATATCAACCTGTCCATAATTATCTGGGTTTCTGCCTATACCTCTGGCATTATATTCTTTCAGTGCCCAACGGTTTTTGGGATCATGATAATGATCATTCAACGCTTTTGCCTGTTCACTGGTCACATCATAACCATGTGCCTTAAGATCTGCTTCTTCTACCATCTGCTTCCTTTAAAAAAATTTTAGATTTCTCTCAAAACTTACAAAAGTGAGAAATGTCTTAGAGTGCATTAGGTTTTATTTTAAATACTCGAAGGACTAGCCNTAGCTAATTCGAGAGGATTTAAAATGAAAGATAATGTGCTATAAGATATTTATCTTTTTGCAAGTTGTGAAAGAAATCTACTTACGCACTCCTGTGCATTGCTCACTAAAATATCGATCTCTTCTTTACTTGCATTATTGATATGAATACCACAAACGACCAAGAGATCCTCTCCTATTGTATCATAAATGATATTTGCCATTTTCTCTGAGACAACATGGTCTTGGTGTCCTTTCTTGATGATAGTTTGCAAGTGACCTCTCTCTTCTATCAAAGTTGCTGAACCTATATGATCTTCCTCTCCACCTCTGATAACAATAAGCATATCTTTGCCTACATTATAAGACTCCAATCTAACAGTATAGCGCCCTTCGCCTGCACTGATCACTATTGCTCTCCCTTCTGTAAAAGTTCCTCATCGCATTTAGGACAATATTCATATTCCCCTGAGAGATAACCATGTTTTTCACAGATCGAAAATGTCGGTGTCACGGTGACATAAGGAAGTCTGAAATTACTGATGACATTTCTCACCAGTTTTCTTCCCGCTTCTGCAGAGCTGATCTTCTCCCGCATATACAGATGCAACACTGTTCCGCCTGTATATTTACACTGAAGATCATCTTGGAGTATGAGTGCCTCAAAGGGATCATCCGTATAAAATACCGGGATTTGAGAAGAGTTGGTATAGTAATTGTTCTCCTTCGTTCCTGCCTGGATAATATCATCATATCTCTTGGCATCCTCTTTGGCAAACCTGTAAGTTGTTCCCTCTGCCGGTGTGGCTTCCAGATTGTAAAGGTTTCCTGATCTCTCTTGAAAATCTTTGAGCTGATCTCTCATAAAATCCAGGATTCGCATAGCCATCTGGGTTCCAAATGCATCTGCTATCGCATGCTTGTCATTGGAGAAATTTCGTATCATCTCATTCATTCCGTTCACACCGATGGTAGAGAAGTGGTTGTTGAACCCGGGGAGATATCTCGCAGTATAGGGGAAAAGTCCTCTGTCGTACATCTCCTGGATAAATATCCTTTTTTTCTCAAGTGTTGCGTAGGCATACTCCATCAGCTTGGTAAGCCTTGCAAAAAGCTTCTCCTCATCTCCTGCATAGAGATATCCGAGTCTTGCCATATTGATCGTCACAACACCGATACTCCCCGTCATCTCAGCACTTCCAAACAAACCACCACCCCTCTTGAGAAGTTCACGAAGATCCAACTGTAACCTACAGCACATACTTCGTACGTGGCCGGGTTTATATGCCTCTTCATTGGGTACGAGTTCACCCTCTTCATTTCTCACATACTGACTGCCGATAAAGTTTTGAAAATAAGAAGATCCTATCTTTGCCGTATTCTCAAAAAGGATATCTGTATTTTCTCCATACCAGTCAAACTCTTCAGTGATATTGACCGTAGGGATAGGAAATGTGAAGGGCTGTCCACTCTTGTCACCTTCCGTCATCACCTCATAATAAGCTTTGTTGATGAGATTCATCTCAGGTTGAAAATAGCGATAGGTCATACTCTCCAAAGAGTTGATATCTTCCCCCCTCCTTTTGGCATGATTCAATAGATCTTCATTATCCAAGCCAAAAAATAGATGTTTCTGGTTTCTTGTCGGTATCTGATCCCTCAAGTCATCGGGAACCGTCCAATCAATCGTAATATTTGTAAAAGGACTTTGTCCCCAGCGTGCAGGGACATTGAGATTGTAGATAAAACTTCTTATGGCTTTCTTCATCTCATCAAAGGGAAGCCTGTCTTTAAATACATAAGGCGCCAGATAAGTATCAAAGGAAGAAAATGCCTGAGCCCCAGCCCATTCACTCTGTAAGATACCCAGGAAATTTGCCATCTGCCCCAGTGCTTCCCTGAAGTGAGAAGGTGCTCTGCTCTCCACTCTTCCCCTCACCCCGTTAAACCCCTCATCCAACAGTACTCTAAGACTCCATCCCGCACAATACCCCGTCAAACAATCAAGATCATGAATATGATAATCTCCATCTCTGTGTGCATATCCCTCTTCTTTGGAGTAGATCGTGTCCAGCCAAAAATTTGCGATCACTTTACCTGCCGTATTGTTGACAAGTCCGGCATTGGAGTAGCCTGTATTGGAATTGGCATTGATCCTCCAATCTTCTTTATCGATATACTCTCTGATGGTTTGTGTGGAGTTGATATAGGTTGTGTCTTCATCCAATCCCAGGATCTGTTCTCTTTGGATCTTATGCATATGCCGGTAGAGCATAAATGATTTCATCACTTCAAAATGCTGATGAGCATACAGCACTTTTTCTATAATATCCTGCACCTCTTCGACACTGATCTCATCTCTGTCTTTAATGGCATCCATTAACTCTGCAAAAACACCCTTGTCATAGGCTTTCACTTCACTCTCAAATGCTTTTTTGATGGCATCCTCTATCTTAAAAGGTACAAATTTCTGAGAATTTCCATCTCTTTTTATAATTGTTTTTATCATCAGCACTTCTCCCATACTTTATAAGGAGCACATTATAATAAAAGTGTCTTCTGAATGATTTGACAACTATCAATAAATTAAAATCGCTATTAGATATTTCTATTTTAAATAGATTTCTTGATCTAAATCAAGAGACCTAATTGGTTATAATACCGAGCATATAATCTACGAAAGAGAAACAATGAAAATACTTTTAGCACCCAGCGAAACCAAAAAAAGCGGCGGAACACAAAACTTTAATCTCGAATCTCTTCTCTTTGAAACTTTGGCTCCTTATCGAACTGAACTTCTGCATCGCTATATCAATATTCTTCAAAAAGGAGACTTGCAGGAACTCAGTACAATGTTCGGACTGAAAAAAGAGGCCGATATCCTTGCCAACCAGAGAGATATCGTGCACGAGCTTACTATGAAAGCCATTGAACGCTATACCGGTGTAGCATTTGAATATCTTGACTATCCCCAGCTGGATAAAAAGGCTCAAGAGTATGTCGATACTCATGTCATCCTCTTTTCCAATCTCTTCGGTCCCATTCGCGCCTCTGATACCATCCCGCAATATCGCCTGAAGCAGGGGTCTGCTGTCGGCAATATCAAGACAGAAAAGTTTTATCACGAGCATAGTGCTGCCCTGATGGAAGCCTATCTTGACGATGAAGAGATCCTTGATCTTCGTGCAGGATTTTATGACAAATTCTATAAACCCAAAAAATCCTACACCACTCTCAAGTTTATCAAAAGGGGGAAGGTTGTCAGTCACTGGGCAAAAGCCTACCGGGGTATCGTCCTGCGAGAGATCGCAATATCAGGTGTCGATACGATAGAGGAGTTCATGAAGCTGGAAATAGCCAATCTAAACATCAAAGAGATATTGACCAAAGGCGTCCATACTGAAATTGTTTATGACATTGGGGATGATCTCTGAAATATGAAGAAGTAAAGGGCACCTCTAAAGTTACTGAAGCCCAACAAGGGTATTTTCAAATTCTATCGACTCAATAAAAACCTTATAATCTTATATATTTTATAAGGTTTTGAAAATAAGCTATTTGGTTCATATTCCATTTTTAAGAACAGTAAATACTATACTCATTCGAGTTAGGGATATGTA
>JGI24024J18818_10000660_pt1 | contig 13455 bp, 10 predicted proteins | sample Cruoilmetagenom2_FD_18818 | JGI IMG/M metagenome (IMG submission 18818) | reverse complement strand
GACCAATCAGGATCACCAGGATAACCATCCCCAGCCAGGCAACCAATTGTGTAAAACCGACACCGATGATGCCCACAATTTTCCCGCCGATCAATTTGCCGTGGCTAACCGAGGTGACCATGACCTCGATGGTGCGATTCTCTTTTTCATCAACAATTGCCTGCATAAGGTACCCCGAGATCATAAATATGACAACCATAAAAATAAAACCGGTAAAAATCGGAACCAATGCATTGNACCAATCTCTCCTGGCCATCTGGCGGCTACCTTCTGCCGCACGAACGANAATATTGTTACCTTCATTTATGCGGCGGGCAACATCTGGGGGCTGCCCTTCCAGCAATTTCTCTCGCACGAAGCCAACAAAATCCACCTTTACGACATCTCCCAGCTCCTCGCGTGATATTAATCTTGCCTTCTTGGATTGTTGGTAATCTTCTTCTAATACATAATAACCCTGGATATCCCCCGCCTGTAATGACATTGCGGCCTGCGCTTCGCTATTAAAGCGCACAAATTTCGATTCACTTGAACCTTGAACCGGTTCCTGAGCCGATTGCCCGTCGCTGAGCAAACCCGAATAATCAACATATCCCACGAGTTCACCAGCATCCTCGGCTTGGATCAGCATGAATACCAGCAAGACCATGAACATGATAAAAAAGGGAACGCTCAACAGGCTGATAACAAACCGCCTGCGCAGTACGTGCCTTTTATATTCATGGAGAGCGATTTGGGAGAATTTCTTCATCTGACGATGTCTAACCTGAAAGTATCACTGAAGAACATACTTGATAAACGAAACATATTCTAAGCGAAAAATAGACTATGATCTCTAATAGGATTAAGAGAGATTCGCGGCCATCTAACGCATCAGAATTATCTCCCTGCTATAATCACAAAAGGTGCCAACCAAGGCGGGAGGGGGTATATGTGGGGGTACGTGGGCAGCAGATACCCCCACATATACCCCATTCTCCGTTTGTAAATAGTTTTTTTCAGTAGACTCATAATCACCAGCAAACCTAATCGAGGTGTGTAATGCATCTGAACTGGATCGAGACCAAAAACCTGTCGTTCAACAATCTGCTGCTTCTGGAACAAGTGCAAATTAGCTGGTTGCCTGGCTGGGTGCCAAAGAAAGCTTTAGCCCTGGCATTGAGGGCGAATCCGGTTGTCGAATGGTATCTGCGGCACAAATGCCCAGAGTCCACAGCCTGGCTGGATAAAGTATGCGCAATCGAAATACCGGAAGCAACAACAAAAGAAGTATACGCTGCTGAACAAGAGGTCTTGCAGACAATTAACGACCTGCTGGTCTATGCAATCGATCCAACCATCTATGACACGAAGGCATTCTTGGATTGGGAAAACCGGGAATTGTTGGAAATTCTGGATTTTAATGGAAAAATCATCCTCGATATCGGATCAGGGACCGGCAGGCTGGCTTTCACCGTCGCACCCACCGCCCAGGTGGTATTTTGTGTAGAGCCAGTAGGGAACTTACGGCAGTTTATAAAGAATAAATCTAAACGAAATAAGCTAAACAACATCTATCCGGTGGATGGGACAATCACGGATATCCCCTTTCCGGATGGCTTTGCCGACGTGACCATGGGCGGATTTGTCTTCGGCACATCCCCAGATGCGGAAAACGAAGAGTTGGTACGCGTGACGAAGCCGGGGGGCGCGGTGATCCTATGTCCTGGAAATGTGGATAAGGATAATCCCGAGCATGATTTTCTGGTCACTCACAATTTTCAATGGTCGCGTTTCGAAGCCACCGGAGATGGCTGGAAGCGTAAGTATTGGAAAAGACGGTCAAACAGCTAGTCACCTGATATTCAAGTAGTTGATTCATGCCTGACATACCACTAATGTTCCGTCAAAACTCATTGTTTAGATCAGTCAGGTTGTTCATGGAACACTTTAAGCTCTTTCAGGGAGACCGCTCCCCGTTTTCAACTAAAACCCGTATCCTTGCTAAAGCACCAACACTTGACAAAGTTTCATATTTTAGTGTTATAATGTAAATGTTCAGGGGAATTATGCCGAAATTAACAAGCCATTTATTGGGATTGTAAACCGGTTATTTACCCACGATTTATCAGGTATCTCTAACAAACCGAGCTTAAAGGTTATCCCTGAATCTACTCATATTAATGGAAGTCTGAAACAGCCGCCCCCGCAAAAAGAGTTTCGCTTGCATACTGATGCTACCCATGCGATAATCGATAATATATGATACGATGTGCTGGCACACGTAATTCCCCCATTCAGGTGCCCAAGTTTCAAATTGTGCTCAACAGTCTATCGACTTGTTTTTTCCCCCAGCATTCACCAGAATGAATGTCAACCACATTTGCACACCCACCTTCAATGAAATATAACAACCCATAACAAAGAGAAAACTTATCATGAAAGTACTTGAACTAGAAACTACAACCTTAACACAATTACGGCAAATAGCCCTCGATCTCGATGTTCCCCAGGCCTCTCGCTTGAAAAAAGAAGACCTAATTCTTCGCATCCAGCAAGCCGAAGCAGAGAAACAAGGCCTGGAGATGCGCGGCGGGATACTCGAGATCATGAGCGAGGGAATCGGATTCCTGCGCTCTGGTCAGTACCGGCCTGGACCCTACGATGTATACGTCTCCCAATCACAAATCCGCCGCTACAAATTACGAAACGGCGATCTGGTGATTGGAAACGTGCGTCCACCTCGCGAATCAGAACGCCATTACGGGCTACTGAAGGTGGTCACCGTCAACGGTATCGATCCAGAACTCAGCAAAAAGCGGGATATTTTCGAGTCACTGGTACCCATATTTCCTGACAGGCGCTTCGATCTGGAAACAGACCGCCACACACTGGCAACCCGGCTTATTAACCTGGTAACGCCCATCGGTCGCGGTCAGCGTGGGCTTATCGTTTCACCACCCAAAGCAGGTAAGACCACCATTCTCAAAGAAATCGCCAATGCAATTTCGACGAAAAACCCAGAGGTGCACCTGATGGTCGCACTGATAGGCGAGCGTCCTGAAGAAGTGACCGATATGGACCGTTCCGTGGATGCGGAAGTAATCTCTTCTACCTTTGACGAACCAGTCACCTCTCACGTGCGCGTTGCCGAGATGGCACTGGAGCGCGCCAAGCGCCTGGTCGAGGTAGGACGCGACGTAGTTATCTTGATGGACTCGATCACCCGTCTTGCGCGGGCATACAACCTGGTGGTCACACCATCCGGCCGCACACTATCTGGTGGTATCGATCCATCCGCCCTGTATCCTCCCAAGCGTTTCTTTGGCGCGGCACGTAACATCGAGGACGGCGGTTCTCTAACCATCATCGCCACCTGCATAATCGACACCGGTTCGCGCATGGACGATGTGGTGTACGAGGAATTCAAGGGAACCGGAAACATGGAACTGCATCTCTCCCGCCGATTGCAAGAACGACGCGTATTCCCGGCTATCGATATCGCTCGCTCTTCTACGCGCCGTGAAGAACTGCTGCTAGGTCCTGATATCACCCCGCGCGTTTGGTTAATGCGCCGCATGTACGACCAGTTGACCCAATCCCCTCCCCAAGGATCAGGTATGGAACAAGCGGCCGGGACCGAAGCAATCCTCCAGCGCCTGGCAAAAACCAAAGATAACATGGAATTTCTGGAGACTCTCTCAGAGGGTTGATGTGAAAGCAACGCTCTCTGGTGAGACCGAGACAACGACGACGCCCCCATCAAACAAATACGAACGCCTGATATCTACCATCGCCTGGCTCACCGCGTTGAGCCTGGTGGTATTGGTGCTTTTCTTGAGCTGGCGAACGCTCAGCGGTCACTCCAGCAATCTAAGAAGCTTCATTGATAGGGATGCTCCCCAGATAAGCTCCCCACGTCCAACCGCACCACTCGACCAGGTTGATCCTCCCATAGAAGGACGTGAAAATATCGCCCTTCCGCCAACCATCAACACAGGACCTGAAGCTGGCAACGCTATCAATCGCAGTTCAAACCTGCATACAACCATACCTGATCGACCCCAACAAGAAATTAACCATTATATTATTGAGTTGGGCGATTCGGTTTTTGGGATTGCAGAAAGATTTTTCGTATCACCCGAAAGTGTGTTATGGGCGAATTATGATCAGTTGAACGACAACCCCCACATGATCTCTGTTGGAATGAAATTAAATATACCTCCGGTAACTGGAGTTCTGTACACCTGGCAAGATGGGGACACCATCGAATCGGTTGCATCACGTTTCGATGCCAACCCTGAAGATATCCTCGGTTGGCCTGGAAACGATATCGACCTGGTCAATCAGCAAGTTGAACCGGGATCACTGGTGATGGTCCCTGGCGGCGAGCGTGAATTTCGTCAATGGATCATACCTACGATACCCCGAGGCAGGGCAGGTGTGTCGCGCTCTGTTTATGGATCCGGGGCTTGTGATGGAGGATACGAAGGAGCATACGGCGATGGCGCCTTTATCTGGCCCGCAGATAACCATACACTTTCAGGGAACGATTACTGGTCAGGACACTTGGGAATAGACATAGCCGCCGGAGAGGGCGCGCGAATCTACGCAGCGGATAATGGTGTGGTGGTATTCGCCGGCTGGGCAACGGGTGGTTATGGTAACACCGTGGTAATCGATCACGGTAACGGATACCAGACCCTTTATGGTCACCTGAGCAGTGTGAACGTTCGCTGTGGTCAAAGTACAGGGAAAGGCTCCGTGATCGGGTATGCGGGAAGCACGGGCAACTCAACAGGCGCTCACTTACATTTCGAAATTCGCTACCAGGGTGGATTTGTGAACCCATGGTATGTGCTCCCTGCACCATAGAAATGGGTTTATTGGGTATTATTGATGATTAAACATCCTTTGCCCTGGAATTCAAGGTACACTAACAGCCATCACATTAGCAAAAGTAATTTTCGGAGCGACGACATGACAGAAGATAATCCCGAACCAAAAACAGACATTATCGCTGAAACATCGGAATACCTGGCTTGGAAAGCTGCGGAACCAGATGGGGAAGTGACTTATCACCTGGAGCTGAATAACGTTACCCTGCATTTTTTCAAAGAGGAATGGGAGCAATTCCTGGAACTTGTCCGACTGCTGCCAAAATAGCCCCCGGCTTGCCAACCCAGGAGACGTCGGCACCTGTGCGTTGGTTAAAGCAAGCATCAGGTTTGATCAGTGGGACCCCCCACAATTTCATTTATCTGCTAATTATTGGGTTATTTTCTCGACGTAAGGAACTACCCCCTGACAAGGAATTGTAAAGCGGGTGGATACCTCTTCCCAGGTTAATGTTCCCGTAGCCTGCCACGCTGAATGAATGGCAAATGATGTACAACCTGCGCCGGCATGGTAATTTGCCACAGTGAAACGCCACAAATCTTCATACGTACTGACCGTACCGGAGGGCAGCTCTGTGGCGTTGTAGACAGTTTGATTTATTTGAGCACAATTAGCTACCAAGGTGTTGGCAAATAACGAGACGCTGAAATTGGTTTCTTTTAAATCGATTCCAGTAGGGCAATCCGCACAATCAGAATTAGCCTGCACGGCTACTGCCCCTCTTAGAATTTGCTGTTCACGCTCGCTCAGGTGCATGTACCCCTTGGAACAGGTCTCTTCCGCTAAAACCAGTGGGCAGAATTGGTCATAAAAAGATTCGTCCCAAAATAAAATCGAATCGGCTCCATTGTCCGTAATTTGTCCCAAACCAAACTCATATGGTACCCGAAAGACACCCGGCCAGAATTGGCTTTCTTGCGCAAATAAATTCTTCATTAGCTGCGCAGGTATACCCGTGTCCTCGGCAACTTCAACTATTCTTTTATCGAATTGGTTTTGCCAGGGGGAGAGCAGCGGCGCAGCACTCTCCAACCCACAGGCATCCGCGTAGCCATTGGATAGCAGTCCACCAGTCGTGCAACTGCTTACATCCACTAATCCCTGTGAAATGAGGCGTCCCGCTAGGTAATAATATGGCTCGTTGGATGCAAGCAGCTTGCTGCTATCGGGGGTAGATAACCAGGTAGGAGGCTCTCCAATCGGTGGAAACGACCCCCAGATCCGGGCACAGGAAGCGATCGGTTCCCCGATCCATTGAGTGCTGATCACGTCCACGTACCAACCTCCCCCACCAGTCACAACGGGCACTCCCGTATCCAAGACCCGAACTAGAGCTGTATATTTTTCACTGGAATCACCGAAGCTGGAGTCAGCCCAAAACTCTATCGTGGATCCTTTAAGACCCGTCGGTCTGAGCTGCAGCTTGCACACATCCGATTTACAGGTGAACGGCTGCCCGTCATAAGTTCCATGAATGGCGGTTATTTGCTCGTTTGGCAGTGGTTCTTCACCAATTATCAGAAGGTTCGGGATCTTCAAGCAGATATTTTGCGGAGGTGTCGGAGAACATCCGTCCAATTTAACCCAGGCTGTCGCTGGAGGTAATTCTACGATAAGCTCTCTTTTCTTTTGTTTGATCGAAGCCAGGTAAAGATAGACTCCTACACATTTGCTGGTATCCGAGTTACCCTTCGCCGCATTTTCACANGNAGGTGTATTTACCCAGATAATGTAAAGAGTGCTNCCACAAGTATTGTACACTTCTTCCGGCGTTGGGATGCCCTGGTGATCGACATAAATACGGCACAAAATNTCGTTCNNGTCCCAACTGATCAGCCACCATTCATATTCAATGAAGGAGATTTCGATTGTAGTTTCGCGGTCCGGGCTCTGGGCAGCCGCATTTCCACCATTCCAGAGTAATGACCCCAGAAGGATTACGAAAACCAAAGACGCTTGAATGACCCTCTTCTTTATGCCCATTCTTAAACAAAACATAACATGTTCAAAGGTGCTTGTCAACCATTTTCGTTCAATTCTTGCTTACCATCATCCCCCGTGTTAGACTCTACAAGAACATTATCAACCCAAGCCAGGAAGGTTCTTATGCCACCCACATTATACTTGATAGATGGTCATGCTTTAGCCTACCGTACCTATTTCGCACTGACACGCGGTTCACCAGCCGGCTTCACTACCAGCTCTGGAGAGCCCACTGCGGGGGTATTCGGATTCACCAGCGTGCTGCTGCGAATTATGGAGCAGGATCAACCCGATTATTTAGCGGTAGCGTTTGACACAGGTCGAACTTTCCGTGACGAAATCTATCCCGAATACAAGGCCACACGCGCAAAAATGCCGGACGATCTGCGCCCACAGATCGAACGCTGTCGCCAGTTGGTAGACACTTTTAATATCCCCCGCCTCGAAATGGAGGGTTATGAAGCCGATGATGTACTGGGGAGCGTAGCCAGAAAGGCCGTAGAACAGGGGTTGGGCGTCAAGATTATTACCGGCGATCGTGACCTGCTGCAATTGGTAAACGAGAGAGTGATCGTGAGTTTACCGGGCAAGAGTCTATCCGACTCAAGGGACTTCCTGCCCAACGACGTGAAGGAATTTCTGGGTGTCAGGCCTGACCAGGTGGTTGATTACAAAGCCCTGGTTGGAGATACATCTGACAACATCCCCGGAGTAAGGGGAGTTGGTCAAAAAACAGCCACAACGTTACTCGAAGCTTACCAGGATCTGGATGGGGTATATGGTCACCTGGATGAACTCTCCAACGCTGTGAGAAAGAAACTGGAAAATGGTCGCTCTAATGCTTATCTCAGCCAAGAGTTGGCAAGGATCGTGACTGACCTGGAGATAGACATTGATCTAGATCGCGCCCGTCCAGAAGCGTTGGACCCATCAAGTGTGGAAGAGTTATTCCGCCAGCTTGAATTCCGCGCACTTATGAAACGCCTCAACACCGTACTCGATCTGCTGGGGGTGAAAGAACCGCGACAAGGTGAGCAGCTCAACATGTTTGGCGATAAAGTAAAGCAACAAGATATCTCCGGGGGAACACCCACTGGTGCTCACAAAACCATTATTGTGGATAACCCTCACTCGCTGCAGGAACTGGTGAACCGGTTAAGTTCAGCCACCATGATTGCTTTTGATACAGAGACCACATCGACGGACAAGATGCAGGCCGATTTAGTCGGAATCTCCCTGGCGCTAGAGCCTGGTGAGGGATACTACATCCCGGTCAGGCACAAATCTACCGAGGATCAGCTTCCTTTAAAAACAGTCCTGGATGCACTGCGTGAACCATTCACTGACCCTGATATCCATAAATCCGGGCACAATATCAAATACGATTTCGTGATGCTCGCACGCCATGGACTACGCGTCGAACCACTTTCGTTCGATACCATGATCGCAGAATGGTTGGTCAATCCCGCTTCTCGAAACCTGGGGTTGAAGAACCTGACCTGGGTCCGCCAGGGTATCCAGATGACCGAAATAAAAGAACTGATCGGCAGTGGTAAAAAACAGATCACGATGGCGGAAGTGCCTATAAGTAAAGCAGCCGCCTACGCAGCAGCCGACGCTGAGGTAATTTTACGCCTGATCCCTGATCTGGAGGCGGAGTTATCCGAGCGCCAGGGCATCGAGCTGCTGAACGAACTCGAAATGCCGCTGGTCACGGTCCTCGCTGACATGGAAATGGCCGGTATAAGACTTGACTCTACCTTTCTCAACCAGATGTCCAACGACCTCAGAGGCCGTCTCAACGTCATTGAGGAGCAGGTGTTCGAAATCGTCGGCACAAATATTAATCTCAATTCCCCCCAACAGCTATCCGATGCCCTGTTCAATCGCCTGAAGATCGAGCCGCCAGATAGGACCAAACGTACTGCGAGCGGCTTCTACTCTACGTCGGCAAGCGTGCTGGAAGCTTTAAGGGGCAAGCATCCGGTAGTTGATAAAGTATTGGAATATCGAGAGCTGTCCAAACTCAAGTCTACATACGTGGATGCACTTCCGCTGCAGGTAAACCCACGCAGCGAGTGCGTGCACACTTCTTATAATCAAACCGGATCAGTGACCGGTCGTATCGCCTCTTCGGATCCCAACTTACAGAACATCCCCATACGCACCGAATTGGGGCGCCAGGTGAGGCGGGCCTTCATCGCTGCTGAAGGTCACAAATTGCTGGCTGTAGATTACTCCCAGGTTGAATTACGCATCGTTGCTCACATGGCGAACGATAAGGCGATGATCGAAACGTTCCGCGCCGGAGAAGACATTCACGCTGCCACCGCTGCCGCAGTTAATGGAATACCACTGGACCAGGTATCACGCGAGCAGCGCCGGCATGCCAAGGCGATTAATTTTGGTCTGATCTATGGTATGAGCGCCTTTGGACTGACGCGGACAACAGACCTGACCCTGGCGGAGGCAGAAGATTTTGTACACGCCTACTTCGAACAATTCCCGGGCATCAAAACATACCTGGACGGTATGCGTCGATTGGCTGCCGAACAGGGGTATGTCGAAACTTTACTGGGCAGGCGACGGTATTTCCCAGGATTAAAACTAGAGACTAACTACAACGTCCGCATGCGCGAAGAACGAGAAGCAATAAACGCCCCCATACAAGGTACAGCTGCCGATATTATGAAAATCGCCATGTTGAGAGTTCCGGCAGCGTTACAAAATGCCGGTTTATCCTCGCGTATGCTGCTCCAAGTGCATGACGAACTGGTCTTGGAGTGTCCAGACAGCGAACTCGCCGAAACAGCCACTTTGGTTAAGAATGTGATGGAAGATGCGTATCAACTTGATGTTCCCCTGGTTTCCGACGCCCGCTGCGGTTCAAATTGGGGCCAGATGGAAGCACTGTAACAAAAAACCAGCTTGAAGCCGGTCTCTTCTTCCTATCAATACCAGACCCTGAACGAAGTTTTCGTGGTGTGTTTCTCCAGCTCCTGGTATTCGACAGTCACCCAAACCAATGCCCTTCCAGGAGTCGAATTGTTAATATCAAACGTGACGGCCGTCATACCATTGGCATCCGTCTTGGGTGCAGTGTAGCTGGTCTCAAATCCTGATGGTAACCGCAGGATCATGTCCACCCTTGCACCAGGAACCGGCAGCCGGTTTTGATCTTGAACCAACACATGAATTGTTTGTTCCCCTTCTAAGGTTGCAACGGGAGCCTCAGGGAACGCAGACACGCGCAGGTCAAGGATGGCCTGCAGAATGTTATTCCGGCGAAGCTTGTCTGGGTCTTCACCTACTGTGATGAAATGCTCACTGCCCAGATCTGCAAGCTTTACTCGCTGACCGCTTGGATTTTCAGGATACCACCCAAAGCGTGCTCGCTGAAAATACTGCACAATGCGCCCGTATTTGTTTTCGAAATTAGAGATAGGGTGCCCGAACTGCTCCACTCCCCCATTGGCATCAAAGAAGTCCAGAAAAGCATAACAAACCTGTTTGCCAGTTTCCTCGAAGGAACGGCAGTGGGTGAATTTATCGGGTAAGGATATCGGCTCACCCGGTACATAAAGATACTCACCCAATGGAGCAAGCTGAACACGTAAACCGGGCGGCAATTCTGGATGCAACACAAATACTGCTCTTTGGAAATACTGCACCAATCTCCCAGTCGTTACGTCGGTCGTCGTATCCGTGATTGGATAGCCGTAAACCAGGATGGGGTCTTCCACCGACCAATAATGGTTGTAGAACTCCCCTCTAATTACATGCCCGGTTTCCGGGAAATCTGATCTCCGAATCTGGGCGTGCGAATTCTGCCAGACCAGAAATCCGCTGGCGATAACAATTAAACTGGCAAGCAGTACCCACCCCACCTTTTTTGCCATATAAAGATTATATACAAAAATTGGATAGGATTCAATACCCAATAATTAATAAACTACTAATAATAGACCGTTGTTTTGGGTAGATAGTGTAGACTTATAGGAGGATACAACCTTAATCTAATCCTTTTTTTTGTCTAAAAAGTCTTGACTTTCTGACTCATGTGAATTTGCAGCAAATTGTATGTTTTTACTGTGATATAATGGGTATGAAAGTATGAAAGTATGAAAATCAGGAGATTTGAGATGAGTGTTACTAGTGTACGTGTTCAGGCGAAAGGTCAGGTAACCATTCCAAAGGATGTCCGAGAGAAGCTAAACTTGCAGCCAGGTGATCTGGTGGTGTTCGTTGATACAGAAGAAGGAGTCCTGGTAAAGCCAGCCACTGTGATGACAGAGGTTGGCTTGCGAGAAGAAGTGACGGCCGTTGTGCGTTCGATCCGCGAACGGTTCGCAGAATACTCCGCAGAAGAAATTGACTCTTTGGTCGAAGAAGCCTTGCATGATACTCGAGGCAGCCAATACTGATGCGAGTTGTGCTTGATGCTAATGTGCTTATCAGTGGAATACTCTCGAAAAAGGGACCTCCCGGTCAAATAATTGACGCTTGGATTGACCAATAATTTCAACTATCTATGTCTGCCGATATTGTAGAAGAAATCGGGAGAGTACTTAATTACCCACGCATTCGGGAAAACCTGGAACCAGGATTGGCCGATCGACTCATTGAAAAGCTTGATGAACTCTGTGAATGGACGGATGGCACACTGACATTGGATATTCTGACCCAGGATCCATCTGACAATATTTATCTGGCTTGTGCGGTTGAAGCTCAAGCCGGTTATCTGGTAACAGGAAATCTCATTCACTTCCTCGAAGCAGGTAATCCTTTCAAAGGTGTTCATATCCTTACACCGCGAGAATTTTTAAATGTCCTCCAAACTGTGTAACGGACCCTAAAAGCAGCACATAAAGGGGGGAGTGTATTAGATTCCAGGAAAGGAAATCAAAATAATAAATGTGAAAAGTGCATGTTTTCTCTCTAGCTCCTCGCCCCTTGCTACTTGTCCCTGGCTGCTTGCGCCTGGCTGTGGTCTCTCCCCTGGGGCTGACTATGGGTAGGGTTAGTAGACAGCGAAAATCCCCGCTCTCGAACCCGTCGGCGAAGATCAGGTTCCCGCTGGAGGTTGCCGTCGCGGTGGGTGTATTTGTGACCGTGGGCGTATTCGCAGGAGTGGGTATTTGGGTGGCAGTCGCTACGCTTGTAGGGGTTGGTGTGGGCGTCTGCGTTGCCTCAGCCGGGATGGTCAGCAAGCATCGCTGAGAAACTTCATCCATCTTATGTATAATAACCCCAGATGACTACTGCTATGTAAAGCATAAAAGTACACTTTGAAAATCGGATGGCTTGCTGCTTGACAAATCTGCTTAACTAAGCTTAAAGTGTTCTGTAAATAAACTAATCTAAACAATGAGATTTGACGGAACACTACCGATGGCACAAGGTAAACTATGAAACTCAGACCATTTAGATTTATCTGCGAAAAAGTGGATGTCTATTTTAAACAGCCGCCGATGTTAGAGAAAAAGCCAGGCTGCCCGGACGGTTTCACCTGGCGCGGGGTGGACTACGAAATTATCGAGTTGATAAGCGAGTGGGATGATTTCCAACGCCGGGGGCGAATGGCTCGCAACATGAGACCCACCCACGCATCGGCCGCGGAACGGCGTGGTTCGTGGGGCGTTGGACAATATTACTTCAGAGTGCTCACTTCCGAAAGACGGATATTCGATCTGTATTACGACCGGGCTCCTAAGGATGTAGACGATCGAAAGGGTTCCTGGTTCTTGGATAAAGAACTGGCAGAGGCTGTATGACCGAAGCGGGGAAACAAGCCAACCTACGCGCCTCGCTTGAGCGACCATCCTACTACCAGCAGCGCTGTGCCGATGGCGACGAGCACGCCGATAATGATCAGGATCGTGCTGCTCTGAAAAGTCTCCCCCTCGCCCTGTTCCACCACGAATATTGTCGGAGTTATCACCCGGGTTGCCGCCGGAGGAGTAACCGCGGGGACCTGTCTGGTAGGAATTTTGGCCGGTGAATTAGCTAGTGCACTGGAAACAGCTGAGGGTACCGGGGTGCTCGTCTCTGTCATGGCGGCACTGGGTGTCACATTGGCAACTTTGATCAGAATTTCTTCACCAGGAAAAATTATGGAGTCCTGCGTCAGATTGTTAAGCGCCAGGATATCCGGCAACGAAACATCGTAAGCCTTTGAAATTAATATCAACGCCTGACCGGATTCAACGACATGTACAATCGAGCCGTCCGGTTTTGGGGAGGCAACAATGACCGGTTGTATGACTGCAACAGCGGCTGGGTTAGCTGCTGCTTGAGACGCGTCCGCAGCAGGAGAAGATTGAGAGCCATCACCTTGCGTTCCTCCCCCAGCCTGCCCGGCAACGTAACCGGCATCAATCGTGTAATAGGTCACCTTCCCATCCGTAGCCACACCCGCCCCAATGTCTGTGTAATTGGGCGACAGCATCGTGTTCAGGTGCGGGGCATCACCCTGCCACATTGATACGACGCTCTGGACGGTAAGACTGGTACCACCGGCGATGTTCTCACTGACAAAGATGGTGGCACCCCCGCCATAGCCAGCAGCTATCGCCCGGTCTCTAGGTCTCGTAC
>JGI24024J18818_10000659_pt1 | contig 13460 bp, 11 predicted proteins | sample Cruoilmetagenom2_FD_18818 | JGI IMG/M metagenome (IMG submission 18818) | reverse complement strand
TTTTCTAAAAAAGGTGCTATATCGACAGCAGCTGACCATAGCTCCTGGTAGCCGGAATCTGTTGTCTCTTTATTAAAGCCTACATACTCCAGTGTACTGCCAGCGAGAATATGCCCGTCTCTTCTTGGTATCAGGTACTTGCTGTTGTTTAGTATAATTCGACGCAACTTGTCGGGGACGGCTTTGAACAGAATCATTTGCCCCCGAACCGGCTCAACCGCAAGTGACAAACCGGTATCGGCCAATAATGATGCTGACCAGGCACCAGCAGCCACCAGATAGCTATCTGCAGACCACCTTGTGTTGCTGCTTTCTATGTATTGTACTTTGCCGTTTTCAGAATGAATCGCCTTAACCTCTGCGCCCGGGATAATCTTAACGCCTCTCTGCTTAAGATCTTTAACCAGGGCCTTGATCAGTCGCGGATTTCGGATCTGTCCAATTACAGGCATCCACAAGGCTGCAGCATAATTCTCTGATAATTCTGGTTCAATTAATGAAAGTTCTCTGCGACCAATGCGCTGAAGAAATTTTGATTTTCTCTCTAAGGTAATTTTCCTGCTGAATGTTTTAGCCCAGGACTTTGCCTGATCAAACTCATCTAAATCCAGGATCAGATGGCCAGAGCGAACATATTCTGGGTCGATGCCGGTAGATTTAAGCAGGTCTGCTGCAAGTCTTGGGTAGTCTTTATGGCCAATTACTGACAGCTCAGTAACGGCATCAGGGTACCGCCAGGGATAGAGGGGAGAAAGAATACCGCCACCTGCCCAGGATGATTCCATCCCGGCATGTGTATTTTTTTCCAGTATGGTTACAGACAGACCTGCTATTGCGAGTTCACGGGCTGTTAGCAGACCGATTATACCACCGCCTATTATCAGGGTATTCGTTTTGCCTGGCATCCGGTAATTTATCCTTTATCGCAACGATTTTGGCAGGGCAAAAGTGACATTCTCCACTGGTCCGGCAAGGTCACTGACTGTCGCGGATGTCAGCTTTTGACAACGCCGAATAACACCCTCGACCAGGTCTTCAGGAGCTGAAGCTCCAGCAGTTATACCAAGTACGTTTACACCCTGCAGCCATTCAGGGTCAATCTCGTCTTCATTATCGATAAGATAAGAACGCACACCTTTCTTCTCCGCCAGCTCTCTTAATCTATTCGAATTGGAGCTGTTTGTTGAGCCGACAACAAATACCATGTCACACTTTTCTGCCAGTCTATTAACTGCATCCTGTCTGTTCTGCGTGGCATAGCAAATGTCATCTTTTCGTGGTCCCTGGATATGTGGATAACGTCGTTTTAGCGCAGCAATTACATTCGCCGTATCATCAATTGACAGGGTTGTCTGTGTGACATAGGCCAGGTTTTTAATTTCACCCAGTTCCAGATTCTCCACATCCTCTGGCTTCTCTACCAGATAGATACCCTTATCAATTTGACCGATAGTCCCCTCTACTTCCGGATGACCGGCATGACCGATAAGTATACATTGGTAACCATTCGCATGATGTCGTGTGACTTGTCTGTGGACTTTAGTCACCAAAGGACAGGTTGCATCAAATATCCTGAGCTTACGACGTTCTGCTTCATCCCTGACAGAAAGCGGCACGCCGTGTGCACTGAATATTACAGTCTGGTTATCCGGCACATCTTCCAGTTCATCGACAAATATAGCACCGGCCTGTTTCAGCCTGTTGACTACGAAACGGTTGTGAACGACTTCATGCCGTACGTATATAGGTGCACCAATCTGTTCCAGTGCACGTTCCACAATTTCTATCGCCCGATCAACACCGGCACAAAAACCTCGTGGGCTTGCTCGTAATATTTCCATTTTTCACCTGCGAATATCGGCTGCCCTTCTTGGCCCTATCATGAATTATCTACTGAAACTATATCAACAGACAACATCACATCCCTGCCGCAAAGCGGGTGATTGAAATCAACCAGGACATTTTCATCAGTTACCTCACGAATGACTCCGGGTACAGTAGACCCGTTTGGCAGGGTAAATTCTATAACTGTTCCCTGCTCTGCTGGTGCGCCATCATCAAATACCGCGTGATCTACGTGCTGGATACGTGATTCATCATAGTCGCCAAACAGATTCTCCAGCGCAGGGATGATAATGTCATCGGTATCATCGACCTTCAGGCCATAAAGCTTCTGCTCCAGTTCATTTATGAACTCACCCTGACCAAGCAGAACAGTTTCCGGCTCATCACCCGTCTCTTCAATAACCGTACCATCAGCTAGCGACACGGCATACCTCAGGGTAACTTTACTATCGGCTTTTATAACGCTGTCAGTCATCATTCCTTCAGCCTGTATTTTATAAGATGGAGATTAAGTGCATCCATAATTAACAGGAATGCTCCGATACTAATCGCCATATCAGCAACGTTAAAAGTAGCAAAATGCCATTGGCCTATATAAAAATCGATGAAATCTACCACCTTCTGCAAACGTATACGATCGATGACATTACCAATTGCCCCACCCAGCACCAGCCACAGGGCNACCGTTAACTGTAAATCCTTACGTGGTGTCCTGTATAAAATTATCAGCAGCACGACAGACATAAGAATGGCGACTACAATAAAAAATGTATTCTGCCAGCCCCCTGCCTGGTGCAGAAAGCTGAATGCCGCACCGGTATTATAGGACAGAGTAAAATTCAGGTACGGAATAATCGCCACAGGCTGTTGGAAAACAAGAAACTCTTCAGCCAGATATTTACTAAGTTGATCCATTATAATAATGAGCGGAACCAGCCAGCTGCCAGTGCAAATTGCACGGTCACAGGCTGAACTGTTTACTGCGGCTGAATCAGTATCAGACAAAGCTCCTGACCTCACCCTCACCCTCTATATTTTCAACACAGCGACCACAAATTTCGGGATGCTGTGAATCACTACCGACATCTTCACGGTGATGCCAGCAACGTATGCATTTTTCTTTTTCTGTCGCACTGACATCTATTGCGACAACGTCATTATCCCAGTCATCCAGTGACTGCGCCCAATTTGTCAGTTCCTTACCGTATCTATGGTCATCTTCAATGCGATAAACATGAACATAGGAGGTAATAAATATGAAACGACATTCATCAGCAAAGGACTGCAGTAATTCCAGTGTCCGGCCTTCAGTATAGATGCTTACTTCCGCATTCAGCGGTGAGCCGATGACACCGTCCTTGCGTAGAGCTTCCAGAGCCTGTGACACCCCATCTCTAAGAGCTGTGACGACCTGCCAGCGTTTTAATAAGGAAATATTATTCTCAATTGCTGGCAATTTATGCCACTGCTGAAGGAATATGCTGTCCGTTCTATTACCCGGCATATACGACCAGATTTCTTCAGCAGTAAAGCTCAGTACAGGGGCCATCCAGCGCACCAGTGACTCCAGTATGTGATACATAGCGGTCTGCGCGGAACGTCGTGCCTGACTTCCTGCTGGCGTGGTATACAACCGGTCTTTCAGGATATCCAGATAAAAACCACCCATATCATTGACACAGAACTGCAGTACAGCCTGATAGACATGATGAAAGGAAAAGTCTTGATAGGACTTTATCACCAATTGATCGATTTCCTGACAGCGGGCTATCGCCCATGCATCAATTTCTACCAGGTCTGCTATATCTACCGCATCAGATGCTGGATCAAAACCATCCAGATTACCNAGTAGAAAACGGTTGGTGTTACGTATGCGGCGGTAGGCATCAGCGGTACGTTTGATGATTTCATCCGAGATCGTCATCTCATTACGGTAATCTGTTGCCGCCACCCACAGGCGGATAATGTCGGCCCCCATGGAGTTGATGATTTTCTGCGGGGCAACTACATTTCCCTTTGATTTGGACATCTTGTTGCCGTCCGCATCGACCACAAAGCCATGTGTCAATGCAGTCTTATAAGGTGCGCTGCCCTTCATTGCAACAGAAGTTAACATCGATGACTGGAACCAGCCCCGGTGCTGGTCAGAGCCTTCAAGATAGAGATCAGCGGGTGATGAATGACCGGCTCTTTTATCCAATACAAAGGCATGTGATACACCTGAGTCAAACCAGACATCCAGGATGTCGGGGATTTTCTGATAATCATCTGCCTCATCACCGAGCAGCTCAGCCGTATCCATTTCAAACCAGGTCTCAACACCACCCTGCTCGATGCGATCAGCTACCTGCTGCAAAATTTCATTAGTACGCGGGTGCAACTCACCCGTTTGGACATGAACAAACAGGGCAATCGGTGCACCCCAGTGTCGTTGTCGGGAGATACACCAGTTGGGCCGATTCTCGATCATACCTTTGATTCGAGCCTTTCCCCATTCGGGCAGCCAGCGAACCTTATTTATTTCTTCCAGTGTACGGTCACGTAGCCCTGCCTGATCCATGCTGATGAACCACTGAGGTGTAGCGCGGAAAATGATAGGTGTTTTATGACGCCAGCAATGCGGGTAGCTATGCACGATGGGTTCTGAGAATAGCAGGGCTTTCTGCTCCTGCAGCACTTCAACAACATGTGCATTCGCCTTCAACACATGTTCGCCGGCAAACAACGGCGTTCCCTCAACAAAGACGCCATTACCCGCAACAGGATTATCAACTTCCAGGTCATATTTTCTGCCAGCAATGAAATCTTCCTGGCCATGACCTGGCGCGGTATGTACAGCACCGGTACCCGCTTCAGTTGTCACATGCTCGCCAAGGATAACCGGTACCACACGGTCATAAAACGGATGTTCAAGCTCTATCCCTTCCAGTGCCTGACCACTTACATTTGCAAGCTGCACATAATCTTCAATCCCGTAGCGGCTTAAAACCGAATCAAGCAGGTCCGTCGCGAAAACATAGAGTCCTTTATGCTTATCATTAAACCTGACCAGCACGTAGTCCAGATTCGGGTGCAGTGCAACGGCCTGATTGGCAGGCAGTGTCCAGGGTGTTGTGGTCCAGATAACAAAGGAAACTGTTTCATCGCAGGAGTCATGAGAAAAGGCCTTACAAACTGATGCTCCATCGACTGCATGAAAGGCAACATCTACAGCCAGTGATTCCTTATCCTGATATTCTACTTCAGCTTCAGCCAGTGCAGATCCGCAATCAGTACACCAGTGCACAGGCATCGCGCCCTGAAAAAGATGACCCTGTTCAATAATACGGCCTAAAGAACGGACAATTTCAGCCTCATTTTCTGGTGCCATCGTCAGATAAGGATTATCCCAGTCAGCCAGCACCCCAAGGCGCTTGAAATCCTCGCGCTGGCGATCGACCTGTTTCTGTGCATATTCACGGCATTTCCGGCGAAAGCTATTGGCATCGATTTTAACCCCGGCCTTACCGGATTTTTTCTCTACCTGCAATTCGATAGGCAGGCCATGGCAATCCCAGCCGGGGATATAGGGTGCATCATAACCATCCAGTGTGCGGGATTTAATGATGATATCTTTCAGTATCTTATTGACAGCATGACCGATATGAATATCACCATTGGCATATGGCGGACCATCATGCAGTATATATTTAGGTGCATCGGCGCGTTCGTCACGAATACGCTGATAGAGTTTCTGCCCCCATCCTTTCAGAAATTCGGGTTCACGATTGGCCAGATTGGCTTTCATTGGAAAGCCGGTTTTAGGCAGGTTGATGGTCGTCTTGTAGTCAGTCATACAGCGGGTCTTTTAGGTTAAGAAAAAATACGGCAATAGCAGAAATTAACATGGCCAACAGCTTTTTTACAGTACAGGGCACCTCTATTAATTCTGGATAGATCAGATTGTATTCCAAATCGTTCATATCAAGGCAAGGATCGTACGCAATAGCCAGCTATTGCGAAGATTCTTAACGCAGAAAGGGACGATTTGGGATGGAAGATGAATATTCATGGATTAATAGAGGTGCCCTGCGGACTTAACCAGGTGATCAAATCGTCGAAAAATACTCTCTGGCGCTGATAACATCCAGTGCAATCTGCTCCTTCAAGGCATCAAAAGATTCGAAACGTATTTCCTCTCGAATCTTGTGGCGAAATATTACATTGATCCGCCTGCCATAAATCTGCTCATCAAAATCGAATAAATGGACTTCCAGCAGGGTGCGCATTCCGCAAACAGTCGGACGCGTACCAAGGTTGGCAACACCGAACACCGGCTCGCGATCAAGACCGAACACCTCAACCGCAAAGATTCCACGTAAGGGAATGACCTTGCGCTTCATATTTATGTTCGCAGTAGGAAAGCCCCATTGACGGCCACGTTTATCACCGTGGGTGACCTTACCCGCCATATGGTAGTGTCGTCCCAGCATGCGCTCTGCACGGTCAAAGTTGCCATCAGCCAGTGCCTGCCTGATACCCGAACTGCTGACCCGCTCACCATCGACACGGAAGCTAGGCATAGACACCACTGTAAAATTATTTTCTTTTCCTGCCTGTCGCAGCAGATGGAAGTCTCCTGCCCTGTCCTTACCAAAGCGAAAATCATCACCAACGACCAGATAGCGAATATCAAGCCCGTCAATCAATATCTGCTGGATAAAGTCATCTGCCGCCATAGATGCCAGCCGTTGATTGAAGGGTAATACCAGAATTCTGTCTATGGCAAAACGTTTCAGGGTGACATATTTTTCGCGGAAAGTAGATAGCCTGGCAGGGGCATTCACCCCGGCAAAATATTCGGCCGGGGTCGGTTCAAAAGTTATCAGCGTAGTCGGCAGGTTCATCGCTGCCGCTTTTTCCGCCAACTGCCCAATGACAGCCTGATGCCCGAGGTGAACACCGTCAAAATTCCCGATTGTAGCTACACAGGGGGTTTCTGCCGGTTGCAGATTGTGCAGGCCAAAAATCAGTTCCAATTCAGCGGACTCCAGAGTATACAGTTAAAAATTAAGCTCACACTATTCTTTCGTAGGAGCGTCGCCCTCGGCGCGATTCTGTTTCATACTATTGTTCGTCACTGGAGCAATCGCGCCGAGGGCGACGCTCCTACAATGTCTTATTAAGCAACGATGCAGCCCTTAGTCTGCTTTTAAAACAAGACCAACGGGTTCTTCGTTATCGCAACCGCCACGATATAAGCAAAAACAAGGATCGCCGCGATCCATGCAAAAAGGCTAACCGTTTGTGTTTTAGCAAAACGAAATGCAATCAGGCCGAGCGTAATATATAAAATCAGGGCAACAATTTTGGCCTGCAGCCAGGGTGTGTTGAGGATGCTCAGGTCTGCTCGTTGGAGCAGAACAATAGCGCTGATAATTAGTATCGTGTCATTGACATGGGGAGAAATCTTCAGCCATTTTTTATTAAGTAGATCCGAACTACTCAGATGAAGAATACCCCGAAAAATAAAACCGGAGATGCTTAAAAACGCTGCAACAACATGAAGTGTTAGAACCGGGTTTGACATAATTACCTTCCTGAGAACTCTTCGACTACAACACTCGAAAAATATGAAATTTAAGATAACCTGATTCCGGCATGGCCAGTAACACAGGATGATCTGCCGGCGGGCCTCCGCGAAACAACATCTGACACTGGCGTCCTGTTCGAACAGCGGCCTGTTGAATGGAATCAAGAAAATCNTCTTCAGAAATATGNTGTGAACAACAGGCCGTTGAAAGAATACCGCCTGTCTTCAATACCTGCATAGCNGAACCATGCAATTTCCTGTAAGCCTTGCGGGCTACCGGTATGGATTTACGGTTTGATGCAAAGGCCGGTGGATCAAGATTNACCACGTCATACAGGGTTTCCGGTTTCAAGCCCGGCAGCCATTTCATTACATCTACTTTGCTGTACTGTATATTTTCATTGAGATTATTGAGAACGGCATTTTTCGCTGCCCTGGCCAGGGCAGATTCAGAGATATCAACAGCATCGACATGTGCAGCGCCGGCTTTCACGGCATTTAGAGCAAACCCACCATCATTGCAGAAGGCATCAAGGACACGATCACCTTCCTCAATAAAACGTCTGAAAGCGAGGCGATTCTCACGCTGATCTATGAAGAAGCCGGTTTTTTGACCATTGAAAACATCAACATGGTAATCGATATCATTTTCCGTAATATCAGCCGTTGCCTCTTTTTCATCCGACTGCCAGACATCGGTGTACTGCTTGAGACCTTCCAGGTTTCTAACAGCGGAATCATTACGCATGACGATGTTTTTTGCTGACAGCTTCTGTTTGAGCATAGGCAACAGCATTTCTATAATTCTTTCCATACCGGCAGAGTTGATTTGCACACTCAATACATCATTGAACTGATCTACAATCAATCCTGGCAAACCGTCACTTTCAGAATGGATGAGACGTCGGGCATTCGATTGCGGGTAAACCTTATTTCTTAGTGAGATTGCCTGATCGATCAGTTGTGAAAAGAAGGCTTCGCCGGGCAGTTCTTCTTTTCCTGTCAATGCACGAAACGCAATCAGCGAGTTGGGATGATAAAAGCCATAAGCCAGGAAAGTTCCATCCTGCTGACGCAGGCTGACGATGTCCCCGGCTTGCGGACGTTCAGCCGGTTTTTCCAGTTCGTTGCTGAATACCCATGGGTGNCCCTGCTTAAACCGCCTGCCTGCCTTGCTTTTTAGGATGATTGATTTCATNGGGNNTGNCTTNGTAGATCATNCNCTGCATGGGGGTAAGATAAATNTNTGGTTTCAGGCTGCTTTTTCCGGTAACACAGCAAGAATATCCAGGCCGGATTTAACTGTGTCACCAATACTTGCCTTCATTACCGTTCCTTCAGGTAAATAGAGATCGACTCTCGATCCGAAACGAATAAAGCCATAACGCTGTCCAGGCTCCAAAGTGTCACCCTCTTCCACGTAACAGAGGATACGTCTGGCAACCAGGCCGGCGATCTGGACACAGGTGATATCCAGATTATTTTCGGTCTTTATCCATAAGGCATTCTGTTCGTTTTCCTCGGCCGCCTTATCAAAAGCAGCATTGATGAAAGAACCGGAACGATACCAGCGTTTTTTAATCACTCCTTTAACCGGGGATTTGTTTGAATGTACGTTAAATACATTCATGAACACGCTGATTTTCGCTACTTCACGGTCAAGATAAGGGTCTTTCATCTTACCAACAAAAATAACTTTGCCGTCGGCAGGACAAACTACATCATTTGGCCCGGCTTCAAGCTTTCGAGTTGGATCACGAAAGAACTGAATACAAAAGATTGCAACCAGCCACCAGGGTGATGCCCAGAACCATCCCCAGGCATAGGTGATTGTGATAGATATAGCCAGACTACCCGCGATAAACGGCCAGCCTTCTCGGGCAAAAAACGGATAAGATTTCTTCACAGTCGTGTGCCTGATGTTCGTGCNGCTGGTCAGTTCTTTGACTTATCAACAATCTTATTAGCAGAAATCCACGGCATCATATCGCGCAGTTTTGCTCCGACTTCTTCGATGGGATGTGTTTCACCTTTTTCACGCAATGCATAAAAATTGCTGCAGCCGTTGGCATTTTCATCCATCCACTCTTTAGCAAACTGGCCGGACTGGATTTCACCAAGGATCTTTTTCATCTCGGCTTTCGTTTCGTCAGTTACAACACGCGGACCACGAGTCAGATCACCGTACTCGGCAGTATTAGAAATTGAATAACGCATGTTAGCGATGCCGCCTTCATACATAAGATCAACAATTAGTTTAAGCTCATGCAGACATTCAAAATAGGCCATTTCCGGTGCATAGCCTGCCTCAGTCAGGGTTTCAAAACCTGCGCGTACCAGTTCGGTTGCACCGCCACAAAGTACTGCCTGTTCGCCGAATAAATCTGTTTCCGTCTCTTCACGGAAATTGGTTTCAATGATACCTGCACGTCCGCCACCATTTGCTGAAGCATAGGCCAGCGCCAGGCTCTTGGCATTGCCAGTCGCATCCTGCGCTACCGCAATCAGTGTCGGAACTCCGCCGCCCTGTGTATAGGTAGAACGAACCAGGTGACCAGGCCCCTTAGGCGCGACCATGAATATATCCATATCATCAGCAGGCTTGATGTAGCCGAAATGGATATTAAAGCCGTGTGCAAAGGCAAGTGCTGCACCAGCTTTAAGGTTTGGCTCAATTTCGTTGCTATAAAGCTCTGCCTGTTTCTCATCCGGAGCAAGTATCATGATGATATCGGACATGGCAACCGCATCGGCGATATTTGCTACCTCCAGTCCGGCTGCCTCAGCCTTGGCACGTGAAGCAGAGCCTTCTCGAAGCCCGACGACAACGGAAAGTCCGCTCTCTTTAAGATTGTTAGCGTGAGCATGGCCCTGTGAGCCATATCCAATAATGGCAATCTTCTTTCCTTTAATAACTGAAAGATCAGCGTCTTTGTCGTAATAAACCTTCATGATAACCCTCGTAAGCTAAACTGGCCGGAAGACCGGCGGAAATAAATATAAAATGAAAAATAGTAAGATTTTGTCGTAGTGGGCAATTAAAGGCGTAAGCCTTTCTCACCGCGGGCAATCCCTAGCACACCGGATCTAACAACTTCAATTATGGTGTCATTTGGCACAGCCTTCAAAAAGGCGTCGATTTTACCACAGCTGCCAGTCATTTCGATGGTAAAACTGGTATCAGTAACGTCCACGATTCGACCACGAAAAATCTCAACCAGGCGGGAGATTTCATCCCGGCCGGCACCCGTCGCACGAACTTTAATCAAACTGATCTCACGTTCGATGTGCTCGTTCTCGACCAGATCAATCAACTTCACCACATCAATCAGCTTATTCAGCTGTTTGGTGATTTGCTCAACCACCCTGTCGGAGCCACTGGTCACCAGAGTAAGGCGGGACAAACTTGCATCTTCTGTTGGTGCAACGGTCAACGATTCGATGTTATAACCACGAGCTGAAAATAGCCCTGCTACCCGGGACAATGCCCCNGATTCGTTTTCCATCAANATTGAGATGATATGTCGCATATGGAACCTTTGATTAAGTTGGTTAGATTCAGGCGCAGGAAAAATCGTTCGTATTTTTCACGAAGTGAGTCGTAATAGTCATTCTATTGCGGCGATCTTCGGGAAGGATATGGACGATTTTAACAAGTCTGAAATAATTGTACTTGATCATAGGTTTCATTCTAGGCCAGCTCCCTTTCGTCATCATCATCACCATTCCTGGGCGAAAGATGCATTTCATGATGCCCCTTTCCCGCCGCAATCATTGGGTAGACGTTCTCAGTCTGGTCGGTAATAAAATCAAGGAAATACAATCTTGATTTGTCTGAAAGCGCCTCTTTTAAGGCACCTTCCACATCAGCAGGTTTTTCAATTTTTATCCCGACATGGCCATAACCCTCAGCCAGCTTAACCAGATCAGGCAAGGCGTCCATATAGGAATTGGAGTACCGGCGATCATAGAAAAACTCCTGCCATTGACGGACCATTCCAAGGTATCTGTTATTCAAGTTGACAATATTCAACGGTAAATCGTATTGCTTACAGGTTGAAAGCTCCTGCAGACACATTTGAATACTTCCATCACCTGTCACACAGGCTACAGTCGCGTCAGGGTGCGCAAATTGTACGCCCATCGCAGCAGGCAGCCCGAAACCCATGGTGCCCAGCCCTCCGGAATTTATCCAGCGCCGTGGCTTGTTGAAATTGTAGTATTGTGCGGCAAACATCTGGTGCTGGCCGACATCGGAGGTGACAAAAGCATCGCCCTGAGTTGTTTCGTACAATTTTTGAATGACGAATTGCGGTTTAATAATTTCGCTGTCATGCTCATAAGCCAGGCAGTCGACCTTGCGCCAGCCATCAATCTGCTGCCACCACTTCTTTAGCTCCTCAGCATCCGGCTTACGGCCTGATTCCCTGATCTGACGGATCATTTCGTCGAGGATGACATCTACTGAGCCGACAACAGGAATGTCTGCAGAGATTGTTTTGCTGATAGACGAAGGGTCTATATCGACGTGTATGATCTTTGCATAAGGGCTGAATTTATTTGTATCTCCGGTTACCCGATCATCAAAACGCGCACCCAGGCAGAGCATGACATCACACTCATGCATGGTCAGATTTGCCTCATAGGTTCCGTGCATACCCAGCATGCCGACAAACAGCGGATCATCGGCCGGAAACGCACCCAGCCCCATTAAAGTATTCGTGCACGGGTAGCCGAGTAAACGAACCAGCTCAGTTAGCTTATCACTGCAATTTGCTGAGATTATTCCGCCACCTGAATAAATGACAGGTCGTTTCGCGGCAAGCAGTACTTGCACAGCCTTGCGAATTTGACCCGTATGACCCTCAGTAACCGGTTGATAGGAACGCATGCTGATACTTTTTGGATAAACGTATTCTGTCTTTTCGGCAGTAATATCCTTCGGTATATCGACGACAACTGGCCCCGGCCTGCCTGATGTCGCGACATAGAAGGCCTTTTTAATCGTCACAGCAAGATCACGGACATCTTTGACCAGGAAATTATGCTTCACGCAGGGGCGTGTAATACCAATGGCATCAACCTCCTGGAACGCATCATCACCGATCAGGTGCGAAGGAACCTGGGCGGTAATAACAACCATTGGAATAGAATCCATATGCGCCGTGGCGACTGGCGTAACGACATTTGTTACACCCGGACCTGATGTCACCAGGACCACACCCGGTTTGCCGCTGGAACGGGCATAACCGTCCGCGGCATGGCCTGCACCCTGTTCATGACGTGCGAGTATATGCTTTACCTTATCCTGTCGATAAAGTGCATCATAAATATGTAGAGCTGCGCCGCCCGGGTAGCCGAAAAGAAATTCTACACCCTCATCCGCCAGCGCCTTTACCAGGATATCCGCACCGGTTAATTCCACTTGTTTCCCCTCAAAAAATAAATATTCCGCTGTCAAGCAATCAGCTTCCGCATCATCCTTGCAATAAGGACGAAAAGCTGATTCTGCCTGACTATACGAAATATTAGAACTTACTAATAAGACTGTGCGCGGTCAATAGATAAACAGGGCTTTTTTTGCACTATTTTCCGCTATACCAACAGAATCAGGCAAAAATGGCCCTGTGACCTTTGTGGCGAAAGGTTTTACTGAGGTTTTTAGTTACCCTGGCGTGAAAATGGCTGTTGGATCATAGCCCAAACAGAGTTACCTTCCTCGGACACTGCCCAATCGAGTCTGACCACTGTACGGAAAGCCATAAGCCGCAAACCGATACCGGCATCGACTTTCAGGTCCTTGAAGAAAAGGTCAGCATCATATTCATCACTGACCCTGCCGGCCTCAACAAATGGAACTAACTGCCACCAGTCAATTTCAAAATAGTTCAACAGCGGCAAATCCCGCAGGGGCTGTGTCTGTGGAATAAAACGTAGTTCTGCAGAATAATAGACCGCAGACTTGTCATGGAAGCGTCCTGTCGGATAGGCACGCATACGATCATATCCACCGAGGCTGGAGCCATAACTAGGTGGTGGCTGA
>JGI24024J18818_10000658_pt1 | contig 13467 bp, 14 predicted proteins | sample Cruoilmetagenom2_FD_18818 | JGI IMG/M metagenome (IMG submission 18818) | reverse complement strand
CCTCCAAGTCATGGAGAGTGCTCGATTCTTCAAACTGCGATAAGAGTTTGTTTTGTTCGCCAATCTGCAGTATTCTCCCACGGTCGATTACCAGAGCAGAGACAAATGGCTCCCGTTCATCCTGTGTGTAGATACGGGCGTTGTATAAGACATGCCTGTCAGTTTGTTTTCTCATTTAATGTTTTCCGGGTGGGAGGTCGCTGCGCTTTGAATGAACAAATAAGCTGCAATAAAAGGAACTTTAGCCGTTCATTCCCCTAAAATCATTTCAAGTAAAGAATCCAATTCTTCCGCAGAATAATAATGGATCGTTAAGGTACCCCCCTTACTCCTTTGATTCAGGGATACTTTTGTACCCAGGCGTTGGCGGAGCTGTTCTTCAAGGGCTTTGATTTCAGGATCAGGTGGTGCCGGGATAGGCTTGTGCGGTTTTTCCCCACTGAGCTTGCGAACCAGTTCTTCCGATTGGCGGACATTTAAAGACAATTTGAGGATCGATTTAAGTGCAGCACTCTGAGCTGCTTCAGATGAGAGTGATAGCATAGCCCGGGCGTGACCTTCACTGATCTTTCCTGATACCAGGGCTTCCTTTACATCCCCGGGCAGCTTCATCAGGCGCAGCGTGTTGGTGACCGTTGTCCGGTTCTTTCCAACCCGGTCAGCAATTTCCTCATGCGACAGCCCGAAATCTTCAGTCAGCTGCCGGTAAGCTTCAGCGGTTTCGAGAGGACCTAAATCAGCACGCTGAACATTCTCGACCAGCGCTAATTCGACCAAATCCTGATCGGATGCTTCCCGGATAATTGCGGGCACATCCTGCAGCTCAATCAATTTGGCCGCCATTAATCGTCTTTCACCTGCGATCAAAGTATAGCTGCCAGGTGAATCCCCTGCGGTGATGATCAAAGGTTGAATGACCCCGTGTTCGCGAATGGAGGCTGCCAGCTCATCAAGTTCATCAGCGTGAAAATTCGCTCGAGGTTGGCGAGGATTGGGCAGTATCCTGTCAGTTTGAATTTGCCTGACCCCACTTTTTGAGAGCTGGTCTTCTGCGCCAGGCAGGAGAGCATCCAGGCCTTTTCCGAGTCCTGATTTTTTTGGCATAAGATCCTGTTTATCGAATAATACTGATCAGATTTCAAGGGCTGGTATTTCGATACCATCACCCGAAAGAATCTCTCGCGCCAGAGCGGTATAGGATTCAGCACCATTTGAGCTGGGCGCATAAACGGATATTGGTTGACCGTACGAGGGTGCCTCGGCCAGGCGCACTGTGCGAGGAATAATTGCCGCAAATACCAAATCAGTGAAATGCCGGCGGACTTCATCAACCACGTCATTTGAGAGATTAGTGCGACCATCGAACATGGTCAGGAGCACTCCCCGGATCTTTAATTCGGGAAATACTGCAATCCGAATTCGATCTAAAGTTTTGTTTAATTGGCTGAGTCCTTCTAACGGAAGATACTCGCATTGAACCGGGATAATTACACCTTCTTGAGCAGCAATGATCCCGTTCAGGGTGAGCAGCCCCAAAGAAGGAGGACAATCAATCAGAATATAGTCATACCTATCCCGAATCGGTGATAAAGCAGTATTGAGGTAGTTCTCACGGGCTAGCTCACCCACCAGCTCCACTTCCGCGCCGGCTAATGCAGGGGAGGCGGGAAGCAGAGAAATTTTCAGGCGTGGATTGTGGAGAATATGACTGGCAGCTGGAGAATTTCCAATGAGAGATTCGTATGTTCCCCCCCTGACAGTTTCTTTATCAACCCCCAGGCAAGCAGTGGCATTCGCCTGAGGATCAAGATCCACCAGGAGAACTCTCTGCCCGAAGTATGCCAGGTAAGCGCCTAAATTTATTACGGTAGTAGTTTTACCAACTCCACCTTTTTGATTGACCAAAGTATAGGTGCGACCCATACTATAGAACCTCAGCCATNCATGCTTGGATTTCTTCCGGAGTTGGAATACCTTGTAATCCGGTTCGAGTNACTGATATGGCTGCCAATTGGGTTGCAAAACGGGCAGCCTCCCATGGGTCACGGGTCGTATACATTCGGAAAAAGAAGGCGGCTGCAAATATGTCCCCAGCACCAGTGGTGTCGACTTCTGTCACCGGGGGTGGTCTGAAGCGGCGTACATCGCCATTCCAGAACAAGCGCACACCTTCGGAATGGTCGGTAACGGCCAGTACCCGGCAGGCAGTTGCCATTTCTTCGATCCGGGATTCATCGAAACCCAAATCTTCAACGCTAATCACGGCAGCACCAACATTGCTGAGCACAAAAGACGCTTCTGGCCATTCCGTAGGTATCACAGATCCAGACTTATCCCATGTTCGCAGCCAACCTTGGGGTGTGGTTCCGATCAAAGAGTTTGAAAGGTGGCGGACAATTGTCGGTTCGACTTCTTGGGCGATGGGTCCTAAATGGACAATAGATGCGTTAAGCCACTCTTCAGGTATTAAGTTCAGGTCAATTGTATTTGCGACATGGAACAGGGTTTGGACCCGGCCTTCTGTGGTTGTGATATTTTCAAAGGTGGTGCTGTGCTCCGCGGGTAAATTTATGATCGGTATCTCGGCCAGCGGTCCGAGAGGAATTTCAGTTCCCCAGGAGGTGACAATACCGACTCGCAATCCAAGCGCACGGGCCATCAAACTTGAAAATGTGGTCGTTCCACCCAGTCGCAAACCACCCGGTGTTTTATCAAGGGTGATATGGCCGATCATCAGGTAATCTATGGTGTCAATACTCATCTGGCGATACATGCATAAATTATACCTGAAGAAGAAATAAGAAATGCATGCGGTTGAATACCGCATGCACCGGTTAATTGTTTTTAGTGAACAGGGAAATCTTATTCAGGGAGGATGGTAACTTTGCGGCGTGGATCTTCTCCAATACTCTCGGTAGATACCTGAGGATTTTCGCGGAGTTCAATATGGATAATCCTACGCTCGGCGGCAGTCATTGGCTCAAGAACCTGTTTGCGACCTGTGCTGACGGCCTGGTCTGCCATGCGGCGTGCTAACTGCCGCAGTTGATTCTCGCGCCGAATCCGGTATCCTTCCACATCTACAATCAGGGGAATGGATCTGCCAATCTCCTTATTAATTATCAAGCTGGAGATATACTGCAGGGCATTTAATGTTTCTGCTTGACGACCGATCAAATAACTCAGATCGTCACCTTGAATGTTGACCCGGATGGGTACCCGGCTGCGGGCGTCAGAATCCGGTATATATTCGGAAGTTACAGTAGCCCGGACCTTCATTTTCTCGAGCAGCTCGCTGACCACATCCCGGGCAATATCCAGGATATAGTCATCACCAATGAAAGGCGGTTCTTCCTCGAGGATTTGCTCATCTTCTTCTACCGAGGCAGGGTAAGTTTCGGTTTCAGAGCTATCTTCTAGTACGCTTTCAGCAGATTCAATTTTCGGTTGTTCAGACTCAGAGATGATGGTAAGGCGGATACGTGCCTGGCGGTTGCCCAGGCCAAAAAGGCCCTTGCCTCCCTCATCGAGGATTTCAATATCGACTGCTTCACGCGGTAATCCGAGATCAGCCAATCCTTTTTGGATAGCTTCATCGACCGTGGGGGCAATAATCTCTAGGTTGGTACGTTTATCATTCATATTTCAAATATTATTCCTTCTTTTTATCTGAGGAAAACCGAGATGGTATCAGGTTTCGCCAGTCCAACCGGCCCATAATCCCGTATTGGAGGATACCTACCAGGTTGCTGGTGACAAAATACAGTGCCAATCCAGAAGGGAAGCTGTAGGCCAGATAACCCATGAAGAGCGGCATGTACAGGTTCATCGCCCGGCTCATGTTAGCGCCTTGATCGCCTGTTGTGGAAGGTGGTGTCATCAGCCTGGACTGCAGGAAGGTCGTTCCAACGACAAGAATGGCCAGGATTGGAATTGTAAATCCCGCTATTTCGATGCCATAGTCTTTCTCAGGCTGGCTCAAGTCCAACCATAAGAAGTAGTTATTGAGAGGAATTAAGGCTGCAGCGTTGTAAAACGGATAAAGATGCCTGGTGAGTTCTAATAATTGTATGGGAGTAACAGCCAGAGATCGGATGATGGCTTGATAAAGACCGATGATGATCGGAAATTGGATCAGGGTTGGTAAGCAAGACCCGAATGGGCTGACACCCATCTCTTTATACAGTTTCATCTGCTCTTGAGCAAGTTTTTCACGATCACCCTTGTGTTTCTTTTGAATGTCCTGCCACTTCTTCGATTTCTGCATTTCTTGCATGCCGCGCGTGCTTTTGATCTGCGAAGCGGTCAGGGGGTAGGTGATTAATCGCACCAGAATGGTAAAAACAATGATCGCCAAACCGAAGTTCTCACCCAACCCGCTGTAAATCCAAATCAGTGAATTTATCATTGGGTCGAGAATCAACGTGCTCCAAGCTTGACTTAAAATTTCCATATAACTTAACCTATCAAGTTTCTAGTAATTATTCAGTTTCCTGCAGGAATGAATTCCCATTTTTTCGTTCCTTCTTCGTTGTATGCCACAAGCAGCTCATCAATCTGAATGGGTGCGACCAGGATCAATCCATTAGAGGTTTTTGGAGAGGTGTATATTTTCCCTTTTCCATTCGCTGGATCAACATTTACTTCCCATATTTTTTTACCGGATGAATCAAATTTGTACAGGAAACCATGGTTGTTAGTGAAATAAATATTTTCATCGATCACCAGTGGGGAGCCTACTATTTCTTCTTTATCTTTCTCTGGAGACCGCTGCCATTTTTGAATACCGTTAGCAGCCTCAACCGCGTAGAAGTTGCCATTCAAATCGCCGAAGTACAATACACCATCAGAAATGGTTGGGCCTGACCAAATCCATCCATTATCCTGGGTGGAAAATTCCCAAATAATTGCGCCATTTTCAGCGTTCAAAGCAAATAACTTTCCACCAAATGTCCCCACATACAGGACACCATTATTATCGAACGCAGGTGTACCAACAATAGCACCACCCAGCTCTTCTGAGCGCCATTTTTCGGTGCCATCCTGTGGATCGATGGCGTATACAGTATGATCCATCGATGGAAGGAACAGGCAGTTGCAATCATTATCGGTGATTGGTTTTGCCCAGGATTCACCTGCGGAGGTAAAAGTCCACAGCAGGCGACCGTCTGGGTCCAATGAGTAAAGATTTTCATCAGCTGCAGGGGCGAAAATTGATCCATTATCGACCAACGTACTGGCAATGTAGCGATTTTCAGCGTCGGGAAATACCCAGTTCTGCATACCGGTTTCGGCAGTGAGGCTGTACAGGTTTGAATCGTAGCTGCCCACAATCAGCTGTCCATCATCAGTTAATGCAGGATCGGAATAAAAAGTGATGTTGTTGTCGGTTTCTGCTGGATACCGCCATCGCTCGGATCCATTTTCTAAATCAACAGCATACACCTGTGTGTTATAGGCGACATAAGCATACTGGTCATCAACTGTCAGGCCGGGCCAGCTGGTGGCTGTGTTTGCAGCTCCAGCACACGCACTGAGAGTCAATGCGATGCCGATGAATACTAGGATGAAAATAAATTGTTTTCGTTTCATTCTTTGTTGGGAATATTTCAATATGTTATTTTTGATTCACGGGACTGGATCAGATCCCCCGGGATTGAAAGGATTGCAGCGCAGGATGCGCCAAATAGCCAACCAACCACCTTTTATGATGCCGTGCTTGTATATCGCCTGGTAGCCGTAATGTGAGCAGGAGGGATAAAAACGGCATGAGTTGGCGGGTAAACCACGCGAAAGAGTTTTCTGGTACAAACGGATCAACCCCAATAAAATCAGGCGTGGCAGGTAAATTAAACCAAGTGGTAAATCACGCACCCTGGGTTCATTTGGATAATCGTGATCGTGATCGAAATGAAGTTCACTTGTCATGGGGTTTTTTCCAATAGTTTTGCTCGAGAAAGCAAACTGGTTAGTGCAGATCGAATTTCATCAAAACCGGCATTTGCCATAGGTTTGCGCGCCAGGATTACCAGGTCCCATCCAGGTGCAATGCTTGGAATGAGGGGGCGTAATGTCTCCCGAAGGATGCGTTTCGCCCGGTTGCGTTGGACTGCTTTCCCGATTGAGCGGCCTGCTGATACTGCGAATCTTGATTTGTCCATCTCATTTGGAAGAGTGATCAGCACAACAAACGGGTGGGCATAAGATTTTCCGAAACGCCTCACCCGCTCGAAATCGGTGGTGCTGGTCAAGCGAAACCTGCGTTTCAAGAGAATGCCTTAGGATAACCGCTACCTTTAGCCGTTCCAGTTTGTTCGTTTAACGTGATTATTCTTCTTGACCGCTAACCGATAGCGTCCTTTTAAACGCCTTCTCTTGAGTACTCTACGTCCATCTGAAGTCGCCATTCGGGATCGAAATCCATGCACCCGTAAGCGACGACGTATCTTGGGTTGATATGTTCGTTTTGGCATTACACTTTCCTGTATAAGTTTTAGAACCCACCTTGCTGGAGGTTAAAGGAATAATTCTGAAACGTCCGGGAAGAGGGGTTTTTTTTGTCAGCAGACAAGGAATGATTATACTCGATGCAGATATTTTGGTCAAACTCATTTTGTGTCCTCTATCACAAATATATGATCTCCGATATCAAACACTCTGTGTTTTTATTTTAATTTCTACTCTCTAAATCGTTCATATGCAGGAGGCAAACTACCGGCTTTCGCCGAGTATTAGACTGACAACTACTTCCTGCTGATCTCGAACAACCTGAATTGAAACCTCTTCTCCTGGTTCGTGAGTAAACAAAGTATTGATATACGTATGATCCTCATCCAAAGGGACATCGGAGATATGGGTGATAATATCGCCTTTGCTCAAGCCACTCAACGCGGCCGGACTCCCGGGGATCACATCTGATATGTAAGCGCCCCATTGAACCGGTAAATCATGTACACGGGCGATGCGGGGCGTAATGGACTGCCAGCGGATGCCCAGATGCGGACGGGCAAAATAACCTTTATCCAGGATTTGTTCTGCTACCACTCGGGCAGTGTTGATTGGGATCGCAAATCCTAATCCTTCAGCGATAGTGTTGCTGCGTCCAGAACCCCGTACTACGAGAGTATTAATGCCAACCACATCGCCAGCCACATTTACCAAGGGACCTCCAGAGTTGCCTTGATTAATGGCGGCATCGGTCTGGATCAGATCTTCCATAAGAAAACCATTGCCGGTATCAAGCGCACGACCAGTAGCACTTATAACACCGACTGTGACCGTGTTTACAAAATCACCCAATGGAGAACCGATTGCGATCACAGTTTCTCCAGGTTTGAGATCATCGGAATTTCCTAATTTTGCGACTGCGGGGAATTCCCCGCTTGCCAGGAGAATCGCCAGGTCAGCATACATGTCCGTGCCCACGATTTCTGCTGGCAGTTCGGCGCCATCAGCCAAGATCACACCGATCTGGGAAGTGCCTTCGACAACATGGTTGTTTGTCAGGATATAACCTCGGGAGGAAATGACCACGCCGCTGCCGCTGACGGGGTGACCCGAAATTTCTCCAACCACCGTCACAACGGTTGGACCAACCGTTTCAACTGCTTTGATAATCGTGGTCTCTAATGTGGAAGTGGAGATTTCAAGATCAACCTGCTGAGTCGCTGTTGGTTGAACTGCGATTGTTGGAGTCGCTGGTGCGGAATGCAGGTAGGAAAAGACAAAAACGCCCCCAGCCATGGTTCCGATGAGGGCGGATATGCCAGCTACGATGGCAATAACCAGCAAGTAGAGAATAGATCTGCTCGACATGAATTTATCGCCTGCGACCGCCCATGCCTCCCACCAGGCTGGTGAAGTAAAGCAGCTGCATAATCGAGGTCAGCAGAGCAGCAACATAAGTAAAAGCAGCTGCATTTAACACCTTATTGACACCTTTTTGTTCTTCTTTTCCCACAATGATTCCGGATTGGACCAGCAGCTCTTTCGCTCGAGCGGAAGCATTTAATTCCACCGGCAGCGTAGCCAATGAGAACAGTGCACCCGCGGAGAAAACGATCACCCCTAACCAAGCCAAGCCCGACCACTGCATGAACAGCCCGATGATGATGAAGATCCAACCAAGAGTTGAACCGATGTTAACTGCCGGGATTAATGCGGACCGTAATTTCAACGCGAAATATTGCTCATTGTCTTGAAGCGCATGACCCAGTTCGTGGGCAGCGATCGCGACCGCGGCAACGGAGGCAGTCTGGTAGACGCCTTGTGAAAGGCGGAGAACTTTTTGACGCGGATCGTAGTGGTCCGTCATTCTTCCCGACACAGCTTCAACACGCACATCATATAAGCGTCCGGTATTAATCAGGCGTTCGGCTGCCTGTGCACCGGTCATGCGGCTGTGAGTTCCGACTTGACTCCATTTTTGGTATGTTGATTTCACATAATATTGGGCGAATAGCACCAGTGCGAAGGCTGGCAGCATATAGATCCAATAATTTACATCGTAAAACAACATCACTGCTCCTTAAGATTATCTAAGGACTGATTAAAAGTTCGATGGCTTTATCGAGTTGAGGATCGATTTCATTCAGGAAGTCTTCTTCGGTGAATTCGATTTCGATATCTGGAATAACGCCCAATTTGTGAATGGTTCGCTCGTTAGGTGTTAGCCAGCGTGCGATTGTGACTCTGACCATGCCTTGCTCATCAGCTAATGGAATCCAATTTTGTACGGAACCTTTTCCAAAGGTCACCATACCGACCAACATGCCCCGTTCGTAGTCTTGAATTGCGCCTGCCACAATCTCTGAACCAGAGGCTGAACCCTCGTTAATCAATACCACTAGCGGTATATCAGTGGCCAGCCCACCCTTCACAGCCTCGAAGGTGTCGCGGCTGCCATCGCCATATTCCTGGTACATAATCACACCCTCGTCAACAAATTGAGATGTTATCTCTACGGCAGAATCTCGTTCACCGCCAGGATTATTGCGCAGGTCAAAGATCAAACCGTCTGGTTCTTGCTCTAGGAGATCTTGGAGGGCAGCAGCAAAATCCTCGGTTGCTTTATCGCTGAAGCTGAACAGCTTGATGTAGGCGATGTTTCCATCCAGCATTTCGTATTCAAGATTAGGGACAACAATCCGGGCTCGCTCAAGTGTCACATCAAATGGCTCTCCCTCGCCTTCCCTGTAGACGGTAAGGGTCAAAGAGGTCCCCGCTGGTCCAAGAACTTTGCGGATTACCAGATTCCCATCGATGCCGGTCATATCTTCCCCGTCGATGGCAATGATCTGGTCACCTGGCAGCAAGCCAGCTTTTTCTGCCGGTGAACCTGGCATCGGGCTGACAATTGTCAGGTATTCTCCGGTTCCATCAACCCAGGCACCGATCCCCTCGTACGAACCCTCGAGGGGCATATTTGCCTGGCGATACTGGTCCGGGTCCATGTATGACGAGTGCTGGTCACCAAGAGATTCCATCATGCCCTTGATGGCACCCTGCATCATCAATTCATCATTCACCGGTTGGTCGATGTATAAATCGTGGACCAGCTCCCAACTCTGCCAGAAAGGTTCAAACAGGTCTTCAAATTCAGCCGGGGTGCTGGTCGCTTGTGGGGGAGAAGTCTGCAGGATATCCTCAACCGTTTCCTGAAGGACATTGGAAACGGTTGAAACCGCAGATGATGTTGAAGCTTGCGGTGTATCACTTTCGGTTATCTCACCCCCTACGAACATACCCATAGAGAACGACCCCACCACTAACAGCAGCACAATTATTGCTGCCCCGCCAAATATCAGGATTTTTTTGCTCATACTATCTCCAGTGATCTATAAGCCTAATTCATATTAAAGTACCATACGATGATTAGAACAAAATAAGATCAAGGCAAGTGATTGATCAGAATTTCAGGAATCGGGGCAGGAATGTCTCGAAAGAGGCCGGATCGTTTACTTTTTCGACGTAATTGAGCAACGCATCACCATCGATCTGGTAAAGGGGGTGGCAAGAGGTCGGTAAGGCGCCCTGGGGTGCGGGGATAACCGCATCGACGAACTGGGTCACGAGGTCAGCCCGATCCAGCCGCTCGACAATTTCTTCAGCCGTGACGATGACCTTATCTGCGGCCAGCGTTAGCTCTTCGTCGACTCCTTTGTTAGTACCAATAATCGCATTGCCCTCTCGATCGGCTTTGATCGCATGAATAACTGCTACATCAGGTTTTATAGCAGGGAAGGCGACTAATTCCTCGTTGGTGTAGGGGTCTGTGATGGTGTGAACATCCGGACGCAGTTGGAGTAAATCGGTACCCAACCATGCTCTCGCCGGCAAGAAGCCAATCCCAGCCAGACTGGCGCGCAGCCCGAGTGCTAAGCTGGCCTCTGTTTCCTCAATCACCTTGATTTCTCCCCGGTTTGCATGATGAGTGAACATGGGTGCCAATCCAAATATCTCGAGCCCAAAATAGCATGAACGGATTTTGTTGACGATTCCTGCGCCAACCAAAATGTCGCTTTCAATTCCTGCGGTAAATGCGAGCAGAGTTAGCCCGTTAGGTTCTCCAGTCTCTTGAAAGTGCTTTATTAAAGCCTTACAGAATGCTACAGGTCTCCTGTAATTAGTCATCCCGCCCAAAGCCAGCATGCCGCCAGAGGGAATCATTTGGATGGCTTCAAGATAATCAGTTCTTTTGTCAATCATCGTTATTACTCTGTTCTTCAGCTGATTCAGCATCTCCCTCAACAGATTTTAAACCAGAAACGATATCGGAAAGCTCCTGGAGAGCATCATCTTCATCCTGCCAGGGATTGCGGGCACGTCGCGCTGCTTTGCGCATTAAATTAATGGTAGTAACTTCGTTACCCCGCCGCGCGGAGAGATAAATCATGACATTGAACAAAATGACCGCGCCCACTGTCAGTATTATTACCAGGAGAGCTTTATCCAGATCCATTCGATCTCTCTCCAAAGAATTGGTAAGTCAGGAGAACTAATTTTAGTTGGAATTGTTTGACCATAATTGAGGAAAAATATGTGGAAGATCTATCAAATTCTCGACGCAGTAATTCGCCTCCGGATATTGACCTTCACTGCCAACCAGCACGGTCGTGAATCCTGCTTGATGCGCAGGTATCAGGTTGCGGATCGAATCATCAAGCAGCACGCATCGATTTGGATCCGCTTCCCCTGCCAGGGCTAAAGCCTGCTGGTATGCTCGATGGTCTGGTTTGCAGAGAAATCCCAGTGCACGAACATCGATCACCCCGGCAAAACATCCTTCGAGGCCAAGTGCGCGCAGTACTCGATCTGCATGATCAGCATCGGCATTAGTGAAGATCCATTTCCTTTGCGGCAAACTCTCCAGCATTTTCCGCAGGGATGGATCGGGGGAGATATATTCCTCCAAAGGTAAATCGTGGACATAAGCCAGATATTCGTTCTCATCAACCGCGTTATGGGTTTGGAGGCCACGCAGGGTTGTACCATAGGTTTCGTAATATGATTGGCGGATTTCCTGGATTTCATCGGGATGAAACCCAAGTGGATCGCGCAAATAATCCGTCATCCGAACCCGGATGGCCTCCCAAAGACCATTGGTATTGGGATAAAGGGTGTCATCCAAATCGAAGAACAATACCGACCAGCTCATCGACTAATTATAAAGGATACTGACCCAGGAAATTGATGATCATGGTTGGAATGGCAAGCCCATGTAGATCAAAAGCCGCCGGTCACCTGATATAATTTTTTCATGCCGATCCAAATTTTAGCCCCCGAGGTTGCCTCCCAAATTGCTGCCGGAGAGGTGGTCGAACGCCCGGCTTCTGTCGTCAAAGAGCTGGTCGAGAATTCACTCGATGCAGGTGCTAAAAAGGTGACCATCAGCATCAAGGAGGCTGGGAAAGGCGTCATTGAAGTCGCAGACGATGGGTCGGGGATTCAGTCAGAGGAACTTCCGCTAACCGTCTCCCGGCATGCAACCAGCAAATTGTCCACCGCGGAAGATCTATTTCATATCAACACGTTGGGGTTCCGGGGAGAAGCCCTGGCTTCGATTGGATCGGTTTCCCACCTCACGATAACCTCACGTTCCTCAGACTCTGGGCTGGGGGCACAGCTGAAAGTGGATGGTGGGAAAATATCTGCTGTACAACCTGTCGGTACACCGGTCGGCACCGTGATCAAGGTGGCTGATTTATTCTATAACGTCCCTGCCAGGTTGAAATTCCTGAAAAAAGATGTCACAGAACGCCGTCACATCGAAGAATTTGTTACTCGCTATGCCCTGGCTTATCCTGAGGTACGCTTCCAGCTGCGCCAGGATGATCGCATCACAGTCCAGACCAGCGGCAGCGGTGATCGCCGTGAGGTTCTCGCCTCGCTCTACAGTGTGGAACTTGCCCAGCAAATGCTGGAAGTGTTGGCGGAATACGAGCATTTATCGATCACCGGTTTCACCAGTGCCATATCCCATACCCGGTCGAATCGCCGCGAAATTACCATATTCATCAATGGGCGCTGGGTCCAGGATTCTGCATTGGTCACGGCAGTCGTCCAGGCCTACCATACATACTTAATGGTTGGGCGTTACCCGCAGGCCGCTTTATTCCTGAAAATGCCCCCAGAAATGGTTGACGTTAATGTCCATCCCACAAAGGCGGAGGTCCGGTTTCGGGAGCGGGATCGGATTTTCAGTGGGGTTCAGCGTGCGACCAGGCGCGCGTTGCTGGCGCATACGCCCGTTCCGGGAATCGGCATGCATTCTCCAGGTTTGTCCGGATCCGATTACGAGTTCAGTCCAACAAAACAATCTTGGGTTTCTGTTGATCAAGAAATCGAGCAAGCAGCGCTGATTTGGGAACCAGATGGTGAAAAAACGGATCGTTCTGGCGTGCCCTTGCTGCGCCTGGTGGGCCAGATAGCAGCTGCTTACCTGGTCGCGGAAGGCCCCGATGGCTTATACCTGATTGACCAGCACGCGGCCCATGAGCGCGTCCTATTCGAGCGCTATCTGGAGGAAAGACAAACTTCCATTCCCTCACAAACGCTGCTGCAGCCTGCAACGGTTGAATTTTCCGCGGCAGAAGCGCGCTTGATCACAGATCAGCTGCCAGTACTTGCGGAACTGGGATTTCAGGTTGAGGCTTTTGGACTGAACACTTACCTGGTACGCTCAATACCCCAGATTCTTACTGGCATTGAACCCAGCGCAGCATTGCGCGTTCTGGTTGAAGATTTTGAAGAAGATGAGACGCCCCTGCAATCGGAACAAGAAGCCAGAATCATCGCGCGCATCTGCAAGCGCGCCGCAGTCAAGGCAGGCAAGATTTTGTCTGTGGATGAGCAGCGTGTGCTGCTCAATGATCTTGAAAATTGCCAGGCGCCACGCACATGCCCTCATGGGAGACCGACCATGATACATTTGTCAGTGGATTTATTGGAACGTCAATTTGGACGGAG
>JGI24024J18818_10000656_pt1 | contig 13477 bp, 13 predicted proteins | sample Cruoilmetagenom2_FD_18818 | JGI IMG/M metagenome (IMG submission 18818) | reverse complement strand
AACAGGTGTACAAGCACAATCTGTTCAACGTATCCGTGATCAGTTTATTGATCGTCAATACCGTCAAGAGTCAACGAAACTTGGATATTGGGAAACAAGAGCCAACGCAATAAGCCAAGTAGAAGATATTGTAACAGAGCCATCGGAATATGGTTTGAATACAGCTCTTGACCAATTTTGGAATTCGTTACAAGACTTGAGTGGAAGCCCAGAGAATGCCGCTACCCGCAAAGTAGTTGTACAACGTGCACTGCATGTAGCAGACTCATTTAACTATATACACAAACAATTATCAGATATTCAAGCAAACCTTGGAAATGAAATAAACGTATCAACTAAGGCCATTAATTCTATTTTAAAACAGATAGCAACACTAAATGAACAAATTCAAGCAGTTGAACCTAATGGATATATGCCAAATGATTTGTATGATGCAAGGGATAAACTAGTTGATGAGTTATCACAATATTTCCCAATTGAAATTGATCCTGTTCCTCCAGGGGGAAATGCTCTAGCAATAGCTGAAGGTAGCTTGACTGTTAGTATCAAATTAAAAGATGGAACTACATTAGAGTTAGTAAATGGTAAAAACCATGCATCGTTAGAAACAGTTGATACATCAGGCGCAATTTTAGACGGCACAAAATTATCCAATGGATTTAATGGGATCAATATTACTGGCTTAGGTGTAGGAAAATCAATTAGTTATGACCAATTAGACCCTTCTAAGGGGAAATTAGTATCATTAATCGATTCCTATGGTCACGGGGGCACAGTTGGTGTTTTTACAGACCCTTCAAAAGGATACTACCCAAACATACTAGCTCAACTGGATAAGATGGCTGAAGCATTTGCAGAGGCATTCAATGAGATTCACAAAAGCGGTAGCGATTTAGATGGAAAAGCAGGATTGAATTTCTTTGTTGATGAAATTAGTGGAGCTGATACAAGTGTTAGTGCTTCCAATATCACTGTAAACAAAGATATTATCGATAATGTTTCAAAGATTGCTGCATCCAATGCGGCTCCTATCACACCTCCGGCAGAACCAGAAGTCGGTAACGGGAAGAATGCAATTTTACTAGCAAATATGAAAACTCTAACCTTAGGTTCTACAACTGATATAAATAAAGATGGGATTGCATTTAAGAATCATCTTGATGGTGCAACAGTCCAATCATTTTATCAAAGTATCATTGGTCAGCTTGGTGTAGACGGAGAACAAGCTAATACACTAACAACTAACGCTGGTACTATTCTTCTCACTGTAGAAAATAATCGTGCATCAGTAAGCTCCGTTTCTTTAGATGAAGAAATGACCAATATGATTACTTTCCAGCAGGCATATAATGCAAATGCTCGTATGATTACAGTTATTGACGAGACGTTAGACAAAATCATTAACGGCATGGGCCGAGTAGGATTATAGGAAGGAGATAAATAAATGAGAGTTACACAATCCATGCTTTCCAGCAATATGCTACGGAACCTTTCCACCAGTTATTCTAAAATGGGGAAGCTACAAAACCAAATTACCTCTGGATCTAAAATTTCTCGACCTTCAGATGACCCAGTGATCGCAGTAAAGGGTATTGGATACCGAACAAACTTGAACAAAGTAGAACAATACCAACGTAATATGAATGAAGTAAACAACTGGTTAGATACTTCTGATGATACGTTGGATCATGTTGGAATTGCGCTTATCCGTACACAAGAGCTCGTAACTCAAGCAGCGAATGATTCCAATACGCCTGAAGATCGTGAAAAAATGAAAGCTGAGATAGATCAACTTAAATTGCAGATACGTGATTTAGCTAATACAAAAGTAGGGGAAAAATATTTGTTTAGTGGAACGAATACCTTGAGTCCTGTGTTCTCTGCAGATGGGACGACATTCATGGGTCAACCATTTACTAAAGGGGCTGCAAGTACAATTACACCTACATCTGGATTTACAAATTCTGTAGAAATCGAAGTATACGACGGCGTTAACTTAAACGTAAATACTGATGCATTTGGTATGTTCGCTCAAATCGACGATTTGTTAACGAATGTTCAGAATAAGCTATCAAATCCGGTATCATCTGGGACTGAAATAGGTGCATTACTTGGGGACATTAGCAAAGCCCAAAACACTGTTCTCGAAAACCGAGCAGACATCGGAGCTCGTCAAAACCGTGTAGAAATGATGATTAATCGTCTTGCAACACAGGAGGTAGTTGTAACAAAACAACTTTCTGACAATGAAGACATCGATTATGAAAAAGCAATTACTGAAATGGTAACACAAGAATCAATCCATCAAGCTTCACTTTCAGTAGGAGCAAAAATTATTCAAGCAACTTTAGTAGATTTCATAAGATAATATAAAGCGTTTGGACAACTTGTTCAAACGCTTTCTTTAGAGGTGATATAGTTGAACATTCCACAAATTCAAATCCAAACAACCTATGCCAAACTTGGTCTCAATATCGAAAAAGGTCAACAAACCATTCGTCAACCTATAGCTAAACAGCATATTGAACAACCAGCAGCAATTGTGGATATAAGATCTACAGATGGCGTAATGCGAATCGATTCTTCTCAAGCTAGAAGAGATATTGGAATGATTGGTCCATTAGAGTCTTCAGCAAACTTTGCAGCAGCAGGTCGTCAAAAAGCAATGCAAGGAATTGCAAGACGGGTTAGTGAAGGAAATCAAATGATGGATATTGCCCACAATCAAAATGCAATAGTTTCTATTGCTAAGAAAAATACATTCCCCAATAAAAAACCAATAGGAATCGACTTTATTCCTTCAGTCGGATCAGTTAAATTGGAATATACTCCATCGAGCATAGATATTAACGTACAAACACAGGGTCCAAAAATTAGTGCACAAATAAATAAACCAATTCATGAATACAAGCAAGGCCAGGTTTCAGGATTCATGCTCCAAAATCTATCAATTGAAATTGACGTTATCGTCTAAAAGGAGATATATATGAAAATAGATACAAAATTTTTAGGTGAAATGAACATTGAAGAAAATGAAGTAATTCAGTTTCCAAATGGAATTCCGGGCTTTGAAAAAATAAAAAAGTTCGTTATTCTTCCATTAGAATCGGAATCCCCCTTTGCAATATTACAATCCATCGAACAAACTGAAGTAGGCTTCGTTATAGCACTACCTTTTGTCTTTAAAAAGGATTATGAATTTGACCTGTCGGATGAAGATAAGGAAGAACTTAAAATAACAGATTCCGAAGATTTAATTACTTATTCTATTCTCACTTTAAAAGAACCATTCAATAGCTCTACTATAAATTTACAAGCTCCAGTGATAATAAATCATAAACAAAAAATTGCGAAACAACTCGTACTCCAATACTCAAGCAGTAATCCATTATGTTATCCGATTGAAGGAGGAATGAGTTAATGCTTGTCCTTTCTAGAAAAAAAGATGAGTCCATCATGATAGGTGACCAAATTGAACTGAAAATACTAAGTGTAGATGGTGAGCAAGTAAAACTAGGAATTGTTGCACCAAAAGATGTAAAAGTCTATCGTTCAGAGGTTTATGAGAGTATTCAACAACAAAATAAAGAATCATTAAATATCTCAAAGTCACTACTTGAACAACTTTCTAAAAAAAATATTTAAAAACTATTAAACATTCTCATTCGAGTACGATAATACTATTGTAAGGTAGAAATGGGGCGGCCGACCTTACTCTACCAAACAAATTCCACAAGGACGTGGAACTAAATAAACCAAATTCAAGGAGGAATCTCACAATGAGAATTCAACACAATATCGCAGCATTAAACACACACAGAAACCTAACAGCTAACCAATCACAATCTTCTAAAAACCTAGAAAAATTATCATCAGGTTACAAAATCAACCGCGCTGGAGACGACGCTGCTGGTCTTGCTATCTCTGAAAAAATGCGTGGACAAATCCGTGGTTTAGATATGGCTTCTAAAAACGCTCAAGATTCAATCTCTTTAATCCAAACTGCTGAGGGTGCTCTTAACGAAACACACTCTATCCTTCAACGTATGCGTGAATTAGCAGTTCAATCTTCGAATGATACTAACGTAACATCTGACCGTACAGCAATTCAATCAGAAATTGATGCATTATCTTCAGAAATTACACGTATTGCTGCAAATACAGAGTTTAATACTCAAAATCTTTTAGGTGGTTCGTTTAGTGGTAAAACATTCCAAATTGGTGCTAATGCTAGTCAATCTATTACTTTAAGCATTGCAACTATGGATGCATCAGCTTTAAGTGTTGATGGTTTGACATTAACAACTCAAACTGGGGCAGATGCTGCTATTACAACTATTAACGATGCAATTGAAACAGTATCAAAGACACGTTCTTCTTTAGGTGCTGTTCAAAATCGTTTAGAGCATACTATCAATAACTTAGGTGCAACATCAGAAAACTTAACAGCTGCTGAATCACGTATCCGTGACGTAGATATGGCAAAAGAAATGATGGCGTTCACTAAAAATAATATCTTAACTCAAGCAGCTCAATCTATGCTTGCTCAAGCTAACCAACAACCACAAGGTGTTCTTCAATTACTTCAGTAATTAATTAATAAAGATCGGACTTCATATCAGAAGTTCGATCTTTTTTTATATTCTTCTTTATTATTTTTACAGTGTACCGATAATATGTATGAGGTGTAAATATGAATAGTGACTTTGACATAGAAAAGATAAAAACTAAATCCAATGAATTAACTGTAAAAGTAAATGGTTTTCTCCTACATAGTAAATATGACCCGAAAAAAGAAGCGCTCCAGTTTGTCAAAAGAAATTATAAGGCTAATAGTTTGCATATCCTTTATGGCTACGGTCTTGGGTATATTGCTGATGCTTTTATCGATTTATTTGGAATCAATGAAGAACTATTAGTAATTGATCCTCTATATGACTTGTTGAATAGTGGAATTGAACCTAAAGTTGAAGTTTATAGGAATATTGAAGAAATAATGTTTAATAAAAAACTGGATGCAAAGATTGAAAAATATAATAGAAGAATTCATGTGATTCAATCTCCTAACTATGATAAATTAGCTAATGATAGTTATAAAGAGATGTTAGAAAAGGTCACGGAACAAGCAAAGTTAAACCGTATAAATGAAAATACGATTAGATTTTTTGCAGAGGATTGGCAAAAAAATTACCTCTTTAACTTATATAATGGAATTGAAGATAAATCACTTATCGATTTAAGAGAAAAATTTGATCTACCAATAGTAGTAGTGTCAGGAGGTCCGTCTTTAACTAAACAATTACCATTACTAAATGAGGTTAAAGATCAATTCTTAATTATAGCAGCAGGATCAACGATTAATACATTGCTTAGCTCTAATATAATCCCTGACTTTGTGGTATCTGTTGATGGATCCTTAGCTAATTATAATCATTTTAAAGATATTCATTCAAAACAAATAACGTATATTTATAGTTTTACAAGTCATTTTGGTATTCGGGATAGTTTCGAAAAAACTGCATTTATATTCAATACTTTGGGAAAAGAAAAAATGAAAGATCATTTTGAAAGTATAACTAATCTAAAGCTTCCAAACATTGCAGGAGGTGGATCAGTAGCGAATTTTGCATTTACAGTCGCCGCCTATATTACGAGTGGTCCAATTGCAATAATAGGGCAAGATTTAGCTTATACGAATAATAGGACCCATGCTGAAAACAATAAGCGCTATAAAGTAATTGATGAAGAATATAAAGAAGCAAGAGGAATGTTTTTAACCGAAGGATATTATAACGATGAAGTATTAACGGATTATGTGTTCCTATCTATGAAAAAGAGTTTTGAAAGTTTACTTTTATTAATTGATATAGAAAGAGAAGTTTATAATTGTACAGAAGGTGGAATTCATTTAAAAGGATTTAAGAAGCTCCCTTTTTTAGATTTTTGTCAAAAAAATGTAAAAAATACAGTTGTCAAAAAAGATATACCAGATCATCAAATTGGACAAAATAGAACTATTTTGTTAATTAGAATGAAAAAGGAATTGGATATATATAGAAAAATAAAAAATTATCTGATTGATAATTTAAAGTTATTAAAAATAAAAAATTCGAATAACTCTTTTTTAGAAAGCATACTTAGAAAATTAAATACAAATGATGAAAAATTGAAGAAATTAATTGGAGAGGTTTCTATGATTAGTATTTTAGATCCTATATTAATTAATATTCAAAACAACTTTCTGCCATCTCCAAATGAGACAGCAAAAGATTCATTTCAAAGAGTATTTAATCAAAATAAAGAACTATACAGTAGTTTAATCAAAGCGCTTGACTTTACTGTAGGATATACCGAAGATCTAATCACGAAAATAGAAGTAAATGAGGTTAAAAAAAATGGAAAAACTAATTAAAGAAACAATAGAAAGTTATAATGAATATTTATTGAAATTACCATTAGGATGCCAAGAAATTGCAGATAATATTCGAACAGATAATCTATCTGGGGCTTTAAAGAGCATTTTAGAGTTTAGCGAAGGTGCAGGTTGGTTAATAAATGCAAATGTATTATTAGAGAAAAATTCATTTTCCAATCCCCTAAATCCTGAAAAAATAAATGAATTTTTAACTGAAATCAATACTGGATTAGAAATTCAAGACTATGTCTTGGTAGCAGATATGTTCGAGTATGAAATTAAACCGTTTTTTGAAGAAAGTTCTTTTTACCGAATAAGTGAATTGATGTGATATTTGATGTACAGTTAGCTAAGAATGGTGAATATACACTTTCAGTAAACAATATCAATATATATAGTATGTATAATCCTAGGAAAGATGCAGAAAAATTTATCATTCAAGCTTATAATAGGGATGCAGAAGGCTATGTTTTAATTGGACTAGGTTTAGGATATCATCTAGAACAATTAATTAAGATGAATAAAAAAAAGAAAATATTTGTGTTAGCTTTTGATAAACAGGAGATTGAAGTTTTTAATAAATTTTCGTCTAGGAAGCATAGCATAGTTGCTGACAATGTGGAGTTAATCATTGAAGGTAATTTAAGAGGTCAATTCTTAAATTTTCAGATGTTAATTCCTTTTGCTGTGATGAAAGCTATTGGCTATGATCATCATTTGTATCCATATTTAGAAGACATCAAAATAAGGCAAATGAGTAATAATACATTTGGCTCTATTATGAAGGAAAATTTTAAGGGCAATATTGATAATAACGACACATCCATTAACTCTTTATATAAACAATATATAGGGAAATCAGCATTTTTAATTTCAGCTGGCCCATCTTTGGACAGTTCAATGAATATTATTGAGGAAATACAAGAAAAAGTATTTGTTCTTTGTGTAGGTTCAGCGTTAAAAGTCTTATTAGAAAATAATATCTACCCAGATGCAGTCATTATTACTGATCCTTCTCCACTTGTCATGAAACAAATATCAGATGCAGATTATGATGGAATGTTATTTTACCTTGCTACTGCTAATCATGAGATGACATTGACTCATGTTGGAGAGAGATTCATTATATTTCAAGAAGGCTACTCTCTCTCAGAAGAGTTTTCTAAAACTCATAGTATACCATTATTAGAAACTGGAGGGTCAGTTGCAACAACAGCATTTTCTTTACTTGAGTATATGGGATTTGAGAAGATATTTTTATTTGGACAAGATTTAGGATTTATCGGTACTAATACACATGCTATGAATTCTACATCTAATGTTAAAATTCAGGAAACAACGATTTTTAGAAAAGTTATAGCTAACAGTGGTGAGTATATTAATACACGAGCCGATTTAGATAGTTTTAGGAGATGGTTTGAAAAAAAAGCATCTAAAACTAGTATGAAATTGTATAATACAGCTTTAAGTGGAGCTAAAATAGAAGGGATTCCTTATATTAATGAAAACGAAATATTACATATTTTGTGTAAATAAATTTCTATATTCAAATTTTTTGTAAGTGAGCATTAAAATAAAGGAGCGTTCTGTATGTCTAAGAAAATTTTGGTAACCGGTGCTGATGGATTCATTGGTTCTCATTTAACGGAAGCCCTTGTTACACAAGGCTATGATGTTCGAGCATTTGTGTATTATAATTCATTCAATTCGTGGGGATGGCTAGATCAATCCAAAAAAGAAGTGAAAGAATCATTGGATATTTTTTCTGGAGATATTAGAGATCCATTTGGAGTAAAAGAAGCGATGAAGGGATGTACGCATGTTTTGCATCTGGCATCCCTTATAGCTATTCCTTACTCTTATCATTCTCCAGCTACTTATATTGACACAAATGTAAATGGAACGCTTAATATTGTGCAAGCTGCACGCGAGTTAGGCGTAGAAAAAGTTGTGCATACCTCCACAAGTGAAGTCTATGGTACAGCACAATATGTGCCGATTGATGAGGAACACCCGCTACAGGGCCAGTCTCCATATTCGGCATCTAAAATTGGTGCAGATCAAATGGCGTTATCATTCTATCGTTCGTTTGACACACCTGTAGCAGTTATTCGACCATTTAATACGTATGGACCTCGCCAATCAGCTCGTGCAGTTATACCAACTATTATTAGCCAATTAGCAAATGGACAAACTACTATTAAGTTAGGGGCTATAAGTCCAACACGCGATTTCAACTATGTTAAAGACACAGTAAGTGGTTTCATCTCAGTAATGGACTCACCGAAATCTCTTGGAGAAGTAATTAACATTGGTTCTAATTATGAAGTATCTATAGGAGAAACGGCCGAAATGATTGCTGACATTATGGGTGTTAATTTAACGATCGAAACGGATGAACAACGCCTTCGTCCAGAAAAAAGTGAAGTAAATCGATTATGGGCTGATAATAAAAAAGCAAAAGAATTGATTGGTTGGGAACCTCAATATGGTGATAAAGATGGATTTCGTAGAGGCTTGGAAGAAACGATTGAATGGTTTACGAATCCAAAAAATTTAGCTCAATATAAGGCAGATGTATACAATATATGAATACACAATGGTTAGCGTTTATAAGTCAGATTAAAGAACATTACAAAAAGGATTTTGTGCCACTGCATGAACCGACTTTTAACAGTAAAGAACTCGAATACGTAAAAGATTGCATCGAATCAGGATGGGTATCGTCAGTTGGCACATATGTAACACGCTTTGAGGAGGATTTAGCACGTTTTACAGGGGTAAAGCGTGCTGTTGCTGTTATGAATGGTACTGCGGCATTGCATATTGCATTAAAAGTAGTGGGAGTACAGGAGAATGAAGAAGTTTTCATGCCTTCCCTAACATTTATTGCGACTGCAAATGCAACGTCTTATCTAGGAGCAGTTCCGCACTTTGTAGATGTATCCGAAAAGACATTGGGTCTCGACCCACAAAAGCTAGAAGCTCATATTTTAGCGATTGGCGAAATAAAAGGAAATCAGTTGTTCAATAAAGAAACAGGGCGTATCATTCGTGCAGTTGTACCAATGCATACTTTTGGACATTCCATAGAATTAGAAGAACTTCAGCTTATTTGCGAAAAGTATCATCTAGTATTAGTAGAAGATGCTGCCGAATCATTAGGTTCTTACTATAAGGGCAAGCACACTGGAAGCTTTGGTAAAGTAAGTGCTCTAAGCTTTAATGGCAATAAAATCATTACAACTGGTGGCGGTGGTGCCATTTTGACGAATGATGAAGAACTTGCAAACTCTGCAAAGCATATTACGACAACAGCAAAAGTGCCACATCGCTGGGAATATGAGCATGATGAAATCGGATATAACTATCGTTTGCCGAATATAAACGCTGCATTAGGCTGTGCCCAGCTTGAAAAAATGCCAGAATTTATCGAGCAAAAACGTCTATTAACAGCTTTTTATGAAGAACTAGTAGCACCATTGGAAGGTGTAACGCTCTTTAAAGAACCAGAGCATTCGACTAGCAACTATTGGCTACAAACATTGATTTTAGATGATTCTTTAAAGAGAGACGAAGTACTAACGTTTTTAAATGAAAATGGCGTAATGAGTCGCCCTATTTGGACACCTATGCACGAATTGATGCCGTATGCTCAAATGCCAAAAGCTGATTTGTCAACTACTGAAAGACTCAATCAAAAAATTATTAATATCCCAAGTACGCCGTTAAGAGAGGTGTAAGCATTGAAACGGAAAATCTGTGTTGTCACTGGAACGAGAGCGGAATATGGGCTGTTGTACTGGTTGATGAAAAAAATCCAAAGTGATGTAAATTTAGAATTACAATTAATCGTTACAGGTATGCATTTATCACCAGAATTTGGTCTTACCTATAAACAAATTGAAAAAGATGGATTTATTATAACCGAAAAAATAGAAATGCTTTTATCGAGCGATACGCCTTCAGGAATAGCAAAGTCGATTGGATTAGGTACCATAGGGTTTTCAGATGCGTTCCAAAGACTAGAACCAAATTTACTCGTAGTTTTAGGAGATCGTTTTGAAGTATTGTCAGCGGTACAAACTGCGATGATATTTCGAATACCTGTCGCGCATATTCATGGTGGAGAGTTAACGGAAGGGTTGATTGATGATCCAATACGACATTCTATCACAAAAATGTCCCATATACATCTAGCGGCAACTGAGAAATATCGCGAAAGAATTATACAAATGGGGGAACAACCTGCAACTGTATATAATGTCGGAGCATTAGGAGTAGAAGGAATTAGGGAAACTCCATTGCTTTCAAAAGAAGAACTTTCAAGGTCACTTGATATTGATTTAGATAAGTTCTTTTTAGTAACTTTGCATCCTACTACACTAGAGATGAATACGGCAAAGGAACAAATAGAGATTTTGCTAAATACTCTAGATGAATTCAAAAAGCATCAATTGATTTTTACAAAAACAAATGCAGATACAGATGGTCGTATTATTAATCTATGTATAGAGGATTATGTAAGTAAACATAGAGACAAAGCAAGAGTTTTTGATTCATTAGGTCAGGTACGTTACCTTAGCTCTTTAAAATATTGTGACGCAGTAATAGGAAATTCATCTAGTGGTTTATTAGAGGCTCCAATATTTATAAAACCAACTGTTAATATCGGTAATAGACAAAAGGGTAGGTTGAAAACGGAGTCCGTGATTGATTGTGCATTTGAGAAAACAGCAATTATGAAAGGCGTGCAATTAGGATTGTCGGCTGGTTTTAATGAAAGAATACAAAAAATGCCTCCGACGTACGGTGCTGGAAATACTTCTGAGCGTATGCTAGAAATTATCAAAGAGACTAACTTACAAAATATTTTAATAAAAGAATTTAACGATATCAAGAGGTCCATATGAAAATAGTTTATATTGGGTGTGTTACATCAAGCGAGCGATTTTTAAAGTCGATTTATGAACTGGATGATGTTGATATAGTAGGAATAGTTACAAAATCAGTTTCTCATTTTAATGCAGATCACGTATCACTGGAACATTTTGCAGTAGAACAAGGGATTGATTGGCTTGACTACCGGGATAATGATGAACTATATGAGTGGATAAATAAAAAAGAACCTGATTTGATTTATTGTTTTGGTTGGTCTCAACTAATTCCTTCGTCCATATTTGCTATTCCTACACTTGGTGCTGTTGGTTATCATCCAGCATTATTGCCACAAAACCGGGGGCGACATCCAATTATTTGGGCAATTGCACTAGGATTAAAGGAGACAGGCTCTACTTTCTTTTTTCTGGAAGAAGAGGCAGACGCAGGAGCTATTTTAAACCAAAGGAAAGTAGAAATCAATAATGTCGAAGATGCTAACTCTTTATATTATAAATTACTTGATATAGGTGAAATACAAGTAATTGAAATGACCAAACAATTCCTTAGTGGAACAATTACCCCGGTAAAACAAGATATTGAGAAAGTTAACTACTGGAGGAAGAGAAGTAAAAAGGATGGTCAAATTGAATGGAGAATGAGCAGCGAGTCTATTGTAAGATTGATCAAAGCTTTAACAAAACCATATGTCGGTGCTCATTTTAATTATCGAGATACTGATTGTAAAGTGTGGAAGGCAATTGTAGTCGATTCCAAAGGTTTAGAGAATATCGAGCCAGGAAAAGTGATCGCTGTTGATCAAAATAGTTTTACAGTGAAAACTGGTGATGGTCTATTACAAGTAATAGAATGGGAAAAAGAATATAATCCAAAAATAGGTGAGTATCTATGACTAAAAAAGTAATAGTTTTGACCCCGCATCCCGATGATGAAACATTAGGGTGTGGCGGAACATTATTAAAATATCTAAATAACGGTGACCAAATTTACTGGTTAATCGTTACGGGTATGAATAGGCAATATGCAGAAGAACGACGTGCTAGTAGACAAAAAGAAATTCAGCGAGTTGCGGATGCTTATCAATTTACAAAGGTATTTCAATTGGATTATCCAGCCGCAGAATTAGATCAAGTTTCAACAGGTGATCTTATTAATAGTATAAGTGAAGTTTTTAAAGAAATTGAACCGAATATTGTTTACGTTCCCTATCCGGGAGATATTCATAGTGACCACAAAATCGTATTTGATGCAACGATGGCTTGTACAAAGTGGTTTAGGTATCCATCAGTGAAGAGGGTTTTAGTGTATGAAACACTATCTGAAACTGATTTTGCCATAGATCCAGATATAAGAAAATTTAACCCGAATGTCTTTTTTAATATTGAAAACTTCTTAGATAAAAAAATAGACATAATGAATATATATGCTTCAGAAATAAGCGAATTCCCTTTTCCAAGAAGTGAAAAGGCGATTCGGTCATTAGCATATATCCGTGGTGCAGCTAGTGGTTATGAGGCAGCTGAGTCATTTATGTTGTTAAAGGAGCGAGAGGATTGAATAAGACGTATATCATTGCCGAAGCAGGTGTCAATCATAATGGCTCCTTTTCCGTGGCAAAACAACTAATAGATGTTGCAAAAGAAGCTGGCGCAGATGCGGTTAAATTTCAAACGTTTCGTGCGGAAAATTTAGTAACAAAAGAAGCGCAACAAGCAAAATACCAAGTAGAGAATCTAGGTGAGGCAACATCTCAATATGAAATGTTGAAAAAACTAGAATTATCGTTTGAACAATTTACATCATTAAAATACTACTGTGATGAAATAGGAATTGAATTTTTATCTACGCCATTTGACTATGATAGCGTGGATTTTTTAGTTGATGATCTCCAAATGCAAACAGTTAAAATTCCTTCTGGTGAGTTAACAAATTCTCCATTTATCCATTATATTGCGACAAAGCAAAAAAAAATGATCATTTCAACAGGCATGGCTACTATTGATGAAATACATGAAGCATTGTCCTTTGTAGCATACGGCTTAGCAAAACCAGTGGCAAATGTTTCGGTTAATCGAGTTCACTCTTTTTATCAAACAAATGAGGCTAAAGAAGTTCTACAAAAATACGTAACAGTTCTTCATTGTACAACGGAATATCCAGCCC
>JGI24024J18818_10000653_pt1 | contig 13496 bp, 12 predicted proteins | sample Cruoilmetagenom2_FD_18818 | JGI IMG/M metagenome (IMG submission 18818) | reverse complement strand
CATGACCACCTTGTCCTTGGTAATAAGCTTTTCAACCACGGAACGACCTACATCCGGACGACCGGTGTCGTCCTCCATGACCAATTCGAGTTTTTTCCCGTTAATCCCTCCGGCAGCATTGATCTCTTCTAAAGCCAGATCAAAAGATTTTTTCTCTATTTCGCCGAATTTGGCCTGGGGTCCTGTCAGCGGGAGTACGATTCCCACCTTTACCGTGTCTGCTGCCGATACTCCGGCAACCATCAGACCCACAACGCAAAAAATACTGATCAAAATCACTGGAAGTCTCTTCATTTTTTATCCTCCATTCATTATTAGAAAAAATTTAATAAAAAAGTGATGGTAAACACTTTTTCAGTAGTTAGCAGCCATAAAATTGGGTGTCAATGTACAAGTTTCTATTGTTATTCCCGATGGCCAAGAAAACCGATCCCTTCTTGTGCTTCATTATTCTGATAAACTTGCAGAAACTTGCCTTCAGTGGAGGACGGGACATGGACGATGTGCACGACGGATTTGTATGCATCAAACTCCGGAGCCAATGAGGTGAGCTGGTTGGGTGCTCCCATAAAGAATTCTTCTTTAAATATTGTATCACCTTGATCAGGAAAAATGGCAACCGGCGCGATTTGAGCTTCCACAAGATCGTTGAAAAAATGCGTACCAAAGGATACTTCCGGTGTATATCCTTCTTTTGCAAATGCAATTTCACCTAAGATTAACGTATGGTTGATATCCTCGTAACCGACCCGGACACCGAGATTGATATCATTGCTTCCCCATCGCCCGGGTCCGAAAAGCACATACCTTTTATCCTGAAGGCGTCTGTTGATACCGCTGATAACGCGGCCGATTTCAAGTTTTTCGTCGTAAGCGGCAAGTTTGCCATATGCCTGCGGGCACACATAAACAACATATTCTATGTCCGGTATGATACTGCTTGAAACCACCTGGTTGTTGGTGAAGATGATTTGTTTCTGATCGAGATCCTTCGGCAGCCGGACCTGTCCGATGTCCTCACTGACGGCCAGGGAACGGCACTGGAGAATGTAGAGTTGCTCATCATCCCAAGCGAATTCGATATCCACAGGCCGTCCGTAAGCTTCCTGGAGCTGACGGAGAACTTTTTTCATTAGGCGGCTGAAGACCGTTTTGGAAAGAAGATTTTCGAAGGTAAGACAGGTCCTTTCATGACTGATCGGCTGTCCCTTGAACATGGGCGGAGAAAGGTGACCGTCCTGGTTGACCGCCAAAGCCAAATGGAGATCCGGATGCGGTGTTTCCTTCAAAAAGGTTGTATATGGGATCGATTCGAGTCTGCCGGTTTTAAGATTGAGCACGTCCGCGATCTTTTGGGAATATTTTACAATTTGTTCCACCCCCACCTCAGGCCGGAGCATGGGATGGCTCAGATGGACCATTCGAGGATAGTCCTGGCCGATTCGATCCACAGCGCGTGTTCCAAGGCCGAAAACGAGGCGGACAAGTCCATCTTCTTTTTTTATGCGGGGTGTCCAGGCATAGGAACTGTAGGAAAAACAGACGCCGGCGGCAAAAGGGAAAAAATAGTCGCCCAATCGTCGACCCACGACCTTTTGCACCAGAACACTCATTTTTTCATCAAAATCGAGAAGGTTATGATTCCGGCGATACAGAATCGGACCGGGGCCGAAAGTGCTCATATGGACCTGTTTGAGCCCCCACATTAATTCATTGAGACGCTTTTCCAGGTCTCCCTGGTTGGCCACGAAAAAAGAATCATATTTGCCGGAAAAGGCCTGACCGAAATTATCTTCCAGAAGGCTGGAGGATCTGAGGATCAGAGGATGTTCTCCCACCTTTATTAAGAAATTTCGGAAATCCTCGACAACGTCCGGCGGGAAGGTGGATTTTTTGAACAGCTCGGCAATATTTCTATACTCTTCTTCGATTTTTTCGCGGGTCTTATACTTTTGACTGTGAAACCGTTCAAGATTATTGTAGTCGAGGAAATCGGAAAAGACGCCGGAGCTGAAATAATAAGATTCAGGAATTCTGACGTAACGGTCTATTTCAGAGTCCCCCGGCGTGAGCTTTGGCACGAGGATTTTATAGGCCAGAAACATGCCGGCGGACTTTCCGCCGACCTTTCCGGGCCGGCGCCGGCTCCAGTATATATTGTCCACCAGTTCTTCGATGTCCCGGATGGTGATGTAATTTTTGGCGATGCCGATAAACGGCAATTGATTGGAAATAAAGTGGTTGATCAGCGCGACTCTGGCGCCTTCAGCCTCGTTGGGGGAAATATGGAGCCCACCCATTGGAATCTCACAGAATTCCTTGAGGGCCTGCTTGATTTTTCTGGAGGTCGCTCCTTCCTTATTGATAACTCTGTTAAGATTTTTGAATCGGTCCTGTTTTCTGGCCAGGTTGATATAGTTCTCTATTTCCGCTTTGCTAAATGAATTGGCGAAATAAAGATCGATAATCGCGCCCCTATATTCCCGGAGACTTTCCTCATCCGGATCTTGTTCATTGGCGCGAATTTTCGCCAAAGCCTCCTTTCTGATCTTTTCCTCGGTTACGATGTTTTTTTCCGTCAGCGCTGACAGAAAGATCTCTCGTGTTGACTCGAGAAGATGCGGGTAACGCATCAATTTAGAGAACATTCGGTAGGTTTTGACCAGATCCAGCTCTTTCTGTTCGTTAATAATAAACCTCCTCTGAATTAAATCCGAAATTCGAATATCGAAATTCAAAGCAAAAATGAAAAAATAATATCTTTGTATCTATTGAAACATTTGAAAAATGGTCAATTTTATCCAAGATCAAGGAAGACGAAGATTTTAACCGCAGTAATACGTTGAGTATTTCGAGGATTGAAATCTGAGTCTGACACAGATATTGGGCAAAAGGGGGCTTTTTTCAAAGGTTTCGCATTATGCCCATCCTCTTAGCCTGCACGCCTCGGCCACTCTGGCCACCGATACAAGATAGGCGGCCCGACGCATGTTGATTTTTTCCTTTAGGTGCATTTCGTATACGTCGGTGAAAGCGCTGGTCATCTTTTCATCGAGTCTTCTGTGGACTTCTTTTAACTCCCAGTAGTAATTGTAGGTGTTTTGCACCTGCTCAAAGTATGATACGGTAACTCCCCCGGCATTGGCCAGAAAATCGGGAAGAACGATGACCCCGTTATCATAGAGGATCTCATCTGCAGCCGGGGTGGTGGGTCCGTTTGCCAGTTCACATAGAATTTTGCAACGAAGCTTGTCTGCGTTTTTTTCTGTAATCACATTTTCAAGGGCCGAAGGGAATAATACCATCACCTCAAGTTCCAGCAACTCTTCATTGGAAATTTCATCGGCACCCGGATACCCTTTCAGCACTCCGTTGTTCAATTTATAATCCACAAGGTCCTTTGCAGCCATTCCTTCGGGGTTGTAAACACCCCCTTTGGAATCCGAAGCCGCCACGAGTTTCAATCCCAGAATTTCTTCACCGAGTCGAGCAGCATATTGGCCGGCATTTCCGAAACCTTGTACGGCCATGGTGTTGCCCTGAAGTTCAATTCCCTGAACCTGAGCGGCTTCCCGGGTCACATAGATACCGCCTCTGGCAGTGGCATCCCCCCGTCCCTGGGAACCTCCCAGAGGAAGCGGTTTCCCGGTGATAACTCCCGGATGTTTTTCCCCCACCAGGGTTTCGTATTCATCCATCATCCAAGCCATAATCTGGGGTGTGGTATAGACATCGGGTGCCGGCACATCTTTGGTTACACCGAGTGTCCGTGCGATGGCACGGATGTAGGCACGGGCAAGGCGTTCCTTTTCAGTTTCCGATAGCTCTTTGGGGTTGCAAATGATTCCCCCCTTCCCCCCTCCCAGGGGGATGTCGACCACCGAAGTTTTCCAGGTCATCCATGCTGCCAGTGCACGTACGGTGTCAACAGTCTCGTCCGGATGCCATCGGATACCGCCCTTGGCCGGCCCCCGTGCGGTGTTGTAGGCGATTCTGAACGCATGAAAGACTCTCGTTAAACCGTCATCCATTTTTACCGGAAGGGTGACTTTCAATTCCTGCATGGGCCAACGAAGCAATTCGTGCATAGCAGGGTCCAAACCAAGCCGCTGTGCAGCGTCATCGAGTTGCTGCTGGGCAATCTTAAAGGGATTAAGGGCATCTTCCATAACACGCTCCTTTCCACGGGTCATCGTTTGTTTGTCATGGGTTATTCGCGACGTGCCAATCATTATATATAACAATACAACATCTATTATATCAAGCGCTTTATGTTAACCAAAGGGGTGGGGATCGGAAACGCATTATTTTTTAATTGACCGTCCGCTTGTCGAAGCAAGGCGGAGATTCCGAATGCGAGGCGATGGGGATTTTCATAAAACATTGGAACTAACAATTCCATGCAATGTGTGCTATGGTTTCGGAATCGATTACTCGATATATTCGGTGAGAAATTTAAAGTATCAAAGAACTTGGTTTATTCTTATGTCAAAGCAGTGATCGTTACCAAAATCGGTTCATAAAAAATCTATCTTGGTGATGAATTGGTTGATAAACTTGATTATCAGCTCACTGCCTGAATATATTTTTTTTAGCCGGGTCATCGATGTCCTGGACTTTGACAATTACTTTTTTGATTTCGGCCTGGCCGAACCGGGAGTGTTAACATGGGTTTTTGCCTTATGGAAGGTAATGAAGCGATGGCCTGGGGGGCTGTCGATTCAGGATGCCGTTTCTTCGCCGGATACCCCATTACGCCGGCCACAACCATCTTTAATGCCCTGCTCAAGCTTCTGCCGCCTTTGGGCGGCATCTGCCTTCAGGGGGAAGATGAGATTGCCTCGATCGGTTACTGTCTGGGGGCCTCCATGGGGGGATTGAAGGTTATGACCGCCACGTCAGGGCCGGGGATCAGCCTCTATAGCGAACATATTTCCTTTGCCATCGGAAGCGAGATCCCCATTGTCATTGTGGATGTTCAGAGGCTCGGTCCATCCACCGGTTCAGCCACCCGGGGTGCTGACGGCGACATTCAGTTCTTGCGCTGGGGGAACAGTGGAGGACTGCCTGTAATTGTTCTGGCACCTGTGGATGTCAAAGACTGTTATTCCCTGACCGTCGAGGCTTTTAATCTTGCTGAAGAATTCAGATGTCCGGTATTCATTGCGTCCAACAAAGAGATCGCCATGACCCGTGAAAATATCGATATGGATGCTTTTGGGATACCCAGGATAATCGATCGCTCATCACCCCCTCCTGGACGACCTTTTATCCCTTTTGAGGTGCCTTCGGACAGCAGGACACCGTATTTTTTACCCATCGGCGGCCGGACCATCGTCCGCCAGACGTCTTCTACCCACGGTCCTGACGGGTACATCACCACCGATTCCGATGAAATTGCCGGGATCCAGGACAGACTCAACACCAAGCTTCTTTCAGCGGTTGCAGAATTCAGTTTCCACGAGTCGTTTCCGGAAGAAGATGCCGATACGCTTCTTTTGGCCTATGGGATTACCGGCCGTGCCGGGCGTGATGCATATAACGCTTTAAAAAAATCCGGCAAACCGGTTTCGCTCCTCATTTTAAAAACGCTCTGGCCGGTGCCGGAGGAATTGATTCGGGAAAAAGCCGGCCCTGTAAAACGTGTGGTGGTGGTGGAGATGAATCTCGGCCAGTATGTTAGAGAAATCGAGCGAATCCTGCCGGATAAAAAAATCGATTTTCTGGGACGAATGGACGGAAAGCTGATAACCCCGCGGCAGATCGAGGAGGTTGTATTCGATGTCTAGTTTGCTGAATACCAGCAGGCCACCGGTTTTCTGCCCGGGTTGTTCCCACGATCGGATTACCCATGCCCTTGACAAGGCTTTTTTGAATTTGGGCTTTCAAGGCGAAGATGTTGTGATCGTCACCGACATCGGGTGTTCCGGACTTTTTGATACCTTCTTTAACACCCACGCATTTCACGGTCTTCACGGCAGGGCGCTGACGTATGCGACCGGTCTCAAGATGGCCCATCCTGAACTGAACGTCATTGTTACCATGGGTGACGGCGGGCTGGGTATCGGCGGTGCCCATATCCTTTCCGCATGCCGGCGTAACCTCGACTTGACCCTGCTGGTTTTAAACAACTTCAATTTCGGTATGACCGGTGGCCAGTTTTCAGCAACAACGCCGTTGAACGCCCTGGTGGGGTCCGGTTTTCTTAACCGCATGGAACGCCCCATAGATGTATGTCAGGTGGCATCTTCAGCCGGAGCGCCTTATGCCAAACGCTTTTCGAGTTATGCAAAAAACCTTGTGGAAGAAATGGAAAATGCCATCCGCTTCGAAGGTTTTTCTATCCTTGACATCTGGGGGATATGCCCGGGTCGTTATACCAAACGCAACAGACTTACGCCGAAGACCATCGAAGACACCCTGGCCAAGATGCCGTCCATGAAGAATCCGGTACCTGAAAACCTCAGAAAAGAATACGGCCGTCACTACAGGGAGCTGGCTGCCCACCAGAAGCCGGTTCAGCGGCCCACAACAATAGAGAGACAATTCACCCCCCCTGAGGCCGGCAGAAAAGAAGTCATCATCTTGGGCAGTGCCGGGCAGCGGATCATAACGGCCGGTGAAATCCTATGCCTGGCGGGTCTTGCAGCCGGACTTCAAACAACCCAGAAAAACGAGTACAACATTACGGTGCTCAGAGGGCATTCCATCACCGAGGTCATTTTATCTCCGGAAGAAATCGGCTACACGGGCATAGAGCGTCCGGACGTTGTCTTGGCGCTGAGCCAGGATGGGGTAGAACGCCGAAGACATATTTTTGAAAATCTGGACGACCAGAGCCTGATCATCCTGGGCAAAGAGATTGACCTGCCGCCCTGTAATGCCGAGGTGCACCCGATCGACTTTAAAGCCCTGAAGATTAAACCCCATGACCGCGCCCTGGCTTCACTGGGAATCCTGGCAAAACTCAGCCGGATCATCCATCCGGATATGCTGGAGTCTGCCATTAAATACAGGTTCAGGAGCGCCGTTTTGGCCTCTGCACAGGATATGGTTGAGCGGGCTAAGATCGGCTGAATTGCAGACAGTATCTAATAATCTATAAATCGGCATGTTGGAAAACCATCCAGTATTTAATTTGGATTCGGCTTCTTGTGGTTCCGATCGTTGAGGGTTCAGGCAATCTTTGGCCACACGAATTCGAGCAAATCTTTAAATATCGTTTTTCATTCCTCCAATAAGCAACTCAAACTTAACGCCTTGTTCTCACAAATTATTCTTCCTAATAACGTATTTTATCTACGCATATTATACTAAATAAATCTGTCTTGTATTTTGCTGGAAACATGGTATTTGATTCCCTGAGATTCTACCCAGCGAGCTGTTTCAGTTAAGAAAGGATTATGGGAAATGGGAATCGTCATATCGGATCAGATCTTAAACGAGACAAAAGAATGTACACGGGAGTTCTCCTGCCTTAAAACCGGTCGAGATAAAGAGCAAAAGAATTGCGAGGTGTTGGATGCAAACGGGAAAAATGTGCTGTTCCTGAAAACGAAAAGGATTTTTGATTGTCCCTATCAGGTTTCATTTGGTGAAAGTTTAATTTGCACGTGTCCCACTCGCTTTGCAATCCACGAAAAATACGGGAAATAAAGGTTTTTCCAAAGGCATATCCCATTTGTTAAGATCGTCCTTTCACGTGATGTTTACATCCATTGTTCTGTCCTGTGAGATCGAGTAAGGGACAGGACAAATTTAAGTTGCTGCGTTCCGGGTGCTTTTTCCCTATGCTTCCGAGCCGGACCGGTCTTAAATCGCGACCCAATGCCATTCCACGCGTGATTGCAATTCCGATTGCCAATCTTAGCCGGCAAAAAACTCTGCAAAAATTCAATGTCCTCGCTACCCCCGAAGGCTGCTGAGGGAATGTCTCCGCTGCTGCAGTTCAGGTATGGTTTGGTGTTGACATTTTGTCTTGATTTCGTTAACCATTTAAAATTTGAAGGTTAACAGAAAAATGGGCAACCCGTGAAAAGTAATATTCTTAACATACTGAGAGATGAAAAAAATGTAGTTTCCGGAGAGATTCTCAGTGATCGGCTTGGAGTTTCAAGGGTTTCCATATGGAAGCATATCAAAAAGCTCCAGGAAATTGGATACCCTATCGAAGCAACATCCAAGGGCTATTGTCTGATAAGTGCGCCGGACGTCCTTTATCCATGGGAATTCGGGAACAGAGAATCAAAAATCCACTATTTTGATGCAGTCGATTCCACCATGGATGTTGCCAGAGGACTTGCAAGAAACAACTGCCCCCACTTTACGGTGGTCATTGCCGGACGGCAGACCAAAGGGAGGGGCCGCTTGAAAAGGACCTGGCTTTCATCGGAAGGCGGGCTCTATTTTACAATGATACTCAGGCCGAAAATACCGCCGGTGCTCAGTTCAAGGGTCAACTTTGCGGCCTCCATGATTCTGGCCCGGACCTTGCGTAAAATGTTTGAGATTGATGCCATGGTAAAATGGCCCAACGATATACTGATCGACGGCCGGAAGGTTTCAGGACTTCTATCTGAAATGGAGGCTGAAACCGATATGGTACGCTTTGTCAATGTCGGAGTGGGCATCAATGTCAATAATGATCCCACCGTTGGCGAGCCCATGGCAATATCGTTAAAAGAAATCCTTGGAAGAAAGATTCCACGGAAAGCGATATTATCCGAGTTTCTTAATCGTTTTGAAAGTCGGCTTAACAATGGAGCTTTGGAAAATGTGGTTTCCGAATGGAAGGAATATGCAGAGACGCTGAACCGGCACGTCAGGATCGTGACCCACCGTGAAATATCAGAAGGCCTGGCCATTGATGTGGACAAGGACGGAGCACTCATATTGAAACTTGCGGACGGGTCGCTTAAAAAAATCATCCATGGCGATTGTTTTCATAAAGACAAAAGATGACGGGTGATCGATGAGAAAGGAATATTGATCATGGGTCCTTCCACATCCCTTCGCATGACGGTATATGCTTCACTTCTGGCGGCCCTGATTGCAGCAGGTGCCTACCTGGCACTGCCCATCGGTCCGGTGCCGATTGTTCTGCAGAATCTTTTTGTATTTCTTTCGGGCCTTTTATTGGGGCCCAGGTGGGGGGTTGCAAGTGTCGGGGTGTATCTGATGGCCGGTGCTCTGGGACTTCCCGTGTTTGCCGGCGGTGTCGGCGGCATCGGGCGTTTTGCAGGACCGACCGGTGGGTATCTTCTGGGCTATCTTCCGGCGGTCTATGTGATTGGATGGATTTCGAAAAAATCGAAAGGGCGTGTGGCTGTGGATGTGCTTGCCATGGTCTCCGGCAGTATCATTATATACACCTGTGGCGTATCCTGGCTGAAAATATTGTCTGGTATGACACTGGCAAAAACACTGATTGTGGGAATGTATCCGTTTATCCTGGGCGATGGGATTAAAATTGCTGCAGCGGTTCCAATAGCCAAAGCATTAAGGCCGATAATCAACACATCCATTGAGCCGAAACAACCTACGAATACCTATGAAAATCATTGAAATAGAAAATCTCAGCCATCGATTTGCAGACGGCACCCATGGGTTGAAAAATATAAACCTAACCATTGAGGAAGGGACGTTTGTCGTTATCGCCGGACAGAACGGATCCGGAAAAACAACTCTTTTAAGACACCTGAACGGTCTTCTTCTGCCCACCACCGGAACGGTTCGGGTGGCGGGAATTCCGGTGCCGGAGAACCTGATAAGCGCCAGGCAGATGGTGGGAATGGTATTCCAGGATGCCGACAGTCAGATCGTCGGTGAAACGGTCTCTGATGATGTGGCATTTGGACCGGAAAACCTTTGTCTGGACATGCGGGAGGTAAAAAGACGGGTGTTTCGGGCACTGGAACTTGTGAACCTTCTCGATTTAAAAAATCAGAGGCCCCATCTGNTGTCAGGCGGAGAAAAGCGACGGCTTGCCATCGCCGGTATTCTGGCCATGGAACCCAAAGTGCTGGTTTTTGACGAACCGTTTTCCAGNCTGGACTACCCGGGTATAAAACAGGTTTTAAGGCAGATNATCTCTCTGAACCAAGCCGGCCATACGATTCTGGTGGCCGCCCACGATCTGGAAAAGGTCATTGCCCANACCGATCGTCTGGTCATCATGAACCACGGAAAAGTGGTAAAAGACGGGTCGCCCGATCGATTGATCGGAGAACTTGAAGCCTTTGGCATCAGACAGCCGTGTGCCTACCGGTTGGGGGGTGAGGTTCAATCATGGCTGAATTGACCGTTTTCGGTTTTCGTCAGGGAACTTCTCTTCTACATCGACTGGATGTTCGATTTAAACTCATATTCCTGGTTCTCATCAGCCTTTCAAGTCTTAAAGCACAGGTTGCGGGGCTTTCTCTTTTAACGTTGATCCTGGTGGTTGCACTCATTAATGTCCGGGTGTCTTTGGGATCCATTTTAAGAGATCTTCGCTATGCTTCGGTCCTCCTAATATTTATTTTTGTGGCACGGGCATTGTCCACGTCAGGATCGGTGCTTGTTGAATTCAAGATCATCTCCGTTACCCGGGAAGGGCTCTATGAGGGTGCCCTGGTCTGCTGGCGGCTTGTGATTGTTATCATGGCCGGATTGACATTTGTTTTAACCACGCGGCCGTCGGAAATCAAAGCCGCAGTGGCGTGGATGCTGCGTCCTTTTCCGTTTGTTCCGGCCAAACGGATCGCCACTATGATGAGCCTGATCGTGCGGTTTATGCCGGTTATTTTCCATCAGGCAAAGGAGACCTTGGATGCCCAGCGGGCAAGGGGGGTGGAAAACAGGAAAAATCCGGTGTATCGATTGGTAAAGCTGGGGATCCCGATCCTGCGCCGAACATTTGAACGGGCCGATAAACTGGCCCTTGCCATGGAGGCCAGGTGTTATTCTGAAAACAGAACGGACCCGCGACTTGCTTCAGGGATAAAGGACTGGATAGTTTTTTTTGCCGTTGTTTTCCTGTGTTCGATCACCATAATGTAAATTCGGGTGTCAGCGGGGTTGAAAAATTAAAATTTGATATTATTTTTATTGACAATCGCAAGTTCTAAAGGTAGAAATCTAAGTTTACAAGGGCCGTTAACTCAGTCGGTAGAGTATCTGCCTTTTAAGCAGAGAGTCGCTGGTTCGAGCCCAGCACGGCCCACCATATGCGTCCCCATCGTCTAGCCAGGTCCAGGACACCGGCCTTTCACGCCGGCAGCAGGGGTTCAAATCCCCTTGGGGACGCCACCGAATTTCAAGGTCTGTCGCTCTCTGGCAGACCTTTTTTATTCTGTGCTATAAGGATAGGCGAAGATCTATCTTAAAAAATCAAGGTGCGTTACTTTTCTTTGATGATTATCTGATTTAGTTGTGTCAGTAGGTAGGGAATTTCATTCTGGATAATATCCCAAAGGATATCTTCATCTATGCCGAAATAGTCATGAACAGCGATGTCGCGGAAGCCGGCAATTTTACGCCATTCTATACTTGAATGGCGTTCGCGGAACTCTTGCGGAACGTTTTTAACAGCTTCGCCAATAATGGTTAAGTTGCGCACCACAGCGTCATACGTCTTTTCATCTTTAAGAAACTGTGTCTGTTTCAAATTCTTTACATACCGGATAACCTTTTTACAGGCCATCTGCATATCCTCTAAAAACAGGTTAACATCACGTGACATGAAGGGCCTCCCGTTCCACGGAATCACGGATTCGAGGCTTGAGCGCCTTTCGAGTTACAAGGTCTATCGGGCAGTCCAATGTATCTTCCAGAAAAAATTTTAACTTCATATATTGGTCAAAGGTTGCCTTGTCTTGAAACTCCACTAAGATATCAATATCACTTAGCGCATGGGATTCATCCCTTGCCGCCGAGCCAAAAAGGGCTAAAGATTTCACATTGAATGAATCAAGTTCTTTTTTATGAGCACGGATTAATTTTAGCGCTTCGTCCTTGTTCATGAGTAACCTCCAGTTACATCTAATACCATTAAATTATATAAATATATCAAAATAGTCCAGAATTTTTTCGTTCCGTTAACCACGTTGGGCTAATGTCGATGATGCTCCGGGTCGAAAAGATACGGACTGTTGATAGAATCGGAATCAGCGGCCGGATTCGGCCGGGGAAAAATATGGTCAAAGCTTGATTAAGTCACTTAATTGTTGGATTTTTCTCTGTAAGTTTGCATCCTCTCGGATGCGTTTGCGTGCCAGCGCCGCCCGCCTGCTTACAGACGAGTAGGACAGTCCGAACAACTCTCCAATCTGCTGGTTGGTATAAAGACCAGAGTGCCACAGAAGATAAAGCATCAGGTCCCGGTTCATTTTATCTGCCTTGGAGATGCGCAACGAATCTCTGAAATGATCAACTCGGCAGTCGATGGCTTGTGCCAGCTTCGTCAGGGTCGCTTCCGCATTAACGGCTATGGCCAACTTCACTTGCTGGGGAAGTTCAGGCTGCGGAGATGTTTTTATAAATCGTTCCTTGAGCGCATTGGCAAAGCTATTTGTCCCGAAAAATAGCCCGTATCGAAAATCCTCAAACAAAGATCGCTCTTCATCGGCATAATTCTGAACCTTTCTTCGATAAGACTGATGCGGATCTTTGCTCCCGTATCGCGACAAAATCAAACCTGTTTCGAGCCATTTCGGGGCTTTCTTCCTATAGGCATATATCGGGTAACTGCTCCAGCGATAATCAGCCAACCGCTGGACAATTCCCGCCCGAAGCGGATTTCGATGAATGTAGCAGGAAAGTTGAGTCAGGTAAGCATCATTTTGAACGATGAAGCTTTTAAAACGACCCTGAAATAAATGGCCTGAACGGTTGTTGCCCAGATTGAATCGGCGCGTATAGGCGGTCCCAAACCACTGCATTGCTTTTGACAGATTGGCGTGACGGGTTTTCAACAAAACATGATAATGATTGCCCATCAGGACATAGGCATAAATGTCGATGCCGTATCGGTCTGCCATCTCTCCAATAGTGTCCAGAAAAAGATGACGATCAGCATCACCTGAAAAAATATCTTGGCCCTGATTGCCTCGGGATAGAATGTGATACAGGGCACCTTGAAATTCAATCCGCCATGGTCTAGCCATACACCTTCGGCTAACATAGGGTGAACAGAATGTCAAATTAATACTCTAATCAATGTTTGACCCCATTCCCAAAGTTGGAGTAACGACCCGTCAAGCTGTTTGGCGTACATGGGACCTATTTTTGAGAACGCAAGAATCGTTACATAGGCAAACCTGCTCAACTAATGGTTAAATTTCTAAAAATACAGCTTTGCATAAAGCTGTAGGCCCGTATAATGAAAATTAACCTCGCCTTTGAAATCAATCCCGGGGTAATCTTCTTCATCTGCTTCAACCTTAACATTAAGTGAATCGAAGCCAAGACCGAATCCAAAATGTTTCCAGGGAAGATACTCAATAGCGACATTTGTT
>JGI24024J18818_10000652_pt1 | contig 13498 bp, 12 predicted proteins | sample Cruoilmetagenom2_FD_18818 | JGI IMG/M metagenome (IMG submission 18818) | reverse complement strand
TACCAACCTGGGTATGGTCGATACGAGGCGGTTTGGTATGCTGAACGTTGATAGCGATATCACCCTGGCCACCGCAGTTGATCTGACAGCAGGAAGTGGTCATATGCACACGATTCGGCATGTTACATTCTTTAAATTCTGTAATCAGCTCATCCATCATTGATTTAACAACACCGGACGCGTCTGTACCAGGAATGTCACAGTGCAACCAGCCCTGTGTATGTGACAGAGTTGCAACAGAGTTAGCTGTACCGCCAACAATGTATCCTGCTTCTTCTATCGCATCGATAAGAGGTTGAACTTTATCTTCAGAATCAACAACATACTCAACGTTAGAGCGAATGGTGAAATGGATGAAGCCATCGGCAAAATCATCACCAATCTGGCAAAGCTTACGCAGCGTAAATACATCAAGAATACGCTGTGTAGCACATTTAACTGTCCATATCTCGTCACCGCTATGCGCATAATGTACTAGCACACCAGGACGAGGATGGTCATGGTGACTCCACTGACCATAGTTCCGACGCATCGTTGGATGCATATACTGGAAACCGTCCGGGCAACCAGATTCAATTGGGCTACGCATTTCTACAGCCATGTTTATCTCCTGTTATTCTTTAAATCTTGCTTACTGACCATGGACATCATGGCCAGTGCTTCAATGATACTGATGGATTAGGCGCTGGCTTCTTCAGCCTTGCGTTCAAACCATTTGATTGCTTCCTCGTTCCAGCCGTCCATGCGGACGTAAGAACTCTGACGTGGCAAGGAGATCATGTTTGGATCTACCTCTACACCAATACCTTCGAGGAAGTTAACCAGGCCGATGCGCTCAATCATTTCGCCGCAACGCTCGTGCTCAAGGCCGTTCTCAGCCCAGAAATCGATGATTTCTTCAGCCAGTTCAATGATTTCTTCGTAATCTTCCATGGTATCCATCTTCTTGAACGGTACGAGTACTGTACCCATCAAGTCACCGATTTTCAGCGTACGTTTACCGCCGACAAGGATCGTTACACCACGATCATCGCCAGGTGTCAGTGCCTTGTTCATGACGTTCAGGCAATGCATGCAACGTACACAGTTACCATTGTCGATGGTCAGGGTGTCGTCATCATTAAGTGTCATGCATTCGCTAGGGCAGCGGCTGGTGACGTTGTCAACTACGTACTGACGGCCCTTTTTGGCAACAAAAGCCTTAACTTCTTCCTGATCGACCTTCATATCATCGCGCCAGGTACCAATAACGGCGAAGTCAGAACGCTCAATGGCATTCTGGCAGTCGTTAGGACAACCGGAAACCTTAAACTTGAATTTGTATGGAAGCGCAGGACGATGAACATCATCAGTGAAGTTGTTCATAAGGTGACGATGAATGGCGTGCTCGTTGCAACAGGACTGCTCACAACGTGCCATACCAACACAGGACATACCTGTACGTACGCAAGGTCCGGCACCGCCGAGATCCCAGCCGTATTCGTTGATATCGTCAAAAAAGTGCTGAATATTTTCGTTATTTGTACCAATGAACATGATATTGCCAGTCTGACCGTGGAAGGTCACCAGACCAGAACCCCACTTTTCCCAGCTGTCACCCAGCTGACGCAGCATATCGGTGGTATAGTAGTTACCTGCAGGCGGCTGAACTCGAATGGTGTGGAATTCTTTAGACTCTACGAACTGGTCACCGACTTCTGAGAAGCGTGGGATAATGCCACCACCATAACCGTATACACTAATAGTCCCACCTTTCCAGTAGCCTTTACGTGTTTCATATGAATGTTCCAGCTGTCCCAGCAGGCTGTTCGCCATGCCACGGATCGTTCCATCATCGTGGTCATCACGCAAGCGCTTGAAACCACTAATGAAGCTGGGCCATGGGCCATTTTCCAGTTCATCCAGCATTGGTGTATCAAAATGTTTATTGTCAGCCATTTACGGTCTCCTTCGTAATCAGCCCTGTCCAGGGCAGAATTTAATCTTGTGATACTTGTGTATGGGTCATCAACTTTTTATTACGTTGTGCCGAACTGATGCTTTGGTTCTGCATTGCCACATAGCAATATTTTTCAAATCGGCGCTATTTTAAGTTATGTATATACACATAAAGAATCCTACTAAAGGGGGGTAGGCGATAGAAATGTCTATTCCTAAAGGGATATAAGATGTAAGTGTTTTGTATAATGTAAAGTGTTAGAAGAACTTGGTAAGTGCTTGAAATGATAAGTTAACCAGGAAGGTATGAAAAAGAAATGCCTGCAGGCACCCTTAACTTGCAGTAGCGTCGCCTTATAGCTTTAGTTCGTTTTATCCTGTTTATTTGTCAGAAAAATCAATTGTCCCGATTCAACCAGGCCGTTTCTACCTCCTATGACGGTTCCACCCTTTACATAATGAGCCTGCACGGCAGTGAGCAACAGGGTTTCAGCTGGTGCAGTATCAAAGTGGCGGCTGACATCCAGGATTCCGCTTGTTTCCCATGTACCAACTTCACCATTCATTGTATCAACAGTATCCACAGGCAGAATAATGTTCCGGTCGACTATGGCGATGCGCTGGGTGTTTAATAATTTCGGGTCCAGTTGCCAGATAGAGGCCTCAACTCCATTAGTGGCAAAATTATTTAGCTGGTTTGCAGGGTCTTCCTGTATATAGATCATTCCATTATCTGCCCATGTCAGGTTGTCAGGGCTACGGATACCGCCATCCCGGTTACTCATATCATCTGAATCATAGGCAATACTGATGGTTGCTTTCAACGGGCCTGGTTTAGTGTCTGTTTGATGATCAAAGTTAATATCGATGATATGGATACTGCCCCAGTCATTGGCCGGGTGAATGAGACCCTGTCCGGTATCAGCAAAGACTGCGCGTTCGGGATCGGCTGGGTCATTGTGTAGATCTTCAAGGCGTGAAAACTGGAAACAGCCTTTGTTAAAGGCGGATTGACGTAAAGTCCTGCTATCCGGGTAACCTTGCCTGTCATAGCCATTTTCTCCAGCCTGCTGAGGCATGCGATTGTTGAGCGGGATGAAATAGCCTCCTGATACATTTCCCGTTTTATTGAAAGTTTCCGGACTGGTATGGCCTGCATCCGATTTCCAGCAAAATAATTGACCTCTGCTCAGGCCGTTGTTGAACAGAAAATTCCTGTCCTTTTCCGGTCCCGAAGATTTTCTGCCTAGATAGAGGTAAAGCGGAGCAGGGGCTGAGTCGTCACCCATTAACAGAGCGATGGTGTCCACGTTTCCGGTTTCTACTGGTGTAACATTCTCCCAGGCGCCTCTGCCCAAATCCGGTGCAGCATGCAATATTCTGCTTTTGACATCCAGTACCCATATTGTCCCGCCGTGCGGATGTCTTCTAATGCTGGTTTCCTCTCCAGCAAAATAGACATCATCGAAGAAACCAAGGGTACCAGCCTGAACACTACGGCCGGAACAAAATCTGGACAGTCCTTTTTGCTGATTAAAGACTTGATGTGTTTCTTCATTGATTTGTGTGGAATTGCTGACGGGTTTTGCCTCACGATCAATGATGGCGTCGTAGGCGAGTCCCGCATTAGTAATCGTGAAACTATGTGTATTGGTTTGCTTACGAATATCAAAAAAACTGATTCGTGCACCGGTTAGTTCTGTGCCGTTAGCAAGTTTGTAGGGATATGCACTGTTAGCTTTGAGTTCATGATTAAGCAGAATGCGGACTTCATTCTTCCGATCAGAAAAAGCACCGATACCGTCCAGGCTCCCAGGAGCAGTGTAAGCGCCAATTTGGTCTCCGACTGTAAAAACAGGGATAGCATGCCATTGCTGACTGGTCTGCGGAGAGTCCGTACTCAACATAGACGGAACATCAGCGCTTGCGCTATTGAGAATAAGCAGGGCTACAATAGTAATGAAGGCGAATTTCATAGAATGTGCTCCGTCTTGAGACCTGGAGCCGGGAAGTTTTAGACCTGGAACCTGGAACCTGGAACTTCTCTATTCTTTCAGTTTTATCAACAGACGGCCATCTTCAACATGGATATTGTCCACGCCGTCAGAAAAGGTCTTCCAGAAGCCCTCGCTAGCGCTAAACTCCTTCACCAGATCGATGTTCTTCATGCCGCCTAACCAGGCATTTGGAACCGGGATACCCATAATACTGACGCCTTTTAGTATAACGATGGGTTTGTCGTTTTGATAAGCGACTTCCAGCCCGCCGTTAACACGAAGGGTCTTTCCCCCCAGTACCGGAAAGTCAGGATCCACTGGCACCAGGAGTTTGGCACTCATCAGATTACTCGATAGATCAATAGCCAGCTTTCGGGCCAGGTCAGTATTTTTTGCCAGCAGGGCGTTGAGTTCCCGCTCAGTTAGACTGACTACACGTGTTGCGCCTGCTTCGCTGTAAACCTCAGGTTTGAGGCTGCCACTGGAATCAAATTCTGATGACCGGTCAGTTGCTTGCGGGTCTGTGTCCGGAGTGAAGCCAAGCTGTTTGAGCTTATTGTTGAGCACCAGTTCTTCTTTCTGCTTCAATACCACAGGTTTGAAATCTTTGGCGAAGACGTAAGTCCGTACGGCCCAGTAGGTCGCTCCAGCGGTAAGTAATATAGTTGCAAGAATAATCCACAACACCTGCGACAGGCGGAGTCCCTGTTTGCTGCCTTTAGTCGATGCTTCGAGAGTGTCTGTTGTCATGATACGATTCTGCCGTAGTTATGGTTAGTCTTCAATNTTTATGGTTTNTCTTTACAAAAATCGCTAAATGATTTCAGGCTGTCGGGTTGTCCAGCCGGTCTCGTGNTATNAATTGTACCACCCGGACTTTTAATTGACGCGAGTTCTATCCAGCTGACAATGTCATCAAGTACCCGTTGTGCCTGCAGGTCTCTGTTGAGCATATGATAGCCATTTTCATAAAGGATAGTATTTTTCTGCATTGTCCGTGGAAGTGTTTTTAACCAGCGACAGGTGGGTTTCCTTGGTACGATTTGATCATGCTCTCCGTACAATATCAGTGATTTTTGCGTCAATCCTGAAGTCGATTCTGCGGCCAGATCCATAAGATTTGTCACACCGTATAATACATCCACCCGCGTTGCCTTGATGACTAGCGGGTCACGTCCCATAGCGCGCAGCATCTCGATATTATCGGAAGGCATCAAATCCAGCCCCTCACCCGTTAATGTCTTTGCAGGTACAGTATGAACAGCCAGCCAGAGCAATGTTCGCTGATACCAGGGCATGGTCTGGCGCGACCAGATGGCTGGCGCAATCAGTATGGTCCCATTAATCCCGTTTTCTGTTTCGTCATTGAAATCAGCTGTTGATGCCAGCACCACTGCGCCGCCCATGCTTTCGCCGAGTAGAAATAGTGGTTTTTCGGGATATTTTTCACGCAAAAGGCGAACCATTGCCTGGCTGTCCCTGATCATGCGCTGGCTGCCATGCCAATAGCCATGTCCTCTGGTTGCACCGAAGCCTCGCTGATCATAGCTGAAAAATAAAATATTCTGATCGGCAAGATATTTCCCGGTTGATTCAAAGCCGAAGCTGTAATCATTCAGACCGTGAATTGCCAGGATGATCGCCTTACTCTTTAAAGGGTTTCCCCAACGCCGCAGGGGAAGGGGATAGGCATCATCCATGACGACCCTGTCATAATAGAGTTGAGGCGCTATCTTCATTGAGCTGGGAGGAAAAATATAGGGTTTGGCGCAGCCGCTTAACAGGCCTGTAACTATGATCAATACAGTAAAAAATCGAATAATTAGATGGGGCATGTGATTTTTTTAGCATGCATAAATACGGGTGCTCTTAAGAATAGCAGGATGCTTGCAATATTAGGAGGCAATCTGGCAAGATGGATCTGGACATTAAAATTATTCTAGAAAGAGGATGCTTCTGGTGAATAAGCCTGTTAGCTTAAGTGTGGACATTGATCCCAGTTTGCACAAGGAACTCATGACAATGGCAGCTTATAAAGAGATGTCTCTTTCGAGCTATGTGATTGAAGCTATTAAACTACAGCTTAATATCGACAAGGGCCATCAGTTTGCTGAAAACAATGTCGCCCAGGCGAGTGTCTCACCAGAGGAAGCTGCGAAAATACTGAAAGAGTTTATTGAGGCATCCGATACTCGCACTGACTAATACGTCACTTTCAATACAAACGTACCATTGTAGTGATTAGCCTTTGTTTCCGTGTAGTATTGCGCGTTAGTTTCAATCTCAATTTTATATTCACCAGGGGCCATACCTTCTAGAAGAATCACGTCTTCCTGCACGTCTTCATCACCAAAATAATCATAATCGTATTCCTGCTCATCACCAGATTGAAGATTCGTAATGCGTACCAGGTACCGGATGAAGGTATGAAAATCATAATTATCGGGTATCTGTTGAGGCCTTGCTGCATCTATACCAGACAGAATTTCACTGCCCGCTACCATTTTCCAGCTTACTACCAGGTCATTCTCTTCAATAGTCCCCTTGAAATACTCCAACTTAATGGAATTTTTTTCGACTGGAGAGCTATCCTTATAGTCGATTTTTCCAACATTGACCAGATCTTTCAGTTGCTGATCTAAAATGGAGATTAATGAAGCTTGCGAAACTTTATTTTTTACATTGTTTAGAATCTGCCTGACTTCATCGTTGCTGTAGCGGGACCGCAGGGTGTCAACATAGCCAGCTATCTCCCCGGCCTGTATTTTTCCGTCAAGCAACGGTTTAATCAGGTCATCAAAGGGCACATTACCGGATTGATAATTTTCAAATTGTTCAAGCATCATCAACTGGCCAGCATCCCTGATTTCAAAACGATCACCCAGCCAGTTAAAATACAGTTCCTGATTCAGGCGCATCAGTTGCTGGTTTCGGTAATCACCAAACCAGATGTCTTTGCCATCAAAGCCAATGCCACTTTGTTGATTAATTGTAAGATTGTATTGATGGACTATGGCTGGGGTTTTACTGGTGGAATTGGCGGTATTGTAAAGAGTGACTGTATCGGTGAAGACATCTCCCCACCAGAGATACTTTCCATCCCAGACCATGCCCTGACAGCCAACGCCTGCACCATCATACTCAGCGACTGTTTTTAGATTCATATCAAATTTATAGAGTACGGAACGGCCTTTCTGATCGGCTGTATGCAGGCGCGTACCAGCCCAGTAATTGATTCCATCCCAGGCGATGCATTGGGCGTACTCAGGGGCTTTGGCCAGTACCCGGATAACCTGAAATGTCACAGGATCGAGTTCTACAAAGACCTTTTTATGCTCAGACTGAAACCAGTTTCCACTGGTCATAGCCACGAAAGAAGTGCCATTCCAGGTAATACCCTGAAGGCTGATTTGTTGCTGATATTCTTTATCGACAACGGGTATGGACGTTTTTCGGTAATGACCATTTTCCAACGGAGTGATACGAACAATGCCCCAGGGCGAGACACGGTTGGAAAATATCAGTTGCTGCCCATTCCATGTCATACCGTCGGGTTTGGCATCAACTTTTATGACATAGGGGAAATCTGGCGAACTGCCACGAACAAGGAACAGGCGATTCGCATAGTATTTATTGGCAAGCCAGCCTGCACCGAAGGCAATGACTACAAAAACCAGAAGAAGGGTGATTAAACCCGCCAGACCAATGCCGGTTTGAAATGATTTGTTCATCATTGTGAAAAAAAGTTTACAGTACGCTGCTCAAGGTAGCTGTAAAAAGGATTGTATCTCAAGCGCAGCATATCACCGGCAGGAATACTTAGTATCCTCCGTTCACCTCTGGATGCCATCAGGCCGATATGCAAGCCGTCTTTTTTGTCCGGGTGACTGCCATAAAGTGAATCACCAGGTGAAAAGGGCAGGGCAACATGCGACAGAGAATAGACATGTCCAGGCCATGATAAACCCAGTTTTCTGGTGTCTCTTGCATTTTCCCCCTCTATGTTCGATTCATGAATTATAAGACTGTCGGTCGATTCATTCGTTAATAGCGAAACTCTAAAGTTCAGGCCTTGTTCATTCATCAATCTTTTTATCCCATTTTCTGGATCCTGGCTCAGAAAAGGGATGACATTGTTGTTTCGATTAATATCAAATATTACGAGCTCATTACCCTTGTTTCTCAGCTTACTTAACAGAGACCTGACAACGGCAGAAGCAGAAACTGTCGCATCAACGGCAGACAGAAAGGCCAGTGTTGGTGGGAATTCAGCCGCTATATTTTTATCGCTCAGGCTGCTCAGCTTATCGCCAATAGCAATCGTTAGCCGGTACATCAGGTCTCCGGCATTGACTGCAAATGATGTGTATTTGTAGGGATCGTATTCCGGTCCAATCGAGTTCCATGCGAGTTTTTCAAGGCCGGGGATGGCAGATAGGCGAGACTGCCAAATGGCCAGGGCGGCTGCAGATGATACGCCGATGGCAGGGGAGATTAAAACCAGTGACTTTGGACGGGGTAAGGATGTGTCCTGCAGTGCGTCCAGTGAATAATTGACTGCCTGCGCCGCCCCCATCGAAAAGCCAATGATATGAAAATCAGATGATCGCCCGATTTGTTTACTAAGGTGGATCGTTGCAAGTTTTACAGCTGCAGCCATATCCTGCCAGTTAGTATGTACCAGACCGGAAGGGATGGTGCCGTGACCAGGCATCCTCAGACCGAGTATATAGTAGCCCTGTTTATGTAATGTATTCGCAATAGTACGCAGGCTGTACGGGGAATCAGACAGCCCGTGCAGCAGCAGTACACCGGCTTTGGCATTGTCCTGCTTTAGCTCAAAACTTCTGTTCCAGTTGGTGTCATAATCTGTCGGGTCTGCCAGGCTGCCTGAGTCATAGCGAATTAACTGAAATTGCTGTCTATCGGTCTTTTTTCGGTAAATTTTATCCTGCAGTTCATCAAAAAGTCTGTTTTCCAGTGCTAAATAATCACTAAATGAGTTGATTTCAGATAACTGCCTGGTAGTGAATTCCTGTTGCAGGCGAATCGTGTGCCAGGGATATAGCTCAGGACGATTCTGCATTATATAGATATAGAAAATAACGGCACCAAGCAGACTGCCCAGGAGAGTATACGACGCGATGGATAGAATTTTTCTTGTCATTGCTGAATTATTTTACTTTTGGGTTAGTGTGAAAAATGATTACACAGGTGATCGGTCCAATTCCTCATAATATGAAGCAGTTTGTGTTGCCCATTCAGCATATCTCTTATTAGCGGGTGAAAAAAAGATGAGTGGTTGAATGTAGCCGATGAAGTGCACAGCATTTGTTGTGAACGTAACTAGACTTAAGTTGAGCAAGAGCGTTTACCGATAATTATTTTGTGGGCTATGTCCTGCCTATATCACTGCCTGTGACTTGAGCACAGGGCTGAAAACGGGTTAATAAGGAAAAAGTAATAAATGTTTCGACGCAAGGATAATGAGGCTAGCAGTATAAGCATGTTCGTCGAAAAAAAGACCAGGATGCTCAAGTCTAAAGTAGATTTTGCCCTTCATGGCGACCACAAACATTACTTTAGCAAAAGAGAATCTATCGATTCTACTTCAAACCCGGCTTGTAAGGTCTGCGGTTTACTGCTCTCTGATTACAAAATACAGAAAAAATTTGAGGCACTGCATAAAGAGATTAAGGAAAAGAAGAAAAAGTAGTTCCTTAACGGTGGCCTCTATAAATCTCTGTAGCTTATCCCTGCGTGCTAGAAAAATATCAGATAAATTATCCCAGCATAAAGCAGATATTTAATTGTGTAGTAAAGATTTTTGTTGTATTTTTTCAGACGTTTTCCTACCAGTCTGACCTGATAAACATAGTGAAACGCCCGGTTTAGTATTCCCACCTTATCCGTGTCAGTGTTTTTAGTCGCCGCAGCGGCAACAACAATGCGACCGAAAAACCGATTGAACCATCTTGCAATCGGGTTATTCATAGGTCGTTCAACATCACAGAAGAAAATCAAACGGTCTTCATTCGTATTGTTTTCGGCATGGTGGATAAATGTTTCGTCAAAAAAGACATCATCGCCGTCACGCCAGGAATAATCCTCGCCGTCTACACGAATAAAGCAGTCATCTGAGTTGGGTGTTGTAAGACCCAGGTGGTAACGAATTGAACCGGCGTAGGGGTCACGATGCCGTACCAGCGTGGCATCGGGTGGCAGCAGGGTAAACATTGCAGCCTTTACCGAGGGCGTCTGCTTAAGTAATTCAATTGTTTTTGGGCAAAGTTCCTGTGCCGATGGAAGATAATCCTGATACCATTTCAGATAGAAGCGTTTCCAGCCGGTTCTGAAAAATGAATTGAAGGCAAGGTCATCGAGTTTTTCTGATTTCTTTACCTGACCGGCCTGCGCAGCATTGAGTGCTTCATCTCGAATAGTCTGCCAATTGTCTTTGAATATCTTCATTTCAGGAAAACATTCGCTTTCAAGATAAGGCTTGTTCGGGACACTGGAAAACATATACATGATACTGTTGACCGGCGCCAAAAGAGTTGAATGATCACCCAGTTGCCTGAAAAAGCTGTGCCTGACTTTGCCGCGGAAATGAACATAAATGGCTGACAGGATAAAAAAGTAAAGTATCAGTAGCTTTGGTGTGAACAGATCTGCCATTGTGCCTCTTCTAATGCCAATAGGTGGATAAATCCTGGTTCAGGACTGTTTTCTACCTTTATGTTGCCTGTTGTTAGCCATCTAGCAATAGCTCATAGAATCAGGTACTGTAAAATTGCGATATTATAGGCGTCCTTACGGTAATTCACCATGATTTGTATCAATACAAGAAGAGGACAATTTAAAATACAATATCAGGGTGTCTCTGGATATTAATTTGTCTATTTTGCTGATAAAGTGGAATTATTGGACTATGTATATGACTACAGACTACCTCTATAAAAAAACAAGGGGATTTAAATACGATGACGACTGAAACGGACGCCCAGGCAAAGAATATTTCTGACGAAGAACAGGAATATCTGGAACGCACAGCACTACTTGGACTGGAGTATGTGCTTGCGGATTTTGTTCGAGAATTTCAGTCTGCAACACGTCGCTGGGAGAAGATTGTCTGGCCGGCAATGATTATTTTTGCAATACTCGCTATTTCAGGATTCTGGTTGATCTACAGTATTACCGAAGACATGCACAAAATGTCTCTGAGTATTGATCCGCAGATGGGTCAGAACCTCGGCACGATGTCAAAGAATATTGCCACTCTTACCGAGAATATCCAGAATATGGACAAGACTATTACCCAGCTGAGCAGCAATGTCAGTCAGATGAATACTAATGTTGCTAGCATTGATGTTGCAATTCAAAGTATGCGTGGTGATATAAAACACATGTCGGTCAATATGGCACATATGAACCAGTCTATACATACCATGACCTGGACCACAGGTGTAATGTCTGAAGATATGAACCGCCTGCAGAGAGATATGGGCAAGCCAATGCGTTTTATGAATAATTTTCTACCGTAGCAGATCCTGAACACTTAAGGGCACCTCTATTTATCCATAATAAATAGAGGTGCCCTTAAATAAACCATATGTTGGTGTTAGATGATGAAGCGGTCATTATCAGGTATTTCAGCAAAAGCGCTTGCTGTCGTTTCAGCTCTTCTCCTGACTGCCTGTGTCAGCGCACCTGAAATTCGTGTCAATGTGGATGAGAGTACTGATTTTTCCGTATTCAAGACTTATGGTTTCATAGAGCCACTGGGAACAGACAAGGCAGGCTATACCACTCTGGTAACAAAACATCTCAGGCAAGCAGTCAGCCAGGAACTCGAAAAACGTGGCTATGTGTATTCCAGTTCACCCGATCTGTCGGTCAACTTTTATACTCACCTTGTGAACCGTACCTATATCACCTCGGCACCCACGCCTGTCTACTATGGCGGGTACTATAATTACCGTCATGGTATATATGGCGTATATCCAGGATACGCTTATCGCCCCTATAGTTACAATTACCAGGAAGGCACGGTTAATGTCGACCTGGTCGATACCCGGAAAAAGCAAATGGTATGGGAAGGCATTGCGGTAAATGAGGTTGGTTCACAAGAGCTAAATAACCCGCAGCAGGCATTTCAGAAGGTCATTGCAGCTATTTTTGAACATTACCCTTATCGGGCAGGTAGTTCTATTCCAGTACAGGACGGGAAGTGACAGCACATTTTTTATTCAGGATTAATGTACTAACTTTTAGCCGACAGCGTTTTTTTAATGATCAGAGAAGTTCCACGGCTTTCGATATATCCAGCCGCTTTTAAATCCTTGAGTATGCGGCTGACCATTTCACGAGAAGCACCAATCATATTGGCAAAATCCTGCTGGGTGGGCTTTGGCTCAATGATACGAATGCCATCAATTTCCTTGCTTAATGACAGAAGTGTCAGGCTGAGTCGACCATGTACATTCATTAATGCAAGTTGCCTTTGTGATTCAGTTGCTTCTCGTAAGCGCTTTACAAGTACCTGCAGCAGATTGGCGTACATCTCCGGGTTGTTGTCCAGGCATCGCATTAAATCTTTTGAAGATATTACAGAAAGCTGGCTGTCACAGAGGGTAATTGCCGAGGCTGAACGGGGTTTTTTATCTAATAAAGCGAGTTCACCAAAATAGTCACCGGGCCCAAGATTTTTCAGCAGCATCTCTTTACCATTAGGATCACTGATATAGATTTTGATCTTGCCTTCGTTAACTATGTACAGTGAGTCAGAGTGATCCCCCTCAGTGATGATCACACTGTTTCTGGCATAGCTGAGATGTTTGAGCCTGGCTGATAACAGCTCAAGATGCTCATTCGACATATTAGAAAACAGGGGAATGGAAGTCAGGGCAGAATTCATTTCAATCCATTGAGCGAATAGTCAGATGATGCTAATGAGTTTATTTTGCTTCAAGCTTACTCTAAAACCACTACCTTGCTATTATGCATGCAAGATTACCCAATGCAAAATAACACAGTTTAAGTATCCTTAATGGATATTAAAGTTGTTGTGAAGGGGGCGAGAACTGATCTGGTGTTATCGAGCCTTTTACCATATAAGGAATCATAAAAATCTATGAGAGCCTTGAACTATTTTCTGCTGCTTGCTGGTTTATGCCTGCTGTCTGGAAACGTATTTGCAGAAGATACTATTATCCATCGTGATGACTGGTACCTGTCACAGCCTGACGAATATGTGACTGTTCAACTATCTGGTCATGCGAATGAAGATGATGCCATTGCCTACATAGAAAGCTCTGGTTTGTCTGCTGATATTGGTTACTATCAAACATTGTATAAAGAGCAACCCTGGTATGCAGTGACCTTGGGTGTTTTTAATACCCTGGCTGAAGCACGAGGCCAACTAAAGACTTTGCCTGCTGATCTGCAACGAAATGCTCCCTGGCCACGCACATTTAAAGCAATTAAATCGTTAATAAATATTGCGGAAAACCATCCTGGCAGCAGCCGACAGGAGGAAAGTACTGTAAAAAATACTGCTTCAA
>JGI24024J18818_10000650_pt1 | contig 13504 bp, 12 predicted proteins | sample Cruoilmetagenom2_FD_18818 | JGI IMG/M metagenome (IMG submission 18818) | reverse complement strand
ATGGTTTGTGTCCATCGGTGTGTTTGTCTAATTCCTCTAATATCGTATAGTTGCCAATCCTTCGTTTTTACGTCTTGAAGTAGAAATTGTGGTTTTTTGCGACCGTTCCACTCATTTATTTGTAAATCCCCAACGAATGAAACACGAACACCTGGTGTTAATTCATCCACCAAGTTTCCATGACCAAAACCAACAGCATCAAGCTTTAAAGGACCATCTTCAAATTCTAATTTAATATGATTTTGATTGGCCCCAATTTTCCGCATGGAAACTATGTTTACATTTTCTACACAATACACAGGTTTAGCAAAACCCATCCCAAAAGGTCCCAAGTCCTTCAATGCTTCAATAGAGTCTAACTCGATTTCATCTAATTTAATCGTTAAATCGATATTTTGCATTGGAATTAAATCTTCTGGTGATAATGAATTTTTGGCTTGCTCATTTAGTCTCATTCTTAACTCATCCACTTGATCCATCGATAAAGTCATTCCTGCTGCCATTGGGTGACCACCAAAGTGGGGCAAGATATCTCGATTTTTAGCGAGTTCATTAAATAAATGAAACCCTTCGATACTTCTTGCAGATCCTTTAGCAATGCCTTTTTCTCTATCTATCCCAAGTACTATTGTTGGTCGGTAAAATTTTTCAACCAGTTTTGAAGCAACTATCCCTACAACCCCAGGATTCCAACCTTCTTTTGCAACGACAATTACATCAGGGTTGTTACCAACCGCACCTGATTGGACGAGTTCCATTGCCTCTTCAACCATTTTACTAACTACTCCTTGACGCTCTTTATTATGTGTATCAAGAAGTTTTGCAAGTGTTGAAGCCTCTACTGAATCAGAACTCAGGAACAAATCAACTCCAGGTCCTGCATCACTCATCCGTCCCAACGCATTAATTCGAGGACCAAATAAAAATCCGATGGTTTCCTCATCAATAAGATGTTGTTCCGTACCAGATATTTGACAAAGAGCATGAATAGCAGGTCTTTGGGATTTCCTCATAAGTTGAATGCCTTCTTTAACGAAATATCTATTTTCGTTATGAAGCGGTACTAGATCGGCAACTGTCCCAATTGCTACAAGTTCCATTAATTCCTTAGGTGCATATCCGAGAAGTGCATGGGCAACTTTAAAAGCAACACCTACGCCAGCAAGCTCACCAAACGGATACTGCCCCTTTGGATGTCTTGGATGGATAATCGCGTCAGCAGGGGGAAGCGTGTCTGATGCCTCATGATGGTCTGTTACGATGACATCCATTCCAAGTTCCTTCGCTAATTTAATTTCTTCGACTCCAGATATTCCATTATCAACCGTTATTATCAAATGAATTCCATTTTCATGAGCTTCTCTAAATAAACGTTCACTAGGTCCATATCCATCAATGAAACGATTCGGAATAGCAAATGTTACATTAGCCCCTAATTGTTGTAATACACTCACCATTACACTCGTGCTTGTAACACCGTCGGCATCATAATCACCATAGACAAGAATGAATTCTTCTTGTTCAATTGCCTTTTTTATTCGTTTAACCGCAATATCCATATCAAAAAGTAGAAATGGATCATGTATACTCTCTTCATTCATTTGTATGAATGCACGTGTTTCTTCTATATCGTTAAAACCACGAGATGCTAATAATTTAGCAGAAACTATAGGTAATTGTAATTCAGTTTGAAGCAATTTTACGATTTCAGAATCTGGGCGCTTAATTCGCCATCTTTTCTTTGACTCTAGCATTCTTTCACTTCCTCACATCTACTATTATACAGAATAATACCGTGAAATAATAAAATAATAGAACATAAAAGGAATGAAAAAAGTTCCATGAGTAACCGAACTCACAGAACCTTTTCCTAAAAATTAAATTGTTGTGTTTTGATCCCCTACAAGATCAATATCTTGGTCCTTAACGGGTTCATTTTTTTGAATCGCACTAATTTCATTTTGTTGAGTAGCTATGAGAGATTCTTTTAGTGCTATTTCTTTTTCAAGATGATTGACACGGCGTTGTAAAACGAATGATCGAAAAATAGCTACGGATCCACTGATGAATGCACCTAATAGGGCTGAGCCTAGTATGACCAAGATAAGTGGCCAATCTGCACTTCCGAATACATAATTAACAGGTACCGAATCAACGTTTACAACTGCAAATATAGCGACAATAACTGCAAAAACTAGTCCAATTAATAATGACCATTGAAATTTCAATCGATTCAACCCCTTTTTAATATCGTATCATTCCCCGCCATTTCTAACCACATAAAAAGGAACAGAGGATAGGAAACCTATACCCTGTTCCTTTCTTTTTATAAACGTTTAAACGACAGGCTCATCAGAACCCCATTTTTTCTCATCTGCTTCTACATCTATTGCTCCACGTTTATTTAATTCACGCTTTTTCAGCACGAACCAAAGTTGCGCAGCTATAAAGATTGATGAGTACGTACCTGCAATTAAACCGATTAATAAGGCAATGGAGAAGTTTTGAATCGATGCTGCACCGAAAATAATCAAGGCAACAACTACAATCACTACAGTTAAGACCGTGTTAACGGAACGGCCAAGTGTTTGACGTAGCGATTTGTTCACAATGATGGCTAAATCTTCTTCAGATTCAATCTTCTTCGAACGTCTCATGTTTTCACGTATACGGTCAAACGTTACAATGGTGTCATTAATGGAGTAACCCACAATCGTCAGAACCGCCGCAATAAACGTGATATCCACTTCTAGTCGTAAAATACTAAAAATTGCAATCATAAAGAATGCATCATGAAGTAAGGACACAATTGCCGCAACACCCATTCTCCATTCAAAACGGAATGCTGTATAGAGAATAATCCCGATTGCTGCAAGTAATAGTGCATACACCGCATTTTTAGCAAGCTCTTTACCAACTGTTGGAGAAACTGTGCTAATGCTTGGCTCAGCCCCGTACTCTTTACTAATCGTAGATTTTAAACCTATAACTTCATCTTTAGAAAATTCATCTTTATACCGAATTACACCTATTTCTTTTTGTTCTCCTGAAATAACAATATCTTCTGAAGGATAATCAATCGACTCTAGATAGGTCGTTAACTCTTCTTTTGTCAAAGAATCGTTAGCTAAAATTTCAACACGGGTACCACTTGAAAAATCAATCCCTAAATTCAAACGGAATATCCCAAGTAAAATCATACCGATGATAATAAAGGCAATCGAAGCAGTAAAGAATTTTTTACGAGTATGAACAAAATCAAATCGATCAAATTTCGTAGGTAAATCTAATGTATCAAATTCTTCTTCTGCCGGATGGATGGAAGATTTTTTAACACCAAACAACCATGGCTTGCCATCAAACAGGCCACTATTAACCAGAAGGCCCAGTAGTAAACGAGAACCCCAAACTGCAGTGATAAAGCTCGCTAGAATACTAATAATTAGCAATAGCGCAAAGCCTTTAACAGAACTAGTCCCAAAATAGAAGAGAACAGCAGCTGCAATTAATGAAGTTATATTCGCATCAAGAATCGCTGAGAATGAACTACTTGCTCCCGACTTGAAGGCCGCTTTAATTGACTTCCCAACCCGAAGTTCTTCTTTAATTCGCTCATAGGTAATGATATTGGCATCTACAGCCATACCAACTCCAAGTACAATGGCCGCGATACCAGGTAGCGTTAATACACCATTAATTAACCCGAACACCACTAAAATTAAATAGACATAAACGGAAAGTGTAACCATCGCAACAAAACCTGGTAAACGATAGTATAAAATCATAAACAATAACACGAATGCAATACCAATTATTCCAGCAAACACCGTTTTATCTAATGCTTGTTCACCAAATTGTGCCCCAACAGATGTTGAATATTCTTCTTCTAATTTCACCGGTAAAGCACCTGCATTGAGTATACCCGCTAAACTTTTTGTTTCTTCAACAGTAAAGACACCTGAAATCTCAACGCTTGATGAATTAATACGTTCTCTTACAGAAGGACTTGAAACAAATTTCGGCTCTTTTTTAGCTGCCTCAGCTTCAAATGAATCTACGCCTTCTTCAAAGTCTAACCAAATTACTAATAAGTTTGTTCCTGCGGGCATTTGACTGATTTTTTCAGTCACTTCTGCAAATTTTGAAGGATCTTTTAGTTCAAGTGTCACAATTGGTGAACCATCATCCTTAAAAGTTGCATTTGCACCACCCTCTTTTAAATCAGAACCATCTAACATTAAATTATCATTCACATCGCGGAACGATAAATTAGCTTCTGTTGATAATAATTCACGAGCTGATTCCTGATCTTCTACACCAGCTAATTGAACTCGTATACGATCTTCACCCTCAACTTGAATGCTTGGTTCACTTACACCTAAAGCATTGATACGGTTTAAAAGGGCAGTTGACGTATCAGCTAATATGTCCTCCGTCGGTTTCTTGCCATCTAAAGTTTCGACTGCATACAGGACTTCGAATCCACCCTGTAAATCTAATCCTAGTTTAATATTATTAACTACTCCTTGAGCAGTTGTACTAATGGAAGCCGCAAATACTACGATGAGTAATAAAAATGCGATTATCCGGCCTCTTGTTTTCATATGTAAACTTCCTCCTCAACTTGTCAAATGGTAATCGATAATTACCATTTCCGAAAAAAAGCGCAACAAGGTAATTATGAAACAGGTTGCGCTAGCTGTCAAATAGACTTATAGAGCATCCGAATCCCGTTCTAATTCAATACTTTTACCTTCATTGATATTGTTTTGCAAAAGCACTTGTAACTCATCCTGATTTAATTGTGAGAACCAATTCGATGTACGGTATTCTTCTATTTGTGTGTGGGTCATATATTTAGCAGGTGATGTTTCCATAATGTCATTGACCACTTCGTATAAACGCATTTCTTTAACATCACGGTTTTTCCATTTTTTCTTCATACAGTAATTCCATATATCTGCTTCTGTAATCGACGTATATTGGTACAAATGAAATTCACTTTTTTTACTTTCTAACGCAGGCATAACATGTACAAATAAATCGGTTTGCACTTCACTCATTTTGTCACTTCCTTCTTCTCGAGTTTTAACTTGACGTACTTTCGCATACGCATATTGTATATGAATTTCTTTGACTTGAGAAGGAAGTGGCAGAATTGTCTACATTTTTTCGTGGAACGTTAGTTTTAATGGGTGCTGTATTTTTATCGAAACTGTTTGGTTTTGTTTTTCGCATTCAATTTGTGAGAATTGCTGGTGAAGAAGCAGTAGGTATTTACATGGCTGCCTATCCGGCATTCATATTTTTCCTTGCACTAATCCAATTAGGACTACCTATTGGTGTCGCAAAGATTACGGCCGAATTATATGCGAAGAAAAAACATGCAGAAATTCAAGGACTTATGAAAAAAGTTTGGAAAATGACCTTCCTATCCATTTGTGTTATAGGTCCTGCCATGTGGTTTTTTATTCCTTTCTTAGCCAACACATTACTTCAAAATGAACATATGGAAAAAACGTTATACGTTGGTTTAATCACAATCCCTATCGCTGCTTTCTCGAGTGTTTTAAAAGGTTATTTCCAAGGATTAGCTAAAGTTGAAGAAACGGCTTGGTCTCAATTAATTGAGCAGTTTTTACGTATCGCATTAGTCACGTGGTTATTGCCTTACATAGTGAGACAAGAATCTCCAGCTGAAACAGCTGCTGCAGCCATGATGATGGCTTTAGTAGCTGAGATTATTGCTTTTCTTTATCTATGGTTTAAGTATAAGAGAGCTAAAAAAATTGCTACAACATGGGCTCCTTATCCTACGAAGCCTATTTTACAAATTTCTTTGCCTTCTGCTGGAAGCCGACTTTTTGGCTCCTTCACATGGTTCTTAGAACCGATTATTTTTATTAGAGCACTTGCGGTTGCGGGTGTAGGAGTAGTAGCTGCCACAAATCTATACGGTATTATTTCAGGTGTATTTGTTCCGCTTCTTCTGTTTCCGGCGTTTATTCCTTACGCATTATCAATTGTTTTAGTTCCTGCGGTAAGTGATGCTCGAGCACGATCAAACAAGCACATGCTTCAGGATCGCATTTCTCTCGCAATGCGAGTTTCAGCGATTACTGGCTGTTTTGCCGCTACGGTCTTTTATTTACACGGTGAACACATTGTCAGCGTACTTTTTCATATCAATGAAGGATCAGGATACATGGCACTATTAGCCCCAGTCTTTTTCTTTTATTATATCCAAAGCCCTCTGCATGCTATCTTGCAAGCTATGCATGAAGCGAAAGCCGCTATGATGAACTCAATTTACGGTGGGTTAGGTAAACTTTTTGTGATGTTTGTATTGGCTTCTCAACCCGGGATTGAAGAAAAGGGAGCAATTTTAGCTATAGGCTTTGGGGTTTGTTTAACTTCGTTTTTACATATGGCGACACTACGACAAAAAAAAGAAGCCGGCATTGGCTTCACCTTTTTTGCTCTTCCATATGTGCTATTTGTCCTGACTATTATCTTAAGACCAGTTGTTTGGCCACTTGCAGAAATGCCATGGGTGGCAGACAGTTTAGTAACATGTCTCATGTTATTCATCGGTCTTGTTTTAACTAGACAAATTCACCTTTCAGATATTCGGTTAGTACGTAAACTTATTAAGAAGTCATAAATTTTTCTTTTAGTTGAAAAAAAATCTCATTATTTTCATAACTACAATAAAAAACAGTTGTTGGATCATAAATATCTTTTTCCTTCAACTTATTTAATAACCATTCTTTGTCTTGTTGAATTAACTCCAAATGAGATTCTTGGATATCTCCATCTACAATAAGTGGCAAGACTGGATGTGATCCATCTTTAGTGAAAACCGATAAATTTCCAGAAGGCTCCAAAAATGCATACTCCACTTCCTGGACCGAACCAATTTGTTGTTCTCTTAATTGTTGAAATAAATCATCTAAATTGTATCTCAATTTTCGCATTTCAGTTTCAATAATAACGCCATTACGTATAATTACCGAAGGATCACCCTCTAAGAGATCTCGCATTTTTTTGCTTTTTAATGAGAGAAACGAGGATGTTAATTGAATTAGTAACAATAACACCATTGCCATTACAGATTCAAGTAATGACCGTTTTGGGTCATCAATTGCAAATGTTGCAACTTCTGCAATCATCACAAAAATAACTAAATCAATAACACTGAGTTCCCCTACTTCTCTTTTTCCCATGAGCCTAAAAATAATAATCATAAGCACATATAGAAAAAGAGTTCGCCATGCTATGACCATCATATCTTCCATACGCATCACCTTTTAGTTTTAGCATGGTACATTGAAAGTGAATTTATGCAAAAAAAACCTGTTCTTCCGAGTGGAGGAACAGGTTTTACTTTTATATTGCTGGTGACTCGTCTATGACGCGAGCAACTGCTGCACGTTCAAATTGCATGCGTGTCCCATCTGCAATCGTTAAAAATACCGTTGCATCGTCCACTGCATCAACCTTTCCGTGAAGACCACCTACCGTTACGATACGATCACCACGTTTTAAGCTCGATTGCATAGAAGCAGTTGTTTTTTGACGTTTTTGAGCTGGACGGATTATGAAAAACCACATCACAACGAACATCAATATAATTGGAGATAAACCAACTAATGTATCCATTCTTTATATTCCCCCTCTCTCTATATGTTAAGTATACAAGAATCAGAAATTTTTCGCATTAGGTTTATTGTAACCGTATTGTTCAAAAAATTCTTCTCGGAAATCCCCAAGACGATCTTCACGAATTGCTTGTCGTACTTGTTTCATCAAATTCATTAAGAAATGCAAGTTATGGTAGGAAGTTAATCGAATCCCAAATGTTTCTTCAGCTTTAATTAAGTGACGAATATACGCACGCGAATAATTCTTACATACATGACAATCACAATTTTCATCAATCGGACCGAAGTCACGAGCATATTTAGCACCTTTAACAACTAAACGACCATTACTAGTCATGAGTGTACCATTTCTTGCTATACGCGTTGGCAAGACACAGTCAAACATATCCACCCCACGTATCGAACCATCAATAAGAGAATCTGGAGAGCCAACGCCCATTAAGTAACGTGGCTTATCTGCAGGCATAAATGGTGTCGTGAATTCAAGAACGCGATTCATCACGTCTTTTGGTTCACCTACTGACAATCCTCCAATTGCATACCCAGGGAAATCTAATGAAACAAGGTCCGCAGCACTTTGGCGACGAAGATCCTCGAATTCCCCACCCTGAATAATTCCAAACAAGCCCTGGTCACCAGGACGAGCATGCGCTTGTAAGCAACGCTCTGCCCAACGTGAAGTTCGTTCCACACTGGATTTCATATATTCACGTGTTGCAGGATATGGTGGGCACTCATCAAATGCCATCATAATATCTGAACCAAGAGCATTCTGAATTTCCATAGCTTTCTCAGGGCTTAAGAAAAGCTTGTCCCCGTTCATATGGTTACGGAAATGAACGCCTTCTTCTTCAATATTTCTAAATTCACTTAAACTAAAAACTTGGAAACCACCAGAATCCGTTAAAATTGCGCGATCCCAGTTCATGAATTTATGCAAGCCACCTGCTTCTTTAATAATATCGTGACCTGGTCGTAACCATAAGTGGTAGGTATTACTTAAAATAATGCCCGCTTCCATTTGTTTTAATTCCTCAGGAGCCATCGTTTTAACCGTTGCTTGTGTACCTACAGGCATAAAAGTCGGTGTTTCAAATGAACCGTGCGGTGTATGCACAATACCTAAACGTGCTCCTGTTTGTTTACATGTTTTAATTAGTTCGTATCTTATTGCNGTCATGAACGAACTCCTTTCTGATTAGCGGATGGGCGAATGAACATCGCGTCTCCAAAACTAAAAAATCGATATTGATGTTGAATGGCATTCTCGTAAGCCCGAATAATTTTATCGCGTGAGGTTAACGCACTTACTAACATCACCAGTGTTGATTTCGGTAAGTGGAAGTTCGTTATCAATCCATCAATACAAGCAAATTCATACCCAGGATAAATAAATATAGATGTCCATCCACTGTCCTCTTTCATTTCACCATTAAATTTATTGGCAACCGTTTCAAGTGTTCGTGTAGACGTGGTTCCAACTGAAATCACACGTCCTCCAGCAGCTTTCACGCGATTAATCGTTTCTGCTACATCTTTAGAAATACGATAAAACTCTGCATGCATTTCATGGTCATCAATAGAATCTACACTGACTGGTCGGAACGTTCCTAGACCCACATGTAGAGTAATAAAGACGACTTCAACCCCTTTTTGACGGATTTCATCTAATAAATCATCAGTAAAATGAAGACCTGCTGTAGGTGCTGCAGCTGAACCTCGTTCTTTTGCAAATACAGTTTGATAACGGTCTTTGTCGTCTAACTTCTCGCGGATATATGGAGGTAGAGGCATATCACCTAATTGATCAAGAATTTCATAGAAAATACCTTCATAGGTGAACTTGAATATACGACCTCCGTGATCGGCTTCCCCCACACATTGTGCACGAAGTAAGCCTTCTCCAAAGGAAACAATCGTTCCTACCTTTACCCGCTTCGCTGGTTTCACTAAAGTTTCCCACACGTCTTCTTCTGATTGCTTTAAAAGTAGTACTTCAATGTTGGCACCAGTTTCTTCTTTCATTCCCATGAGACGTGCTGGTAGCACACGGGTATCGTTTAACACGAGGCAATCTCCTGCTTCAAATTCATTCACGATATCTTTAAATGTATGGTGTGAAACTTCGCCACTATCTTTATCCAAAACTAAAAGCTTGCTCGAAGTTCGATCGGCAAGCGGTGTTTGGGCAATTAATTCTTCTGGTAAGTCAAAATCGAAATCTTCTACTCGCATACTTGTACTTCCTTTTATTTTTATTCCTCAAGATAAGGGTAATTAAAATGTTCATAAGCAATCCTTGTCACCACACGGCCTCTTGGCGTCCGTTGTAAAAAGCCAATTTGCAACAAATATGGTTCATATACATCTTCAATTGTCGTTGATTCTTCTCCAATGCTAGCTGCAATTGTATCAAGACCAACAGGTCCACCGCGAAAACGCTCAATCATACCCGTCATAAGTTTATGGTCAATATGATCAAGACCTAATGGGTCAACTTGCAATAACTCAAGTGCTTCATGTGCTGTTTCTAAGGTGATAATTCCATTTCCTCGAACCTGGGCAAAGTCACGTACTCGCTTTAATAATCTGTTTGCGATTCGGGGTGTACCTCTCGACCGGCTGGCAATTTCTCCAGCAGATGGGAAGTCTATCTCTGCATCAAATAGCGTAGCACTTCGTGTAACGATTTCTGTTAGTGAGTGGTTGTCATAGTACTCTAGACGTAATAACACACCAAATCTGTCCCGTAACGGAGCAGATAAGGCACCTGCACGAGTCGTTGCACCGATTAATGTGAATGGTGGTAAATCAAGTCGCACTGATCTTGCCGATGGTCCTTTACCGACTACTATATCTAAACAAAAATCCTCCATGGCTGGATAAAGAACTTCTTCAATTGAACGATTTAAGCGATGAATTTCATCAATAAACAATACATCTCCAGGTTCTAGAGAACTAACAATCGCAGCCAAATCCCCCGGTCTTTCAATTGCAGGTCCACTAGTCATACGAATATTCACGTTCATTTCGTTGGCAATAACCGCAGCTAAAGTAGTTTTTCCGAGTCCAGGAGGTCCGTATAACAAGACATGATCTAAACTTTCTTCTCGCATCTTTGCTGCTTCAACAAATACTTCTAAATTATTCTTTACTTTATCTTGCCCAATATACTGTGATAAATATTTTGGTCTTAAAGATTGTTCAAATCGCTCATCATACTCAGAAACTTCACTTGAAATGACACGTTCTTGCATACAGTAAACCTCCCATTCCTTAGCTCTGTTTTAATAGTAATTGAAGGGCTTTTTTCATATATCCTTCGGTTTCTAATGCGTCTGAAATGTCGTCTAATTGTGGACGTATTTTTGTAAGTTCTCTCTCAGAATAGCCAAGAGCGGCAAGTGCTAAAAATGCCTCTTCTATTTCTTGTTTTCCTAGTTTATCAGGGAATAACTGAAGTTCGTCCAATCCACTTGGTATTGGCGTTTCTCCAATTAATTCACCTAATTTTCCTTTTAAGTCTAAAATCATTTGACGAGCAGTTTTTTTACCTACTCCTGGAAATTTAACTAAAAAAGTTTCGTCCTCCCGTTCAATCGCTTGAACAACTTGAGATGGTTGTCCACTCGCCAAAATCGCGAGTGCCCCTTTTGGTCCGATTCCAGAAACTAAAATAAGCTTACGAAATAGCTCACGTTGTTCAAGTGATATAAAACCAAAAATATTTTGTGCATCCTCACGAACATTTAAATGTGTAAAAATTTGTTGCTCATATTCAGTAACACGGAAAGCATAAGGATTTGGCGTGAAAATTTGCCAACCTATCCCATTCTGTTCTAGCGTTACATATTCTGGTGTTACACGTGTTACAAGCCCTTTAATATAATCATACATACTTGTCTCTCCTCACAATCAACGTTCTGATTATAGCATAATTAAGGAGAACGTATGTATTCATTCAACGTTTTTCCTAGTTTACAAGACAATATAAATCCCCCACTCTTTGAGTAGGGGATTTGTATTTATGAAAGGAAATGTTCCAGACATTTTTCCTTTCAATCCATATAAGTAATTATTAAACACCCATTTTTCTACGCGTATTACTCACTTTTTTAGTTTGCTGACTTTTCATTTTCTTAGTCGATTGTGTTGGATTTCCCGATGTATTATTTGCAGTAGTTTGATTTTTTTTCGCTTCTAATTGTTGCTTCATTGCTTCTTTTAGACTTAATTTCTTTTTTGGTGCTTCTGTTTCATTGGTTTGGTTTGTTTCCGTCATGTTAGATCCTCCCAAGTAAAAGTTTTGCTCTAAGTAGTATTGTCGACACCAAGTTCATCTTTAAACTTTTTAGATGTAGACATTCATTGAATAGTTAATTATACCATGAATATGGGAATAAAATTAAAGGATTTTCACTCAACATACGATAAATTATTCATTAAGTCCTACATACGTTCTAAATCCAATCTCAAATTAGGCAATAATCTTAACGTTTTATCCGTAAACAATCGTAACTTTGGCAGAAAAGTCTTCAATTGCAGATCACTTAATGATGTTGCATAAAGCCATTCTCTAAGTAATTCATTTGGAAAGAGTAAATAATGTAGTTCTTCTTTATTTAAGCTGTTGAGAGTCGGGTGGTGTTGAACAAGTTTATGAATGTCATATTCCACATGAGGCAACACGCGGTGCATCCATAAAATCAGTTCAACCTCTTTGACTCCAACACAAGCTAAGTCAAAATCTATGAGATACATTTTCCCTTTTTTGTCACGAACGAAATTGTGATGAACGATATCCCCATGAAGAATCGTGAGATTTCTCGTAGACATAGGTTTTATCTCTGCAAGTGCTTGCTCTGCAAAATCCGTAATTCGCTTTGTTTTTGTTTTGCCTAGATGTTGATACAAAAATGGAGAAGCATGAAGCCACTTCTCCAAGCGGTGTTCCCATTTTTTTCTCAAATTAATTTCATGTAAATATCGACTATTTCTCCAATTAATTTTATTCCCAGTCTTATGGAGCTTGTGCAAGAGATTTAAGGAATCTTCACGGTCTTTCCTTGAATCGAATCTCACCTTTGCTCCATTCTCAACCCAGGGTTGCTGAATGATAAATTGATCACTATTTGACTCAATTGGTAATATATATGATTGATTTAATAAAATGAGTTGTTCATGAATATAACGAATTTTTTCAGCCTCATCAATATCGTTATATTTTTTTAATGAAAATTCAAGTTCTCCAACTTGCCACTTCCACACATTCGGCTTTAGTTGAATATACTGATTCCTTTCCACTTTTAGTTATAACGAACGGGGAATCCCCATTGTCCTTGTGGAGCAGGCCACATATGGCATGGAGTACAGGCCATATATGGTGCCATTTGTTGCGCCATATGAGGCATCATCTGTGGCGCCATCATATTAGGTTGTTGATGCTGCATTGGCATGTATGGTTGTTGATTTTCTCCAAGCATTTGATTTGGGTATTGATGTTGATTGTAATCAACATTACCGCAGCCGCATGGCGATGGTTGGTGTACATAATAGTCTTGCTGCGGTTGGCCGCATCCACAAGGGCTATAATGTGACGCTTGTGGCGCTTGAGTATATTGAGGTAATACTGGCATCTCAAGTGAAGAACTCTCATCGTATCCTAAAGAACTAGAATCATCCAACTGCCAACCAGGCATCTTGGTTGGCAGGACTGGTGGATGTACTGGTTTTATTGGTTGTGGCATTACTTTTGATTGTATTGGTAGAGTTTTTGGTGGGATTGGCATCGGTTTAGGTGGAAGAGGTTGTGGTACGTGCGCTACATCTACATCTGGTAT
>JGI24024J18818_10000649_pt1 | contig 13510 bp, 14 predicted proteins | sample Cruoilmetagenom2_FD_18818 | JGI IMG/M metagenome (IMG submission 18818) | reverse complement strand
TGTAAATCTCCACCTGACCCCCACATAAACCAGGGTCTCCTTGAGCAGGATCATCCAAGTTGTAATCAAGCCAACCTGGTTTTCCCAATTTGATACAATCANGCGCTGCAGATATCGTTCTGCTCTCCAATTCCCCTCCACCGACACTCCCAATTATGCTGCCATCCGAATTGACCAACATCTTACTGCCAGCATGNCGGGGGGTNGAACCCTGGCTGCGAATGATGGTGCACAATACACCCATTTCATGTTTTTCTTCAAGTTCTGCAACTGCTTTCCAGATTGACATACTCATTTCTTCCTGCGGATAATTCTACCCTTCAAGTTGACCCAGGATGACTGGCAAAAGTTGTTTTTTTCGGGAAACAACATCTTCTGCAAACAGCGTGCCATCGGTTTGTTTTGGGTAGGGTAAATCTCCAAGAATGGGCAGCTCATCAGTCAATAGAATCCGGCTCGATCCATCCACCACATCTGTAACCATCAACATGGCAAAATCTAATCCACGCTTATCACGCAGATCACATAAAGCTTGATTTAACGAAGGAAGTCGTTCTTCGAGCAGGAGCAAATCAGTCACTTCTGCCTGTGCGATAGCGAAATCCAATCCACCCGCTTGATAAACTTTTATATCTGTGCTCACCACCTGGTTGGGTTCACGACTGGTGATACCGGAGCCAGCCTGGATAACCTGCTCTCCATAAGATTCAATTGATTCACCTTCCAAGGGAGCACCTGGAATGAAAGCCCAGCGGGCAAGCCGTTCAGCTGCGAGTTTATCCCGGTCGGTGGTGGTCGGGGAATTTAGCAGTAACGTATCTGCCAATAATCCAGCCAACAGCAATCCAGCCAAGTTTGGCGGCGCACTCAATCCCGACTCTTCAATCCTTTCCATGACCAGAGTACTTGTACTACCCACAACGTCAATTGTAAACCGGATTGGAACATGAGTCGTGGTGCTGCCAAGCCGGTGATGATCGATGATCTCGACCAGCTCAGCTTCTTCAAGCGCACCGATTGCCTGGCTAGGCTCATTGTGATCTACAAGGATCAATCTCAATCGTGGTGGGTTGAGCGCCTCTCGCTGCCGGCACACCCCCACATACTTTCCCTGGTCATCAACTACCCAGAAATCATCCCCTTCAGCTCTTAATATACGCAGGATCGAATCTCGGATGCGGCTGGATGCCTGGAAACGAGGGATATTAGTATTAGCCGCTTCTTTGCACGGCAGATCCAGGATATCCGAAATACGCATTTCCTGCCGTTGAGGATGGGGACCGACCAGATTACTCAATAAAGCAAACAAGCTGGGACCATTAACCAATCCATAAGGGGTTCCATCTTCTTTGACGATTGGCGCTACACCCCATGTTCGGCTTGCGATCGCCCAGGCAGCTCTCAAGGGTTCATCCGGGGTGGTGGTATCCAACCTGACGGAGACGGATTCAAATTTTGGGGAGGCATCACTGATTAATATTGGGGCCTCCATACCCAATCTTTTCAGCACCCAATTGGTTTGTGGATTAACTGGACCCGCACGAGCAGCTTGGACCTCTTCACCATCCAGTTCGTGCAGGAACCAGGCGTATCCCATCGCGGAAGCGATCGAGTCGGTATCAGGATTGACGTGACCTATTACGAAGGTTTGCGACATTTATTTGTTTTGATCCTGGAAAAAAATTCTTGATTTATGTTATTTGAAAAATTGCTAATTTTGTAGGAGCTGTCGCCATACTTTTTCCGGAGTGACGGGGATGCTATCGACGTTTACGCCTGCCGCATCAAAGACCGCATTGCCAACTGCCGGCGCGACTCCATCCATGGGAATTTCCGCAACCGCTTTAACTCCAAACGGGTGTGATGGTTCAAAGGTCTCAACGAAGATAGTCGTCAATTCCGGCATTTCATGCGCATGGAAGATATGGTAATCTCGCAGATCAGTCTCCCTTGGCTGACCTTCTTCGTCATAGACCATCTCTTCGCTGACAGCATAGCCAAGGGCTTGGGTCATACCGCCTTCGATTTGTCCGGAGGCGGTCAGTGGGTTAATGATCACACCTGAGTCAACCGCCATCACCAGCTGATCGACCACAACCTGACCCGTTTCCACATCCACAGTCACTTCAGCAAATTGAGCCGCAAATGGAGGTGGTGCAACCGGGGACACAAAAGAACCGATCCCCATGATTTGTTCCTGGTCGCTGTGGTGGAGGGTTTCCAAGGCGATGTCTGCCAGTGATATTGTTCTCCCATCTGGCGAGATTGCCCGGCGATCTGCTAATTGAATGTGCTCTGCTATCAGCACATCTTCATTAGATTGCTCATTTAACATACTAGCCGCACGCAATTTTATTCGATCAGCAGCTGCCGTAGCTGCTTTAACCACTGCAGCACCGGAGATATAGGTTGTTGACGATGCATAGGCACCCTTGTCAAAGGGGGTGAAATCCGTATCCGAAGAATAAACGAGGATGTCATCGACTGCAACCCCTAACACCTCAGCTGCCATCTGAGCAAGGACGGTATCTGATCCTGTTCCTAAATCTGTCGCCCCAACAAGGAGATTGAAAGAAGCATCGTCATTCATCTTGATGCTGGCACCACCCATATCGAGGTAAGGGATCGCGGTGCCCTGCATGACTAATGCGACACCCACCCCGCGACGCAGGTGCGGCATCCCAGGCACCTTTTGCCACTTTGAGTTGCCAAACTTTTGATCCCACCCAAGTGCAGCCCTTCCCTGCTGAACACATTGATCTAAAGCGCAGGTTTCAATAATCTCGGGTCTTGGTTCTCGTCCTTCACTCCAGGCAGTGCTGAAAGGCTGAAGTTCACCCTGGCGAAGTGTGTTTTTCAAGCGGAATTCAATTGGATCGACCTTTAATTCACGCGCGATTTTCTCCATTTGTCGCTCAACCGCCCAAAAGCCTTGGGGAACACCATACCCCCGGTAAGCACCTGATGGAGGGTGGTTCGTGTATACAATATCCGCATAAAACTGAATATTGGGCGATTCTCGGTAAACCCCATCACCAACATAGAGGGCCATGGATTTATGGCCTGTGTTGCCAGTCACTGTAAGTGCATGACCACCGTAAGCACCAGTATCTGATAACGCATACATAGCATTAGCAGTTATTGTGCCATCAGCTTTGACACCAGTTTTCATTTTGATGCGCATTGGATGTCGTGATCTGGAATCGATGAATTCTTCCTCCGGGTGTATTCATAAATTACCGGTCTTCCGGTGGCGATGGTGAGATGGGCAGCTACATCTTCGCTTAGGATTTCTTGTTTACCACCGAATCCGCCGCCGATGCGCGGTTTTATCACCCGTATTCGTTTAACCGGTAAGCCCAACACTGGAGCCAACTGGCGGCGAGCGTGAAAGGGTACCTGGGTGCTTGAATTGATCACCAAGCGATCGTCCTCGTCCCAGTAAGTTATCGATACGTGCGGTTCAATGTGCGCTTGTTGGACTTTCGGAACCTCGTATTCACTTTCAAATACAAAATCAGCTTCAGCAAACCCACGCTCGATATCACCGATATCAATCCGAATTTCCGCGGCTAAATTTTTCGAGGGATCTGACTCGGCGAAATTTACATATTCTGGTTCATCGTGGATTACCGGTGCACCTGGCTGCATTGACTGGGCCGGATCAAGAATAGGTTCCAGGGGTTCAAAGTCAACTTCAATGAGCTCGAGTGCCTGGATAGCAATCTCCTCGGTCTCTGCAGCGACAAATGCTACTCGATCACCAACAAACCTGACCTTGTTATCCAATGAGAATGAATCCAATGGACCAGGAATTGGATCGGATTGGCCAGCTGTGGAATAAGCAACCCGAGGAATATCTTGCCAGGTAAGCACTGCNGCCACACCGGGCAGTTCTTCAGCCCTGGATTTATCAATCTTTGTAATTCGGGCGTGAGCAACTGGGCTGTGCAGTACTTTAGCAACCAGCATCCCCCGTCGTTCATAATCAGCAGCGAAGGCTGGTTTTCCCTGCACCAGTTTTACTGCATCAACTTTTTTCTCTGGTTTGCCAACGTGCTGCCAGGCTTCAGTTTCCTGGGTCAGCTCAATACGCGGCATCACCTTTGCCGGNGCAATTACATCTCCTTGATNGGTTCCTTCCTGTATAGTTTCTTCCGGTAAGTCTCCGTCCCCACTTATCCAGTCCATTGGTGGAGGTAATCTATCACCAATTGGTTCAATCTCTTCTCCACGAGCCGCGGCTGCTGCCCGTAGAACTGCCTGAACTGGTTTTTTATATCCTGTACAGCGACACAAAATTCCAGAGAAAGCCTCCCGCACATCATCTTCACTGGGATGTTCATTTCGATCGATCAAATCCTTTGCTGCCAGAAGCATGGCGGGAGTACAGAATCCACATTGGATCGCACCGCTTTCAACAAATGCTTCTTGTAGGTGATGAAGTCCCGTGGTAGTTCTCCAGCCCTGCTCAGGATGCTCTCCCAATGATTCGATAGTTTCCAGAGCGTGCCCCTCTGCTTGGGCAGCTAGATACACACAGGCATTAATCGGTTTTGAATCTAATAAAATTGTACATGCTCCACATTCTCCAGTCTCACAACCATGCTTGACTCCAACGTACCCAATGGAACGCAGTGTCTTGAGCAGACTATCACCTGGAGAAATTTCAAGCTCGTGAGCTTTGTCATTAACTAGTAGATTGATTTTCATTGGTTCACTCGTTAGGTTTCTTGATCCGAATAATTACCCTATCCTTCGAATTGAGAAAAGCAGCGCTTTACCAATAATGAGGCAACATCCATGCGGTACTCAGCAGAAGCCCAGTCATCATTTGCACTCCTACAGGCATCCACAGCAGCCGCTTCTTCGCCACCCTTATCTGGTCCATCGGAAGCTAAGGTTGGAACATCTCCAAAGCCACCCAAAATGACCCTGGTCCGACCAGATGGCCAATGCGCCACAGCAGCACACAAAATTGGCAAATCCTCAGGAGTGCGGGCAACTTCCTCATAAGCCAGCTGCACATTCAACGGGATAGTAATTTTTGTAATTAATTTAGATTTTATTTGGGATTCACCCATCAGCAGGTAATTCCCAAGTTGAATTTGTTCTTCTCCCGGAAGCAGCGTAACAGACGCATCCAAGGCCAGCATTGCCGAAGTGAATGGTGAACGCCCATCCGAGGCGATCAACGTACCAGCNACGGTCGCAACTTGCCGNAAATTGTNAGTTGCCTCTCGTAAAATTACTTTTCTTAGAACATCCGGGATTTGAGTTTCTTCGTATAAAGATTGAAGGGTCACTGTTGCACCGATTTCAAGAAAATTCCCCTTCTTACCGATGTTCCCCAAACCAATATTTTGAAGATCGACGATTACGAAAGGTTCGGTTTTGTATCGATCGATGGCAGTCCCGCCTCCCATCAAGACAGTGGTTATCACCTGGTTCTCCAGGAGATCCAATGTTTCTTGAATGTCATTTGGACGATGATATTCAACTATCATTTGCAACCCCCCAAATTATGATCGCCTTATTCATCATAGACCCTCCAACCGAGTGCTTCCAAATCTACTTCACCGATTTCATCTTCTGGCAAATCGACGAGTAAGGTTTTAGCTTCTGCCAATACATCCCCCTCAGGTCCAAATATCTTCCCAGTGCTGGAAGCCATCCTGTTTTTTGATTTCTCTACCTGGCCAACTATCCTTAAAGGTTTGCCAACAGGAACGTTCTTTCGGAACCTGATTTCAATTTTCGCAGTAAACATGAAACGGGTGTGTTCACTGTTGATATGAGCTCTGCCGGTGACTTCATCCAGCATAGCAGTCACAATACCCCCATGGACGACCCCTGGATAACCTTGAAATTGTTCTGGAACAGTATATTCTGCCGTTACTTCACCCGGTCCGGTTTCCAAAAAGCGAAGTTTTAGACCATAATTATTTTCCAATCCACAGACGAAACAATGGCGGGAGTTTGGCTGCAGTTTGTGTTCGTGTTGTTCACTCATGATAGCCAAAATTATACTATGCCCATCAACTGTAATAGCTAATGTGACCTCTTAAAATACAAGTGGGATTTAATCCGAAATATTAAAAATGAATTGGCGGAGGATTCTCCACCAATTCATCTATCGTTCGGGTTATTAAAAAGTATTGAAAAATCTATCCCTTATGTTGATCAGATCAATCCGCAAATGTATCAATCAGCAGCTTGACATCCCCACCCGCAGAATACAAGATCGGTGAGGTGCAGCCGTGCTTGCGGTACTCCTCCACTTTANTTCGGGCTTCGTCAGGTGTCCCCGAGGCNGTNATGCGATCGATTAATTCATCAGGTACCAGGTGCTTCGCCTGTTGAATTTGTTCTTTGGTNGCTGGCCAACCAAGAATGGATTGAATCTCACTGACAACCTGATCTGATACACCGGAGGCTTTGGCTATATGCGGTTGTTGGGCGAGGTATTGAGTCAGCAATTGCCGCGTACTGTCGATTGCTTTTTCTCGGTCGTGGTCAACCGAGCAAACCACTAATTGCGGTCGGTCTACATCATCCATTGACCGCCCGGCTTTTTCAGTTCCCTTCTCTAATAATTCTAAAGCTCGATCGTTGTATTCAGGTGGGACACAGTAATTCAGCACCACACCATCGGCGATTTCCCCGGTCAGCTCCATCATCTTATCGCCGGTTGCACCAATCATGATAGGCACATTTCTCGGTTCACGGCGTCCATGAACCACATCCAGCTCGATCCCATCCACATGCACAAATTCACCATGATATGTGACTCGTTCCAAGTTTAATAGCCGGCGCAGAATTTCGACTGTTTCACGCATCGCGGTAAGTGGTTTTCGTCTGTGGATGCCGACATTTTTTGCCAGCGGATCCCACCAGGCACCAATGCCGCAAATAATCCGGTCTGGCGCCAGATCATCGAGAGTCAAATACGTGGCGGCCAGTAAACCAATATTGCGGGTCCAGTTATTGATCACCCCGGATCCAACTTTTATTCGCTCCGAGACAGCAGCATAAGCCGCCATGGGGACAACAGCATCCCTCACCAGGCGCGATTCCGCCTGCCATACTGCCTCGAATCCTTTCTCCTCTGCATAACGCACATAATCCAATCCATCTCGCAAATCATGGGCATCTTGTAAATATAAAGCCACTCGATTTGACATAAAAACCTCCGCACTTGTGTGATTCTAGATAATTAATCTTAACTGTTTGACCAACTCCCCAGCTCATCACTCACCAATTCTAAATCCTCTGGGACATCCATGTCCAGAGCTAAAGAAGGCAGCTCGCATATCTCCAAGCGAACTCCCGCTTCTTTGGCACTTTCACAATGACGTTCGAAGGAATGGGGGCCATAATCATACTCAATCAATCCCACCGGGCACACCAACAAAGCATTCGTTCCTTCTCGCTTTCGATCAGGAGCAACCACCACCACAGGAGGCTCTTTGATCATTTCAAGCATGGCGCTGACATCCTCCTTGGAGATCATCGGCAAATCCGATGGGATAATCAGGACTCCCCGCGTGGCATATTGCTTGGCAACAATTGTCGCCCGCGTCAAGGCGATATTCAGCTCCGGTGCTCCATTTTCTTGAACCGTTCGCGCGCCATGCGCGCGAGCCAAAGAAAGCGCAGCTTGATCGCGACTCACGACCAGCACCTGCTCGATCTCTGGGATTTCTCTTAAAGTGTCCACAGTATGAGTTAATAATTTGCTGTTAAGACCTAACCGCTCCTCCTCAGATAAAACCTCTGCCAAGCGTGATTTTCCCCTGCGCAAAGGTTTGACTGGAACGATCGCCCATAAGGTCATTTGTTATTCCTTTCAATTCATAATTGTTTTGCGGATCAGGTTGACATATCAAAAAGAGTATATCAGCCTTACATGAATTTAAAGCCAATATTTTTGTAATGTGCATGGTTGATTTGCAATTCATTCATAAATTTATAATCCCAGAAGCACCTCCGCAAATCTGATCACTTCGCCAGCGAGATTTATCCGATCATTCTCAGTCTTCATGATTGTATTCGTGATATGGGTAGATATTCCTAACTCGTCGATCGAGGCTTGTTCAACCGCATCCGAATCATCAATGATAAAATCCGACAACAATCCTGCTCCTGTAATCGAACCATAATGCTCTGCAACATTGGCAGCAGAAGGTTCAATACCCAATTCCAGAAACATTTTTGCAGCGGGACCTTTTATGGTAGATCCTTGAATGATCGGCGATATTCCAATCACACGCTTCCTTTGATCGCCTTCTACTACAGCATTACGGATTCCAGGAATTGCCAGGATGGGGTCAATACTCACCCAGGGATTTGAAGGGCAGATCACGATTAAATCTGCTTCCTTTAAAGTCTCCAGCACTCCCGGAGCAGGAAAAGCGGCATCTGCGCCTTCAAAATAAAACCCTGTCACCGTGGGTTCACACCTGCGTTTCACAAAATAATCCTGGAAAGGTAAATCCCCTTCATTCGAGTGGACTACTGTCGCCACCCGCTCATCACTCATTGGTAAAACACGGTGATCAATTTCCCATATGGTTGAAAAATGGCGGCAAATCTCGCTGAGAGTTTTCCCTGTCTCAAGCAATCTGGTGCGCTCCAAATGAAGACCCAGATCTTTATCCCCCAACCGGAACCATCCCGGTCCGCCCATTTTTCCAATGACTTCAATTGCCTGCCAGGTTTCATCTGCCCTGCCCCATCCAGTGGCAGGATTGGCGATTCCAGCCAGGGTATAACAGACCGTGTCAAGATCGGGACAAATCCTTAGACCGAAATGGTCGAAATCATCACCTGTATTGACTATCACAGTTAGATCAGCAGCAGACAAATTTTTTGCCAGACCGTCGACGAGTTTTGCGCCCCCCACGCCACCTGCTAATGCAACCACCTTCATAACAACAATCCTTGAGCTTTCGATTTCAAACCAAGTTCACCCCATGACTTGAATGCTCTGTGGAAGCAGCTTGTAGATTACACGGATTTCATTGGGATCATTGAGCGTGTACTCGGAATCACCCCGGTATTTTAAAGATAAATCATTGATGTGCTGCCGGGCACCATTTTCAGTAATTTCTACGATTTGCCCACGAATCTGTACGTAACGGTATGGCTGATCATTTTTGTGGAGCACAACTGCAACAGCGGGTCTTGAGCGCATATTCCTGTCCTTGACCCTGCCTTTCGCAGAATTTATTAATATATGCTCCCCATCTGTATTGAACCAAACAGGAGTCACCTGGGGAGAGCCATCAGGCATACTGGTAGCCAGGTAAGCATATGCTTGCACATCATCGCTGATCAGATCAGCATGTGAATCGGGTATTTTATTAATACTCATATCTCTCCATTCTCTTTGCGTTGAATATAGATTGCTCTCATCTGATACGTATTATGGAATCTCTTAATGACCTCCAATTCACTTTCGGAACAACCAATCACGAGTTTGATTTCACTATCCTTTTTTTGAAGATCAATCGTGGCCAGTAAGCCATTAATCGATTGTGTTTTTTCAGAACCAACCCAGACATCAATTCCGGCACCATCCATTGATCCTGTACCCTCCAAATATCCATAATCCAATGGGTATTTCAAATCTGGGAACCGTGGGTGAGAAGAACCTTTTGGGCGATCTATCACGATTGATGTGGCTGCAACCAATATTTCCAGAAACTCCCAAAACTCTGCTTCCATGAATAGAAATCCTGACTAAATATCATAAGAAATATTAAATCGAATAAATAATTTAATATCAGCTCTACTGGTCTTCAATTCTACCGGAACATATCTTCTTCTTCCGGACGGATCAATTCCTGCAAAGATCCTTCACGAAGTGAATATGGAAATCCACGCACGTGAACGACAGGATTTCCTTCGGCGGCCTGGCCCATTACAAGAGAAGCTGCCGCGGCCAACTCATCAGCGGCACCCACTTGGGTCACCTGAAGAGTGCGACCGAACAAATCCGGATCACCGCGCAAGTCCTCTACCCCGGGTAAACCTGAAAATCCAATTGCCACACCAACAGTCCCCAATCTCCAGGCACGTCCATGTGAATCGATGATCAAAACTCCGATGGATTGCTGGCACCTTGCTTCAATCTTTCTGCGGATCAACTTCGCGGAGTGATCGGGATCTTCAGGAAGTAATAACACCCAGTCATCATCACCTGCTTGTTTAGAGACATTGGAGTGATCGATGCCTGCATTTGCACAAACAAAACCCAGCCGGTGTTCGACGATTATCGTTCCTGGTCGCAAGCGCAGAATTGATTTGCTTTCCCGGAGAATCAACTCAATTAATCGCGCATCCTTATCAATTTGTGGAGCAAGATCTTCTGCTCGCTTGGATGAAGAAACAGATGTCAAGTTAACAAATCGATTCTCAGATTTGGATACAATCTTTTGCGCAATTACCAGGATATCCCCACTTTCAAGGGCGATTTGAGTTCGCGTAAGTCCTGAAATGATCAAGCCAGCTAAATCATCTCCTGGTTTTATGATTGGAATGCCATTAAGCGGAGTAAGTTGAAGAGTCAAAATAATTAACCGGATATTTTCAGCAAATAATCAGGGAGTGAAACCTAATCTTTCTTAATCCCTGAGACCTGGATAGAACCTGTACGACTGCCGTAGTACTTATTCATGCTGATTAATATCGAGGTTAATCCTTCAACCACGATCGCATTGTCCAAATCTCCTGCATAATAAGCATTCATTCCCAGGGCTTCAACCAGCTTGCTGACCACCTCAGCATCAGAAGGATCATCGGCACATACCAGCACATCCACATCTAAGGGCTGATCGAGTTTCTTATGAAGCGCAGCTGCAGGTACATTTTGAAAAGCCGCCACGACCCGCACATCTGGACCCAATTTCTCTTGAGCCCGCCTGGCAGCTGCCGGCGAAGATGGAGGTTTCGCATCGGGGAAATCAACTCTTGCAGTGGCATCCACTAGAATTTTCCCTTGCAGGTCTGCTTTAAGTCCTTCGATCGCTTGTTCATGCGCGGTGTGTACAACAGTTAAAACACATATATCAGCTTTCCGAGCGGCTTCTCCATTCTCAAAACCCAGGATCGTATCAATTCCTAACTGCTCATTCAATTTATCAGCTGTTGTCTGGGCTTTTTCCTTCTGGCGTGAACCGATTATTACTGGATATCCTAAATTTGCCCATCGTAATGCTAATCCTGGTCCTTCATTTCCCGTTCCACCTAGGATAGCCACTGTCGGTAGAGGCTTGTCTGTTGTCATGAATTCTCCTGTCAATTTGGTACAAATGTGTTGTAGCGAGCCCACACCTCTGGTGCTCTCTGGCGGGCGTTGGAGGTGACTGCCTCTTCATCAATAGTCAGCAGTTTTCGATCGCGCATTAATAATTCTCCAGCAACGATCGTAGAAGTCACCATACTTTCATTAAACCCAAAAATGATTTGCCACGGCAGGTTACCTGTGGTCAAAGGTGTGTGCGGGTGATAATCCACAAAAATTATATCGGCAAATGCTCCTGGTTCTAAGCGACCGAGAGATGCCTGTGGGAAGAATTTATTTGCCAAGGCTGCATTATTATAAACTCCGAGCTGAACAGCATCCATCCCAGAAAATCGTCGAGGATCACGATGCCAGACTTTATGTAAGAGGTACGCAGTTTTCCATTCATCCCACATCGTATGGCTGAAACCATCTGTACCGATTCCCACCTTGATTCCAGCACGTAATAAATGTTCTATTGGTGCGACCCCTACTCCGTTGTTCATGTTTGAGCGTGGTTGGTGTGTTACCCAGGTGCCCGTATCTGCCAGCAGCTCAGCTTCTTTAATATCAATGTGAACCACATGGGCGACAATTGTTTTCGATCCAAGTATTTCATACTTGGATAAGCGGTCGACCACACGCATGCCAGATTTCTCCAAACTATCGTACTCATCGACTTCATGTTCTGCGACATGAATATGAAAACCCTCACCATCCGGGACGGCAGATCGGCAAATTTCTAATGTCTCTTCTGACAAAGTCAGGCTGGCATGCAATCCAAAAGTGCCTGCCACCCTGTTTGCAGTTGCATCACCCGAATCCAGTCGCCTCATAAAGCGTACATTTTCCTGGATGCCAGCTTGCGCTTTTTCTTTCCCATCCCTATCCGTTACTTCATAACAAAGAACCGACCGGAGTCCGGATTTGTCGACCGCATCAGCAATCTCATCCAGCGAACCATCGATTGCATTGGGAGATGCATGATGATCTATAAGCGTGGTTGTGCCATGTTTGATCGCATCTACCAGCATTACATCAGCAGATGCGCGCACATCACCCATATTCAATGATTTATCAAGCGGCCACCACAGCTTTTCCAGAATCTCAGGGAAGTCTTTTGGCGCAGGACCAGGTATCGCCATTCCCCGCGCAAAGGCTCCGTAAAAATGGGTGTGCGCACAGATATTTCCCGGCATTACATACTGACCTTGGGCATCAATCTGATCAAGATCTGGATTTTCCGCAATCAACTGATCTTGAGGGCCAATCTCTGCGATGCGATCAGCCTCTATTTTGATTGCATGTCCTTCAAAAATCTGGTTTGGTTCATCCCAGGTAATGATTTTTCCATTGGTGATTATCATGATTAAACCTCTCAATACCTATACCATTCTGACTATTTGCTCTTGACTTGGAACTTCAATCGCCCCTGGAATATATTCTCGAACCCAGCGGACAGCATCNTCACTCGAATATCCCATCCCCAATTTTGCCAAACANGCCAGGAACATGCCGGTACGCCCCACCCCTGCATGGCAGTGAACCGCAACCGCACCTCCCTTCCTTGAATGCGATANTACAAATGNGATTGCTTCCTGTACCTCGGATATTTCAGGTACTCCAAAATCCTCAATGGGCAAGTAAATGACCTCTATCCCTTCTGCACGATATAAATCACGCAGATTGCGGCCTGAAGCTCGGATACTCTCATCTTCGCTCGCCAACATAACCACCATCGAGACATTATTATTCTTATAGGCAGGCATTATATTCCCATCCGGATCATATGTACTGTAAGGCATTGCGCTGCGAAATATTTTTCCTGGAAATGTGAATGGTAGCTCTGTCAATTCCATAATCAATCAAAAATTGATGGCAGCTCTTTGGAATGTGCATTAAACGCATCATCCAGATGACGCGGCCGCGTTCTTTCCCCGGATAAGGAGGTTGGTAATTTACTGCGTGAGAAGAATGCCACCTCAGACGTCTCATCACTGGTGTGGGGTTCACCTGACACAATATCGCACAGAAAAACGATCTTGAATGCATGGAATATTTCAAGAGGACCAGTGCGGTTGGCATCGTAAACTCCAATTACTTTGCGTGCCTTAACCTCAAAACCTGATTCTTCAAAAACCTCCCGTTCAACTGCACCTGAGGGAGTATCGCCGACATCGACCCAACCTCCTGGCATCGTCCAACCGCCATCCAAGATTTCCC
>JGI24024J18818_10000645_pt1 | contig 13589 bp, 14 predicted proteins | sample Cruoilmetagenom2_FD_18818 | JGI IMG/M metagenome (IMG submission 18818) | reverse complement strand
GACAACAATGACAAAAAACCATAACTTACTTTTTCGCCCAGTATGATCAAAAAGAGCGGGATCATCACAAATTTATTAACTCTCTTATTAAGATACACTTTGGTTTTTCCAGGAGTATTCAAAAGCTTTTTAATGAGATAGAGTTCAAATCCAATAAAAGCAGAGAGCAGTACAGCAAAGAGCAATACCGGGAGGATACCAAGCTGTATGGAATCTGCAGCATCCGGCGATGTTAAAATATTCAATACCATTGCATTGATATGAAATTTATACAGTCTGAAGATAAAAAAATCTACGATCAGACCAATATTAACCACAATAAAAACCAGGGCAGATAAATAGAGAATAAATGTTTTAGTCCATGTGAATATAAAAAGCAGGATATACAATACAACATAGAGGATCGCCGCAGAAGAAAAGGATGCTAAGACAAGAAGAAATAACTCGCTGCCACTGTAGTTTTGGTTATATTGCAAAAAAAACAGAAATAATATACTGCTAAATAATAAATTGACTTTAAAAAAAAGTGAATAGCTGGTATTTGTCACATCAATCCTTGTCTACTATATTATTGGCAAAGAGAAAACCCTACAGAATAAACAAGGTCTTCGTATGTAGCTTTAGACCCATTGCAGTACGGATCACCCTTTTATCTCTTTTGTCTTTTTTGCTAATTGCAAAGATATCATCTTTATGTTTTTTCAATATTTGGTATAAAAGCTTATTAAAAAACAGATGTTCATAGTTTTCATAATGCTTTATCAACATTTCTATGATCTCTTTTGTTTCTTCGTTTTTTAAAATCTTTAAGGATAAAAACGTGTTAAGATCCTTCACCGAAACCTTTGCACTCTTAACTTTAAACTCCTTCTTTTGCTTAAGCCTGTCTAAAAAACCTTCATAATCCTTCTCTCTCTTCTTTGTGATCTGTTCGGAATATCGCCGATAATAGGTCATGGGTTCCTTTGTGAAAGTAATAGAACCATAGGTAGAGGCCACAAACACGATCCATCTATCATGGAAGCTGGCACCCTCCGGTATGGGCAGTATATATTGCAGTAACTCTTTTTTAAACATCAGAGTATTCCCGGAAACACAATTTTCAAGCAGGAATGCCCTATTATTTGCACCCGATACTAATTCCCTGGCAGGACGTATCAGTTCTTCTCCCATACTTACAGCATGTTCATCAACAAGATCTGCATCCGAATAGATAAGTACATTCTCACCTATCTTTTCAATAAAGGTTTTGAGTTTATCTTTTTTCCAAATGTCATCCTGGTCTGCCAATGCTATATAGTCTCCTTTGCACAAGGAGATAGCTTTTCCAAAATTTTGGACAAAGCCTAAATTAACTTCATTTTGATAAAGTTTGATCCTTGTATCATTTTTCTGGTAATTTTTAATGATCTCAATCGTTTTATCACTCGATCCATCATCAGTAATGACCAATTCAAGATTTGAATAGGATTGATCCAGTATGGAGTCTATCTGTTCTTGGATGAATCTTTCACCATTGTAGCTGCTCATAGCTATAGAGATGAGGTTCTTTTCTAACATGTCACACCCTTGATTTTTACATTCTTTAAAAATTAAAGCGTATATTTCTCCAAATACCACTCAATAGTCTTGACAATACCGGAATCAAAATTCTCATCCGCTTTCCAACCCAGTTCATTCTCAAGCTTGGTCGCATCTATCGCATATCTTCTGTCATGTCCAGCTCTGTCTTCTACAAAGGTAATAAGCTCTTTGTATGAATTGGATCTAGGAACCTTTTCATCCAGTATGCTACAGATAGCATCTACTATCTGTAAGTTGGTTCTCTCATTTCGTCCCCCAATGTTATAGACATTGGCTTCTTTACCCGTATGATACACAAGATCGATCCCTTTACAGTGGTCAAGTACATAAAGCCAGTCACGGATGTTTTTACCATCACCGTAAATAGGAATAGATTCTTCTGCAAGTGCTTTTCTAATAATGGTCGGGATCAATTTCTCATCATGTTGTTTTGGGCCGTAGTTGTTGGAACAATTCGTGATGACTGTATTCATCCCATACGTCTCTTGATAAGATCTTACGATCATATCGCTTGATGCTTTGGATGCTGAATATGGAGAGTTGGGTGCATAAGGTGTCTCTTCAGTAAAGAGATCTGTTTTATTGAGTGACCCATAAACTTCATCTGTTGAAATATGATGAAATCTACACCCTTTGTAATTCTTTTTGTATTCAAATGGTTTATACATCCAATATTTATAGGCTACATCCAGAAGTGTGAATGTACCATTGACATTGGTCTCTATAAAGACACCCGGGTTTTTAATGGAGTTGTCTACATGGCTTTCTGCAGCGAAGTGGATGACTCCCTGGATATCATATTCTGTAAAGATGAACTCAAGCAGTTCACGGTTACAGATATCACCTTTAATGAACTTATATCTAGGGTTTGATTCACACTCTTTTAAATTTTCCAAAGTACCTGCATAAGTGAGCAGATCTAAATTGATAAGTTGATACTCCGGGTATTTGTCTAAAAAATAAGGTACAAAGTTTGAACCAATAAAACCGGCTGTTCCAGTGAGTAAAATTGATCTACGATTCGGCATTTATGGTCCTAGTATACTGAATTTTATGGTTTCTTTCTCCCATTTCTCTTACAAAAAATGTATACAAGCTGTCTTTCCAATAAGGTATGGTGATATTATACTCTTTCTTGATTTTGGATTTGTTGAGTAAAGAGTAATGCGGTCTGGCTGCAGGAGTTGGGTACTCTGTAGTTTCTATAGCGTTTATTCGGCAGTCGAGGCTTAACATTCTCATAATCTCTTTTGCAAAGTCATACCAGCTTAAGACACCTTCATTGGAATAGTGGTATATTTCAACTTTTTCATTTTTGATCTTTGGAATGATCTCTAAAATAGTTTGCGCCAGATCTTTTGCGTACGTAGGCGTGCCAACCTGATCAAATATCACGCCTAAAGACTCTCTTTCTTGACCCAAACGCAACATCGTTTTTACAAAATTATTACCATAAGAACTGTATACCCATGACGTTCTAATAATAATGGAGTTTTCAGGATTGATCTCCTGCATAGCTTTTTCACCATCAAGTTTTGTCTGACCGTAGACAGAGACCGGCCCTGTACTATCTGTTTCAACATAGGGCTTGTAATTTTTACCGTCAAAAACATAATCTGTTGATGTATGTATAAGTTTAATATGCCTTTCTTTTGCAATCTGTGCCATGTTTTTTACAGCCAGATGGTTAACCCTGTCTGCATTCACTATATCTTCTTCTGCTTTATCAACAGCCGTATACGCTGCACAGTTAACGATCACTTCAATATTGTTTTTTATACAAAAAGTTTCTACTGCATCCCTGTCTGTTATATCAAGTATCTTACGATCTGTAAAATAAAATTCAAAATCTGATATGACATATTCATCGTTTAAAATGAAGTCTCTGATCTCATTCCCTACCTGACCATTACTTCCCGTGATTAAAACACTAATCATAATAATTCACACCATATTCAAAGAGATCATCCGTTTCATTCACTCTGGGTTGCTTCGTATCTTTTACAGAGAGATTAAGTTCAGCATGCGGGATCTGCCAGTCAATCTTCAGATCCACATCATCAAAGGCAACACCTCTGTCATTTTCAGGGCTATAATAACTGTCTACTTTATAGGCGAATACCGTATCATCTTCCAGCACCACAAATCCATGGGCAAAACCGCGAGGAACCAAAAGCTGTTTTTTATTCTCAGCTGTCAGTTCAACTGCTACATGCTGGCCAAAGGTAGGAGAACCTTTTCTGATATCTACAGCAACATCAAGAACTCTTCCCTGTATGACACGTACCAGCTTTGTTTGGGCATCAGGAGCCAACTGATAGTGAAGTCCACGAAGCACACCTCGTGAGCTTTTAGATTCATTATCCTGGCAGAAGTCTATTTTATAACCCAAAAATGCTTCCAGTTTGTCTGCTCTGAATGTCTCAACAAAATAGCCTCTTTCATCTCCATGCACTGCAGGTTCTATGATCACAACATCAGGGATCTCTGTTCTTATAAAATTCATTTTTAAACAACTCCTTCTTGGGCACGGCGTAAAAGATATTGCCCATATTGATTTTTCTTAAGCGGTTGTGCAAGTGCTATCAACTGCTCTTTTGTAATATAACCCATTTCATATGCGATCTCTTCGATACAGGCCACTTTGAGTCCCTGACGGTTCTCGATCGTCTGAATGAAGTTTGATGCTTCCAACAGACTTTCATGTGTCCCTGTATCAAGCCATGCATATCCGCGTCCCATCAGTTCCACTTTAAGCTCTTTAGCTGCCAGATAGGTTTGATTGACCGTAGTAATTTCAAGTTCTCCACGATCTGAAGGTTTCACATTTTTAGCGATCTCTACGACGTTATTTGGATAATAATAGAGACCGACTACTGCGTAATGACTTTCTGGTTTTTCAGGTTTCTCTTCGATACTGGTCACATTCCCTTGACTGTCAAAAGCAGCCACACCGTAACGTTCGGGGTCTTTTACATAATAACCAAATACGGTCGCTTTTTTATCTTCCACTGCATTATTCACTGCAGTGGAAAGCATTTCGGTAAGACCATGACCATAAAAGATATTGTCACCTAAGACCAGACAGACATCATCCTCACCTATGAACTCTTCACCCAAAATGAATGCCTGAGCAAGTCCCTCTGGGGAAGGTTGTACTTTATAGGAGAATTGCATACCGATATCTGAACCATTACCCAGTAATTCTTCAAAACGCGGTAAATCCTGTGGTGTAGAGATGATGAGTATTTCGGTGATACCTGAAAGCATCAGAACTGAGAGTGGATAGTAGATCATAGGTTTATCGTAGATAGGGGCTAATTGTTTAGAGATACCCTTCGTAATAGGATAGAGGCGTGTGCCGCTTCCTCCTGCTAGTATGATGCCTTTCATTATTCATTCTCCTTTAAAAGTCCATTTTTACATCTAAATGCTTCTGCTTCTTTTTTTTGTTTCATGATCTTATGGTTTTCTTCCCATGCATCACCCCAACTTCTGCCATGATAGAGATGAAAGGTATTGGCTATATACCTTACTGATTTGTAGGTAATATCAAAATGATTAAATCTCCATGCCAGATCAACATCTTCTCCAACAGAAGGTCCCAAGTAGTCTTCATCAAAACCGTTGATTAGTTCCAAATCTTTTTTCCAGCATGAAAAGTTACACCCAACAAGCATCATCTTTTTTTTCTTTTTACCGTTAAGCTTTTTTTCTAAATAGGTACCGATACCCAGATAAAGCCCCTCTTCCAAATGTTTTCCTCTGTCTATGGCCAAAAAGAGATAAAAAAACAGATATAACTTTTCAAGCAAACGATAAGAGAGATACCTTTTTCGGATCAAATAGGTAAAAAACGGTCCAATCTCTGCTCTTCTACCACTTAAAAATCTATTTTCTTCAGCCATTAACCTATGGTTTTCTACAAAGTTTTTATACGGTACGATATCCCCATCCAAGAAAATAAGGTAATCACCTGTTGAAGATCTTATGGCATTATTCAATGCTATATTTTTTTTCCAACCGTCATCTTTTTGACTAATGTGATGGATTTGGATCTTACTTTCGTAGCCCTCTAAAAAAGATTTCATTTCATGAGATTGACAATCTTCAGAGATCAAAACATCAAAATCTACATATGTCTGCGTATTCAAAGAGTCTAACACCAATTTAAGTGCTTCAACATCTTTATAAACTGATATAATGACTGTAATATTCATATTTTCACTGTTTCCTATTTTATTCTTTGCTCTCAAATAGTTCTAAATACGTCTATATTATATCTAATAGATGTTAATCAGCCTGCCCGACATTATAAAATGCTTTATACCACGCCACAAAACTCTCTACTCCCTTTTCCAGTGAAGTATCAGGTTTATAGGCAAAATCTTCTATTAGTCCACTTACATCGGCATAGGTAGAAACGACATCTCCATCCTGCATATCCATAAAATTCTTCTCTGATTTTTTACCAATAGCAACTTCAAGCGTTTCTATGAAGTCCATGAGTTTTACCGGAGAATTGTTTCCAATATTGTAAATTTTATATGATGCTGAAGAGATGGATGGGTCGGGGATAGCTGCATCAAAACCTTCATTAGACTGACTTGGATTATCTATGACTTTAATGATGCCGTCCACTATATCATCTATATAGGTAAAATCTCTACTCATCTTTCCATGGTTAAATACTTTGATAGCTCTGTCATTCAATATCGCATCTGCAAAAAGCATAGGTGCCATATCTGGTCTTCCCCATGGGCCGTATACAGTAAAAAATCTTAAGCCGGTGACATTTAATCCATAAAGATGCGCATAGGTATGTGCCATCATCTCATTTGATTTTTTGGTTGCTGCATATAAAGATACGGGGTGATCTGTATGGTCACTCACTTTAAAAGGCTGAGATTTATTTAACCCGTAGACTGAACTACTCGATGCAAAAGATAAATTTTTAACATTATAATGCCTGCAAGCTTCTAAAATATTCAAAAAACCAACAACATTGCTTTGCACATAAGTATGTGGATTTTCTATAGAATATCTCACACCTGCCTGGGCAGCAAGATTACATACCGCATCAAATTTCTCTTCTTTAAAAAGTCTGTTAATCGTTTCTGCATCCGCAAGGTCTGCTTTAATGAATTGATGGTTTTTGTATTTGGATGACTGAACCAATTGACCTTGGGAAGATAACACTTCATTTTTATCTATCCCCAGTTCACCCAGTCGTGCATACTTTAAATTAATATCATAGTAATCATTAATAATATCGAGTCCTATGACCTCATCACCTCTTTCAAGAAGCTTTTTGGCTAAATGATATCCTATAAATCCTGCAGTTCCTGTCACAAGTATTTTACGACTTTTCATTGAGTGTTCCTCTTGCATTATATTTTTATTTCCATCGTTTATGCATCCAAAACCACTGTTTTGGATCTTCTTTGATAACATGTTCCATAATATCGGCCTGTGCTTGTGTAAGTGTAGCCAAATCTTCCTCTTGCGCATCTGTTTTGAGTGCTTTTATAGGTTCATAGATCCTTACTTTATAATGTTGATAATCTTCTGTACTAATATATGCCGGGACCAGATCCAGGTCAAATTTCCTCGAAAGGATCGATGCTAAAGGGGTATGGCTCGCTTTTGCACCAAAAAAATCTACAGTAATTGACTGATTTTTCCGTATACCCTGATCTGTCAGTATCCCTATGATCTTACCTTCATTTATGGATTTAATACACCCTTTCATCGCACCTTTTTTGTAGACCATCTCCACATTAAATTTTTCTCTGTTCTCTTTCAGAACTTTATCCATCAAAGCAGAGTCAAGCTTTCTTCCTACACCTACAAGAGTGAGGTTGAATTTGATAGCGATAGATTGGGACAGAAGCTCCCAGTTGCCATAATGCCCCGTGACCAAAATAAATTTTTTGCCTTCTTTCTGGTACTTTTTAATGATCTCTCCACCTTCAAAACTTACATTTTTAAGTACTTCTTCTGTATGTATTCCATCTCGTCTAATAATACCAAAAACCGTATCTATGAGGTTCATAAAGGCATGGACACCTATCTCTTTTTTTTCTTTATCCCCCAAAGGAGGCTGATATGCCAAGTCCAGGTTACTCTGTATGATCTTTCTGTGTTTAGAAGAGACCATGTAGGCAAATTTGGCCAATCCTTTCATTAAAATTCGAATGAGCCCTGCCGGTAAGATCCATAATAAAAATCCAAACACTTTATAGAGTCCGAAATAGAGATAATCAAGTATCAAGTAATTCCTTTGCAAGAGTAACGATCTTTTGGGCATCTATGTTCCGAATACAAAGATCTTGTTTATCCAGTTTCAGAGGATTGATCACTTTTCCACAATCGATCACTTTATTTATACTGCCTGTGAGTGTATTACGTTCACTCGGTGTGGGTCCAAAAATAGTAATACTCGGACGGTTCAGTGCCCAGGCAAAGTGGGTAGGACCACTGTCTGCACCGATAACAAGATCTGCAGAAGAGATCAAGGCTTTTAATTCATTCAGCGTGAGACGGGGTACGATACGTGCATGTGTATTTTCAGATACATATTTTGCAGCATTATATTCGCTGTCATTTCCCCATACTAACAGATGATTTCCCTCTAAAGCATCAATAATCTCTACAAATTTTTCTTTAGGATAGATCTTACTCTCCCAACTTGAACCGAGGATATGAATAATCGTTTTTTGATCTTGTTTTATCAATGAAGCCGTTTTTTTTCTATCCTCTTCTGTAAAAAAAAGTAAAGGATCTTTTTCTACTAAACGCTCTATGTCTATCTTCAGATTCAATGCTAATGCGACTAGCTCTATATTTCTCATAATAACATTTTCAGCATAGGGAATAAAAAAAGATTTTTTATAAAAAGAAGAAGCTGCCGTTTCACGAATTGAATTTTTATCAAATCCAACATTGGGGCCCAATATTTTGGAGACTATCGCTGACTTGATCAAGCCTTGCAGATCGATCACTATGTCATAGTTATTCTGAGCATATTTTTTAAGACTCTTGATCTCTGAAAAGAGTTTCAACTTATTAATTTTTAGTGACTTAAGATTCACAGGAAGTATCGTATCTATATAAGGATTATGTTCCAAAACAGATGCAAAATTCTCTTCTACGATCCAATCAATACGGCTTTCAGGGATCATTACTTTAATAAATTGCAGGATTGCCATGGCATGCACAATATCACCCAAAGCAGAGAGTTTTACAATCGCTATTTTCATCTACTCTCCAGTTTTATTTTTTATCATTTTACCACAATACTATAAAGCCAAATAAGAGCTTTCAATTTAATTGGTTATAATCACGGTAATTATAGACTGCAAAAGGAACAATATCGTGATAGGAATCGTCGATTACAATATGGGGAACCTGGCTTCTGTCATCAATGCTTTTGCTAAAGTCGGTGCCGATGCTACACTTGAAAGTGATCCTTCCAAATTAAGCCAATATGATAAACTCATCTTACCAGGTGTAGGTGCGTACGGTGACGCTATGGAACACTTAAAAGAAAATGGCATGGATGAAGCAGTGATAGCTTTTGCAGCATCAGGGAAACCTCTTTTGGGTATTTGTTTGGGAATGCAACTACTCTTTGACTCTTCTAAAGAATTCGGAGAGACACAGGGCTTGGGCCTCATTCCCGGAAAAGTGGTGGCTTTTGATGAAAATAAATTTGACCATCCACTCAAAGTACCTCACATGGGATGGAACGAGATGTTCCAGCAATCTGTAGGGACAGACTCCCATGTCTGCCCTCTTTTTCAAGGAATGGCTGATGACTTTTATCTTTATTTTGTCCACTCATACCACGCAGTATGTGATGACAAGTATGCCATAGGAAAGACACACTACGGATATGAATTTGTATCTGCTATTCAAAACGGAAACATTTACGGCATACAGCCGCACCCTGAAAAAAGCCATGAGAATGGTTTAAAAATTATAGAAAATTTTGCAAAATTATAGGAATAAAGAATCATGACAATACTCCCGGCGATCGACCTCAAAGACGGTAAAGCAGTAAGACTAAGCAAAGGACTCATGGAGTCTGCAAAGATATACTCTGATGAACCTTGGCAAGTAGCAAAACGATTTGAAGAACTTGGCTCTGAGTGGGTACATCTTGTTGACCTCAACGGTGCTTTTGCAGGTAAACCTGAAAACCTCGAACAGATCAGACAGATACGTGAACACTGTAATCTCAAACTGGAGCTCGGTGGCGGTATCCGTGATGAAGAGACCATTAAAATGTATCTGGAACTTGGGATCGACAGATTGATCTTAGGCTCTATCGCCGTAAAAAATGCTCAGTTTGTGAAAGACATGGCTGCAAAGTATCCTATCGTTGTAGGCATTGATGCCATTGATGGCATGGTGGCAGTAGAAGGCTGGGGAGAAGTTTCAGACATGAAAGCCACTGACCTTGCACGTGAATTTGCTGCCTGCGGTGTGGAAGCCATCATCTGTACAGATGTGGGGCGTGACGGGATGATGACAGGAGTCAATGTAGATTTTACACTGGAGATCCAAAAGGCTTCAGGTCTTGAAACGATCGCATCTGGCGGATTAAAAGATATGACAGATATTAATGCTTTGATCGAAGCAGGCATCAATGGGACTATCGTAGGTAAAGCATTCTACGAAGGTACCTTAGATTTAGAAGAAGCGTTTAAGGTGGCAAATGCAAGATAAATATTATGAGTTAACCATCACACTCAATGATGACTTCGTAGACTTCATTGCAGACTTCATTTTAAATATTTATAGTGAAGGTGTAGAACTTGGAGAAGGTAAGATCGTCGTCAGAAGTGAATCTGATTTAACTTTCGTTAAAGATGCTCTTGTATCCTTAGCCGGAACTTTAAATGGTGATATAGCAATGGACTATACACTTGAAGAAAAAGAGAATGTAGACTGGATTAAAACTTATCAGGATTCTGTCCAACCTATCGAAGCCGGGAAATTTTATATCTTCCCTTCTTGGTATGAACCTAAAAAGGATTTTATCAATATCAAAATCGACCCTGCTCTGGCATTCGGTTCAGGACATCATGCTACAACCTTTTCCTGTCTTGAAGCTATCAGTACTTATGTTGATGCAGGAAAATCTGTCATCGATGTAGGATGTGGTTCCGGTATTTTAGGGCTTGCCTGTAAAAAGTTAGGTGCAAAAGTAGCGCTATGTGACACTGACCCACTCTCTGTAGAGAGTTGTAAAGAGAACTTTGCACTCAATGAAGAGCATTATGACAAACTTTGGGAAGGGTCCATTGATAAAGCAAACGACACCTATGATGTGATTATCGCAAATATCATTGCAGATGTGTTGAGATTTATCGCAAAAGATCTAAAGTCTGCCTGCAAAATAAAGGGACTGTTAATACTTTCAGGTATTTTAGATAAAAAAGAAGACCTAGTAAAAGAGTCATTCAAAGAACTCACACTGGTAAATAGAACACTTAAAGATGAGTGGGTAACACTTATATATAAAAAGGAAATAAATGGCTAACAATAACAATCAAGATAATAATAACAATAATAATAATAATTTTTTTAACAATAATCCATTATTGGCATTTGCACTCTTTTCCATCGTCATCATACTGATCTTTAAATCTTTTGTCGGTGACGGTGAAGGTCTAGGCAATATGATGGATAATGGTAGTAAGGTAACACAAACCAAATCTGTCAAATACTCAGAGATTAAAGCTGAGATCGAAAAAGGGAGTATCACTTCTGTAAAACTCACTCCTACTACCATAGAAGCTATCTCTGACAGTGATGGTCGTAAAGTACGTTTTGTGGCACAGAATGTTCCAACCTATGACAAAGAGCTCATCCCTCTTTTGGAAAAAAAGAATATCAGTTATGAAGGTATCATGGGTGGAGGTTTCCTCTCTGACCTTTTAGGTTCACTCCTCCCGATCCTCATCTTCTTTGGTATTTGGATCTTCCTGGCTAAGAAAATGAGCAAAGGTATGGGTGGAGGCATCTTAGGTGCAGGAAAAGCAGACAAACTCATCAATTCTGAAAAACCGGAAACAAAATTTTCAGATGTTCAAGGAGTGGAAGAAGCCAAAGATGAAGTCAAAGAGATCGTTCGATTTCCTTAAGTTTCCGGAACGTTACATGGAACTTGGAGCAAAAATTCCAAAAGGTTTACTTTTAGTAGGACCTCCGGGAACAGGTAAAACACTTCTTGCAAAAGCCGTAGCAGGTGAAGCTTCTGTGCCATTTTTCTCAGTATCTGGTTCAGGATTCATCGAAATGTTCGTAGGAGTTGGTGCCTCGCGTGTACGTGATCTTTTTGCACAGGCAAAAAAAGAAGCTCCTTCTATCATCTTCATCGATGAGATAGATGCTATCGGTAAAAGCCGTGCATCTGGCGGACAGATGGGTGGAAATGATGAGAGAGAACAGACACTCAATCAACTCCTTGCAGAGATGGATGGTTTTGGTACAGACACACCAGTCATTGTACTGGCTGCGACAAACAGACCGGAAACACTGGACGCTGCCCTTCTTAGAGCAGGACGTTTTGACAGACAGGTTCTCGTAGACAAGCCTGACTATGACGGTCGTTTAGCCATCTTAAAAGTACACTCTAAAGGTGTAAAACTGGCTTCAACTGTAGACTTGAAGATCGTCGCAAAACAGACAGCCGGGCTTGCAGGAGCAGACTTGGCAAACATTATCAATGAAGCAGCTCTACTTGCAGGACGTTTCAATAAAAAAGAGATAGAACAATCAGATCTTCTTGAATCAATCGAACGTTCATTTGTTGGACTTGAAAAGAAAAACCGTAAGATCTCTGAAGTTGAGAAAAGAATAGTTGCCTACCATGAAAGTGGTCATGCACTTATGTCAGAGCTCACTAAAGGTGCAACACGTGTCACTAAAGTATCTATCATCCCTAGAGGACTTGGTGCACTGGGATATACGCTTCACCTTCCAGATGATGAAGACAGATTCTTAAAACAAAAACATGAACTCATGGCTGAAGTAGATGTACTTCTTGGTGGACGTGCTGCAGAAGAAATATTTATCAACGAGATCTCTACGGGGGCAGGTAATGACCTTGATCGCGCAACTGCCATCTTAAAAGATATGATCTCAGTCTATGGTATGACGGATGTTGCAGGACTGATGGTTCTTTCACGCAGTCAAAATTCATTTTTAGGTGCAGGTGCAGTAAGTACCGACTATAGTGAAAAAATGGCTGAAGAGATGGACTCATACATCAAAGGTACCCTTAATGAACGTTATACCTTTGTAAAGAAAACACTTAACGAATATCACCAGGCCATAGAAAATATGACTGCTGTTCTTTTAGACGTTGAAGTGATCGAAGGTAAAAAAGTACGTTCGATCATTGAAGATTTTGAAAAAGAAAACAACATGGAAAGTCGTTTAGCCCATGGTGATAAAATAGCTGCTTCCGAAGCAAGAGCCAAAGCAGAAGAAGAAGCTGATCAAGAAATTTAAATGAAAAATGCCAATCTTATCTACATCCTGCCAAATCTGTTTACAGCAAGCAGTATTTTTGTAGGTGTGATAAGTATTGTTGAAGCAAGCAAAGGAAACTTTGTTCTTTCTTCCTGGCTCATACTCTTAGCCCTTGTCTTTGACGGCTTGGATGGTCGTATCGCGCGTATGACAAACACTACCTCTCAGTTTGGTGTAGAATTTGACTCCCTGGCAGACATCATCTCCTTTGGTATTGCACCTGCGATGTTACTCTACTTTTTTATCGGCGATGATTTTGGACGTTTTGGCATCTTGGTATCTGCTCTGTATGTCATTTTTGGAGCTATTCGCTTAGCACGATTTAACATCTCAACTGCAAAAACAGACCCCAATGTATTTATAGGCTTGCCCATACCCACTGCAGCTATTTTCATGTCTATGTGGATACTCCTCTTTCATAAATATACATTAGAAAACTATGCTGTCATTTTGTTAAT
>JGI24024J18818_10000643_pt1 | contig 13593 bp, 12 predicted proteins | sample Cruoilmetagenom2_FD_18818 | JGI IMG/M metagenome (IMG submission 18818) | reverse complement strand
TCTTTTCCAAACTCTTTGGCAAGAAGTGCATAAAAGAGCACTCTGTATTTACGGCTGTTTGAGGAGCCCATTGCTTCACATGTTTTTTTGATAGCAGCATCCAGTGTTGCATCATCTTGGGTGAGTCCAAGCTTCTTTTGCAAAAAGTTCTTTTTTACAGTATCAAGTTCTGTGCTGTCCGAGCATGAAACGATCTCAGCATCTTTTTTATAGATAGATGGCCCCAGGTGTGTGGTTACATTGATGATAAGTTCATCTGAGAGGTTCAAATTAAGCGTTTTGGCTGCTTCAGAGTAGAGTGCTATCTTTTCAACTTTTTTACTCATATCCTATCCTTTTAGTCAAATTTTAACACTTCATTATAGCTATAAATCAAATTTAGGTCAAATCTGGGGTGTTTTGTTCTAAAAGTATCCAATTCATACTTATATTATATCGTTTGCAAAAATAGGCGATAGCTTCGTAGGGGATTTTCTTTCTTCTTTTGATCACTGCAAAGTATTGTGGGTTGAGTTCAAGAGCATCTGCTATGTCTCTATCTAGTATTTTTTCTTTTTTATTATGCAGGGAGAGTATCTGTTTGATTCTTTGCATCACTTCATGAAAATCTATCATGGATATCCTTGGAATTAATATAAGGGTATCATAATGGATTTTTAAAAGAAAGTGTAAATGTATGTCAAATTGTAATACTTTTTAAAAAAGTGTTACAATTCAAATTGTATGGTGACCGAAAGGAGGGAATGCCCTTTGGAGTAACTATTTTTCTTAGTTATCAGTACTATCTATCTCTATTACAGTATGGACATTTCCTCTGGGATTGAAATCTGCTATGAGTTTCATAGATTTAGGCGCTAATTTACTATAGAGTGCATCATAGATCTCATTTGCTGAATTCTCATGTGAAATATGTCTATGCATAAAAGAATTGATATAGAGTTTTAATGCTTTAAGTTCTATGACCTTTTGATCTGGTACATAAGAGAGTTTAAGTGTGGCAAAATCAGGATACCCTGAACGTGGACACATGCACATAAATTCTGGAAGTTCTATGTTGATGGTATAGTTCTTTTTGTGTTCATTGGGCCAATAGTTCTCTTCACTATTGATATTAAATTCCTGTATCTCTTTTTCGCCGTATTTCATGATTGTCCTTTAATTGTATCTGTTAATAAGTTCTGTTTCTGTGATAGGTTTAGCAATACCAAATCCTTGCAGATAGTCAATTCCAAGTATTTTGAGTTTCTTTTTCTGATCTTCTTTATCTACCCATTTTGCAACTGTTATAATATGAAGATCTTTTGACATTTTCATTAAAGAGTGTAGCATGGCATAGGTAGTTTTATCCTCCAGATCAGTTACATAATCTCTATCAAACTGAACCATATCAAACTTGAAATGTTTCATGTACTCCATAGAGGCATTGGAGGAACCAAAATTATCGATACATATACGCATACCTTTTGCTCTAAAGAGATTGAGTGTTTTTAGATATCCACTGAGGTTGTGGTGAGTCTTGCGTTCATAGAGTTCAATGATCAAGCGAGAAGGATCTATATGATTCTCTTCCAAATAACCAAACAGTTTATTCTGAAAAGTTTCATCTCTTAAGGAAAAAGGAGAGAGGTTAAATGTTAATGAAATATGATCATCTATCAATGGTAATAGATCGATCAAATGTTTTACTATTTCCAAATCATAGTCACGGCCTAAACCTAAACGATTGATAATAGGCAGATAGATTCTAGGTAAGATCTCCCCTGTGCCATAGGATTTAAGTTTAACTGAAATTTCATAGATATCGATTTTATCTGTAGCTGTATTGAGCAGGGGACGAAAAGTAAAAAGTAGATTTTTCTCTTTGATCGCTGTAATGACACTCTCTTCAATCTCAGATATTTTAATAGTATCGGGGATGACGATTTGTGCTTTACTTTCAGAAATATTCTTTTTTTGAGTATGAATGCTATCTTTAAGATATAGAATAATTTTATCTAAGTCCTCTTCAGTATTACTTGTGACAGAGAAACCGTAATCAATTTCAATATTGTTGATCATTTTGTTCTCTTCAGAAAATATTTTAAGTATATTTTCAATATCATCTTTGGGCTTATTTAAAGCAATTAAGAACTCTGCACCATAGTACCTACCAATGAGAGACTTTTGCAAACCATGTTTTTTGAGTGTATTATTTAAGTTCTGAATAATGGTATGCAGCAATATATCCACATCATTTACACCATAGTTTTCGTTGATAGTGGAAAGGTTTTTGATAATTAAAAGAGAGAGTGTTTCTGGTTTATCTGTTTGTATCCTTTTGATAAAAGCCTTTTGATTAAAGCCTTGAGTGGTTTGGTCTAAAAGAGTCATTTTTACATCTTCTTCCAGAAGAAAATAGATAAAGTAGATGGTGATAAAAATGATTCCGGCAATCAAGAAACTGTTTTCGATCATAAGATCAATGGCATCATTTTTAAGGAATACATTATATAGGATCAAACCGATGAGGAGAAGAACAGGGATACCGGCTCTAAGTGCCAGTTTAAAACGACGTTCTCTCTCTTCAAGCTCAGATAATAGCATTAAACATCCAAGTGTTTTACATCTTTAGCATGGCTTTCGATGTAGTTTCTTCTAGGTTCAACTTCGTCACCCATAAAGAGTGTAAAGGTATCGCTTGCTTCTTCGATATCATCTATTTTGACTTGTAGCAGTCTTCTGTTTTCCGGTGTCATAGTTGTTTCCCAAAGTTGTTCAGGGTTCATCTCCCCAAGACCTTTGTATCGTTGGATATATGCACCTTTTTTAGCTGAACCTTCAACCTGAGCAAAAAGTTCCAATAGGTCTTTATCTTTAAACTCATCCGTAATGTGATCCTGAATTTTTTGATGGATATGGATCGCTTCATTGTAATGAGGATTCGTAAAGAGTACTTCATCTATGATAAGCTCTTCGAGACCATCATTTGTTTGAACAAAGTAGTGTAGTTTGTTCTCCGTAATGGTTTTATTGAGGATATTGTATCCAAGTACATCAATATACTTTTCAATGGTTTTAGCTAATTCTTTATTGGAAGTACCGATTATATCAGGGTTTTCTATCATATAACGTAGTGCCTCAGGTAGTGCAAAACGTTTTTCTATCTCTTTGAGAGTCATTTGATAATAGGCTACAAGCTTGAACAGGTCGATAAGGTCGTTTTCTCCCATAGTTGTACTTTCTATCACCGAGATACCATTTTCAATGAGGAAATCATTGAGTGATTTATCATCCTTAAGATAGGTCTCATTTTTTCCCTTTTTATAACGGTAGAGTGGTGGTTGAGCAAGGTAGAGATACCCTTTTTCAATGACAGGCTGTAAAAACCTAAAGAAGAATGTCATTAAAAGTGTTTGAATGTGGGACCCATCGACATCGGCATCGGTCATGATGATGATCTTGTGGTATCTGAGTTTTTCTTCATTAAACTCTTCACCGATTCCGCAACCCATGGCTGTGATCATATTTTTGATCTCATCAGATTTGAGGATCTTTTCAAGTCTTGCTTTCTCAACATTAAGGATCTTACCTTTGAGTGGTAAGATCGCCTGGAATACTCTATCCCGTCCCTGTTTGGCAGAACCGCCGGCAGAGTCCCCTTCCACNAGATAGATCTCTGAAATTTCAGGGTCTTTACTTTGACAGTCAGCAAGTTTACCAGGCAGTGTACCGATACTCATAGAGTCTTTACGTTTCACTAGATCTTTTGCTCTTTTTGCCGCATCCCTACCTCTGGCTGCAAGCAGTACCTGTGCCATGATCGCTTTTGCTTCTATAGGGTTCTCTTCAAGGTATTTGTTAAAGTTTTCAGAGAAGAATTTTTGTACCAATGGACGTACATAAGAAGAACCCAGTTTTCCTTTGGTCTGTCCTTCAAATTGTGGTTCAGGTACACGCACAGAAACGATGGCAATAAGACCTTCTTTACAGTCATCACCGGTAATTTTAGTCCCTTTCTCTTTTGCATTTGCATTTTTAGAGATGTAAGATGACATGGAGCGTGTAAGTCCTGCTCTAAAACCTGCTTCATGTGTACCACCATCCGCTGTTTTAATGTTGTTTACAAAAGAGAGTGATTTTTCAGAGTCTGCATCACAGTACATAAGGGCAATATCTATCTCAATATCATCTGCTTTTCCTTGGAAAAACTGTGCAGCAGAGAGGGGCTCTCTGGTATTCATGTCTTCAACAAACTGTTTGATACCACCTTCAAAGTGATAGATCTCTTTTGTTCCATCTCTTTCATCTTTGAAATCAATGGTGATCTTTGGATTCAGGTAAGCGAGTTCCTTAAATCTTTTCATCAAGATCTCTTTTTGGAAAGTGGTACCTTCTGTGAAGATGGTGTCATCAGCCCAAAATTCTATTTTGGTACCTTTTTTACGAGATGTCCCTGTCTCTGCTAAGGCTTCTTGCGGGATACCTGCTTTAAAATCTTGTTCGTATGTGTGACCATCGCGATTGACCGTTAGGTGCAGATCTTTAGCAAGTGCATTTACAACAGAAACCCCAACCCCGTGAAGACCACCGGAGACTTTATAGGTGTCTTTGTCAAATTTACCACCGGCATGGAGTACTGTAAGTACAACAGTCGCAGCAGAGATCTTTTCAGTAGGGTGTTCTGCAACAGGAATACCACGACCGTTGTCTTCGATAATAGCTGAACCTGCTTTGGTAAGTGTTACTTTAATCGTATCACAAAACCCTGCCATCGCTTCATCAATAGAGTTATCAACAACTTCATATACAAGGTGATGAAGACCTTTTGTAGAAGTATCACCGATGTACATACCTGGTCTTTTTCTTACCGCTTCTAGCCCTTTGAGGACTTTAATATTGCTAGCACCATATTCTGCCATGTTGAGACTCCATTTTGTGGGGGTATAAGTATATATATTTTAGCTAAATATAGCTTAGATATGGAGCGTGTAGAAGGGATTAACGTGACAATTACAGCAGCATTCCGCTCTGTTGTTTTTTAGTGCTTACGATGTCTATCTGATTTGGGTCAATAAATTGTTTTTTTTCATACGCTTCTACTGCATATCGACCTATCATAGCGGCATTATCTGAACAGTATTCCAGTGGTGCAACGTGGAGTGTTTTACCAAACTCATCGCAAAGGTTGTGGTAGGCACTTCTGATGTATTTGTTAGCAGAGGCACCACCTACGATGGCAAAGTCTTTGATGGGCTCTTTTGCAAAGATCTTTTTACTTTTTTGAAGCAAGTGTAGCTTTACTGCCTTTTGAAATGATGCAGAGAGATCAGCTCTGTCTTGTTCGCTCATTTTATCGCTTCCACCTAATGCCTCGACTTTTAGTCGTACGGCATTTTTCAATCCAGAGAGGGAAAAGGCTATGAGTGGTGAATTTCGCAGAGGTACGGGGAGATCAAAACGGTTTTCATCTCCTTTAAGAGCAAGCGCTTCTATAAGAGGACCCCCAGGGTAACCTAAGCCCATCATTTTGGCACACTTGTCAAAGCTCTCCCCTACAGAGTCATCTATACTGGTCGCCAGGATCTCCATACGTTCAAAACTTTCGACCCTTATGACTTGTGTATGCCCTCCTGAGATGAGAAGAACAAGCAGGGGTAGGATAGACTCTTTTTCTATAAAAAGTGAGTAAATATGCCCTTTAAGATGATGCACGGCAATAAGAGGGATATCCTGTAGGGTAGCCAAAGTTTTTGCCATAGCGATGCCCTCAAGGAGCGTAACACCTAATCCTGGTTGAGTGGTGACAGCTACAGCTTTGAGTTTGTCAAAGTAGGGTTTTGTCTCTTCAAGTAGCTTTGGGAGCGTTACAGCATGAAGTCGTGATGCCAGTTCTGGTACAACACCACCATAACAGGAGTGTTGCTCTTCTTGAGAGATCTTTTTATGGTAGAGAACTTTTTTAGTGGCTATTTCGGTGATAGCTATGGCGCTATCATCACAGCTTGATTCGATACTTAAGATCATAGTGACCTCCTTTGGAGATCAAATGAGGAATGAGGAATGAGGAATGAGGAATTTTGGTATGCATTGCTGTGTAATGCTTTTATTTTTAATAGGTTTTCTTTTCGGTTACTCATTTCTCATTCCTCATTACTAATTCTTCGATAAGTTCCCATTTCCCATAACCGCTGTCGGCATTGATATGACCAGCATCTTTGATAATAGTCAAAGGGATAGCATAATGCTTCGCCATCGCCTCTGCTTCGGCTACTTCGATGTAGGGGTCATTGTCTGAGACTATCATTTGTACTTCTTTGGTATAAATGCTTTTTGGCATCTCACATGGGAAAAAGGTCTTGATGGTATCGACATCTGTTGTGAGACTTGGAGGGGAGACCATAAAAAGCCTTTTAACACTTGTTATCTCTTCTTGACAAATCCAAAACCAAAGGGTATTTGCTAAAGAGTGGCATACAACAGTGTCTGGTTTAAACTCTTCAAGTAATGCTTTGACCTCTTTTACCCATCTGTTTTTACTTGGAAAATGACAGTTGTCCAGTAGTGGGAAAGAGACTGTACCATAGTTTTTGGCTATTTCAGCGGCAAGTTCTGCCTGCCAGTGAGGTGCATCACTTCCTCCCCAACCGTGTAATATGAGTATTTTATCTTGTGTTGACATAGGCTCTTACTTCTTTGTCTATCTGGATGATTTCAGCTATATTTGTAGCTTTTACATCTTCAAATTTTTTATAGGCATCTAAGACCATGTCGCTCATCCCAAAAAATGAACATTGCTCTTTTTGAAAGGCTTCTATGGCTTCTTCATTGGCAGCATTGACTACTACACCTAAATGAGGATTCTTTAAAATGTGCTCTTTAATGTCCCAGATAGGGTAACGGTTTGCTTCTATGGATAAAAACTCTAAAGCACCAATGCCAAGTAAATCTGTAGAAGGTAAGATAGGGTCTGTAACTTCACCTTTTAGTGCAAAAGCGATGGGTAGTTTCATGTCAACCCCCGCAAAATGTGCAGTGGTTGATCCATCACAAAATTCTGCAAGTGCATGAATGATAGATTTTTTTTCTATAACGGCGTCAATTTCACTTGTGTTAAAGAGCCATTTTGCTTCTAAAAGTTCAAAGAGTTTATTTGTCATCGTAGCTGAATCTATGGTAATTTTATTTCCCATAGACCAGTTAGGGTGTTTAAGTGCATCTGAAAATTTGGCATCTTTCATTTTGTCTAGTTCCCAGTCTCTAAAAGCACCACCACTTGCTGTGATGTAAAGCTTGTTAATAGGGCGTTCATTCATCAAGTACCAAAGTCCAAAATGTTCAGAGTCTATAGGCGTGATAAGAGACATATCTATAAACTCACCAGCGACCACTAAAGACTCTTTGTTTGCCAGTGCGACTCTTTTACCAAGGCTTGTAGCTTTAAGGGTAGGAGCAAGACCTGCATAGCCTACAAGAGCATTAACAACAGTATCACTTTCGCATGTTTCTATGAGATGTAAAATCCCATCATTGCCACAGAGTACATTAGGGTGATTGACTTTTGCTCTGTCAGCCTCATTGGCGATAGCAACTACTTTAGGTTGATGCTCTTTGATCTGCTCATTGAGTAGATCAATATTATTGCCTGCTACAAGAGCCTCTATGGTGATGTTGTAGCGTTTAGCGATGATGAGGGTATTGACCCCTATGGAGCCTGTAGAACCTAGTAAAACAATGCTTGACATGATTTACTTAAATGAGTGATCTTAAAGCGATAACCATCATTATCGCTCCAAAAAGATAACCATCTATTCTGTCAAGTATCCCACCATGTCCGGGGAGCAGGTCTCCAGAGTCTTTAACTCCTGCTTCACGTTTGAGGTAGCTTTCAAAAAGGTCACCAAAGACTGAAGCGATAGCTGTTACAAGTGTTACAATAAAGGCGATCCAAAAGTCAACTACATAGAGTCCTGCGAAAGACCCTGCAAGGGTAGCAAGGATGATGCCGCCAAAAACGCCTTCAAGTGTTTTGTTGGGTGAAGTATCTGAGAATTTGGTTTTACCTATGGCTTTACCTGTGAAAAATGCACCTATATCCGTGAGTGCTACAGTTACAAGTAACCAGAACATAGACATGATACCAAAGTCTTGGTAGAGAATAAGAAAAAAGAGTATACCACTTACCGGGTAGAGAAAAGGAAGCAGGAGTCTCTTGTCAAAATTATGAAAATAGGCAAGTGATGATGCAAAGATGATCGCCATAAAGAAGAAGAGGTCATCAGGATTAGGGTAGAAATAAGCTACGATCCATAGCAGTACAGCCCAGACATACATCGATGGTGCTACAAGTTTAAAGAGTTTCATCGCTTCATAAAAAGCGAACATGTAGATGACACCTAAAAATGCCCACATGATAAAAAAGTTGTCTATCCAGCCTATGAAGCCTACAAGTGCAAGTAGAGCAATACCAGTTAATATGCGTTGTTGAAGTGAGCTTAAGTTTTTCATCATCATTTATTCCTCATAGTTTCGCCATCCTCGGACTTGCCCCGTGGATCCAAAAGTTGCATACAGCAATAGTTTATAGATTCTCGGGTCAAGCCTGAGAATGACAAGTATTTAATTAGATATGATTATACCATTGCTAGGGTTAGAGTGTACTATATACGAATTTCAACACCTTCTTTAGTGACTCTTATAGTGTCATATTTATTATAAAGCACATTGGAACCCTCTTGAACTTTCACAAATTTACGTTTGGTATAGTCTACCTCATAATCCCCCGGGTTCTTGACTGAAAAGTCTACACAGAGTTTTGCTGCAGCCTGGATGACAGAGTCTGGAAGATTCTGTTTGTCTGTTTTGATGATGACATGGCTTGAAGGAACATCCCGTATGTGCATCCAAAGGTCATTGGCTTTGGCGATCTCAAGGAGCTTTTGGTTCTCGTTGCTGTTACGTCCTACAAGTATTTTGTAGTCTTCTATCCAAAAAAGTTCACCCTCTTTGAGTTTCTCTTTTTTCCGTTGAGACTTGGCGCGTTTTGGTACAAGAAGTTCAAGTTCGTAAGGCTCTTTGGCTTGTTCAAGTGCGTAGTAAATGTTATCGTAAAAGTCTTTTTTACTTTCTAGATTCTCTTTTTCTATATGGACATTTTTAGCTTTATTTTTAGCCCGTTTTGCAAGGTTGAAAAAGTAGTCACTTATACGGTTTACCTTGACGTTTTTAGGCAGTTTAATAGTGACTTCATTTCCCTCAAAATCATAGGTTTTGAGTTTAGTATCATAGGGGTTGATCTGGTACAAATTTGCTAAGATGAGGTTACCATAGCTTTTATATTCTTGTTCTTGTTTTGCTAACTCTTCCTCATCAGGTAATCTCTCTAAAAGTCGTGCAAGCTTTTTACTTTTTTTGGCGGTTACGGAGAGCTTCTGTTTTTTCATCTCTAGCAGTTTTTTGGCTTGTATTTGTGTGTGTTTCTCTTCGAGGTAGACATCTATATCAGCTATCTCTTTTGTTTCTTCTGTACGGTCAAAAGGAGGAATATTTAGAAGTTCCATCCCTGGGCGGATCACACGAAAAGAGCTGTCAGCATCTATGTGTCGTAGTGCTTCTATGATGACTTCATTATCATCTATAAGTATAGCATTGGTATTTTTGCCTGTAAATTCTAACTGCAAGTAGATGATTTTGTCTTTATAGGAGCTCTTTGGAGCAATGGTGAAACGTAAAATACGGTCATTATTTGGCACCTCTACAGATATGAGTTTACTTCCGCTCATAAGAGAATGTAGCAAGGTATCAAAAGGAGCATTATATCCTTGTAGAGGTCTTTGTGATGCTGCTTTATATATGAAACTATGCCCTCTGGTCATATTAAAGAAATAGCTCTCAGCTTTGTCAAACATAATTTCTAGAGTATTATCTTCTATACGTCTTGCACGAGAGATAAATGTAAAGTTGTTTAAGCGTTTTGCAATGGCTTTTAGTTCGTAGAGTTTCATAGAAGAATTATATCGAAACAACCCTAGTAAAGCCTTCATGGCTACGCTTTGCTACGACCATTCCGGTTTCGTCACTACAGACAACAAGCAGTTGTTGTCTGCTTAACGCTCCTCATCATAAATATATTTCGCTATAATTCGCGTAATTATTTATATACATTATGTAGAACGAAGGACATAAAATGGCACAAACCATTACAGAAAAGATTTTCTCAGAACATGCAGGTAAAGAAGTACATGCAGGGGAGATCGTAAGAGTAGATATCGATATGATCATCGGTAATGATATTACAACACCGATCTCTATCAGAGCATTTGAAGAGAGTGGTGCAGAGAAATTGGCTAGACCAGACAACTTTTGTATTGTGATGGATCACTATATCCCTGCAAAAGATATCGCATCAGCAAACCAGGCAAAGATCTCAAGAGAGTTTGCTTATAAGCATGACTTGAAAAACTTCTTTGATGAGAAAGATATGGGTATCGAGCATGCTTTGCTTCCGGAAAAAGGACTTGTTGTTCCTGGTGATGTCATCATCGGCGCAGACTCTCACACTTGTACACATGGTGCGCTTGGTGCATTTTCAACAGGTATGGGAAGTACAGACCTTTCGTTCGGGATGATCACGGGGGGTAACTGGTTTAAAGTACCTGAGACGATCAAAGTAGAGTTGACAGGCAAACCTGGTGAGCACATTTACGGTAAAGACATCATCTTGGAACTTATCCGTAAGATAGGTGTAGATGGTGCATTGTATAAAGCTATCGAGTTTACGGGTGAAGCCATTCAACACTTAGGTATGGCAGATAGATTTTCTATCTCAAATATGGTTATCGAAGCGGGTGCGAAAAATGGTATCTTCGCTGTGGATAATATCACAGAAGCTTATCTTATTGAGAGAAAAGAAGCCAACGGTGGATTAAGAGCAGAGCCTAAGATCCACTATTCTGATGCAGATGCAACATACTGTCAAACCATTACTATAGATACAGCGGCACTTTCACCAGTCATCGCCTATCCATTCTTGCCATCAAACGGTAAACCAGTAGAGCAGGCTGTGGCAGATGACTTAAAGATTGACCAGGTGATGATAGGCTCTTGTACCAATGGACGTATCGAAGACTTGCGTATCGCTGCGGAGATCATGAAGGGTAAAAGAGTAGCACGACATACACGTATGATCGTCACTCCAGCGACACAAAAGATCTTGTTGCAAGCACAACACGAAGGCTTGATGGACATCCTCATCGAAGCAGGTGCGGTTGTTTCTAACCCTACTTGTGGTGCCTGTTTAGGTGGATACATGGGTATTTTAGGTGATGGTGAACGTTGTGTTGCGACAACCAACCGTAACTTTGTAGGTCGTATGGGTGCAAGAACTTCTGAGATTTATTTAGCGAACTCTGCTGTCGCTGCGGCATCAGCTATCGCTGGGAAGATCGTAGACCCTAGGGATATATAGTCTTCTTTTGAAAAAGAGTAATTTTAGTCATCTTTTTAAAGAGGGCAAAAAAGAAAAGGGTATAAGCGACCATCTTCCTACTAAAAATGCAAAGATAATGGTCTTGATACTCTTTACACTTTTCTTACTATTATACATTGAGTATAAACCCTATATCAATTCATCTAATCATATTGAAAGTATTATCGGGTATCTTTTCGTAATCTACCAGTTTATCATCAACCAAACATTGGGTATCGTACATGAAGGTGGTCATGGTGTCTGTTATCTATTGCCTTGTCCACAATTTATTACCGTACTCAATGGTACTGTTTTTCAATGGCTTTTCCCATTAGGCATAGGATACTACTATAAAAGGAAAGGCAACCAGATAGTATTTTATATAGGATTGTTTATTTTGGGTATCTCAATGGATTATACTGCATGGTATATGTCAACTGCACACGAAGGACTCTATTTGCCAGCACATAAATCATTTTTGGGTGTTGATGCACTTCACGACTTCAATTATATATTTAATACATTAGGAGTGATGGCATACGAGTCGCTTATCTCAGGTATTACTAGAGTGTTCGCTTATCTTTTGATGATAGGTTCAGTTATTGCAATGTTTTTTGAAGCCTTTTCAAATAAACGGCAAGATGCCGGGTTGAGGTTTTAGCTTTTTGTTAAAACCCAGCATTCGGATCAAACCCAAATCCTCCACCGCCAAAATCAGGTGTTCCAAAACTCTGCGTAGCAAAACTCGGATCACTATATCCGTGTTTGACAGAGTCTCCTCTTAGCATGGTAATGTCCATTTTTGGATCTATGCCTTTTGGACATACAGCTGTACACTCACCACATAAAGTACAATCCCATACACCATTACTTTGAATGTTATCTATGATCGTTTTAGCATCACTTTCACGTTTGTCTACACTATATCGGTAGGCTCTAGTAAGTGCAAAAGGACCTAAAAAGTCTGGGTTCACGGCATACACTGGGCAAGCCGAATAACAAGAGTCACAGAGTATACAGTCTGACTGTTTTTCCGTCAACTTTTCATCCGAATGTGTGAGTGAAGCTTCTTGTGTTTCATGTAGCCAGGAAGTCGTTTTTATCAACGTTTCTTTGGCTTTGTTCTTGTCGACTTTAAGGTCGCGTAAAACAGGATGATACTGAAGTGGCTCAATGACATCGCCTGGTTTGACTTTATAGGCACAGGCAAGCTCTTCTCTACCATTGACACATACGGCACAGGTTCCACATACCGAAGCACGACACCCTGCAGAAAAAGTTAGTGTTGCATCTTGTGTCTCTTTAATGTAGGACAAGGCATTGAGGAGAGGGATCTCACCGGCAGGGAGGGTGTATTTTTGCTGTGTGTTTGTTTCACTCCGTAAGATAGAAATGATCATAATATCTCCTTCTTCCATTGTAAAACAATGTGTTTTTGAAAATGCTCATCTTCATTTTCAAAACCCGCTTTGAAATGTGCTCCACGGCTTTCATCTCTGGCGATGGATGCTGAGATAATGGTAGGTGCCAGAAGCAGAGCATTTTTAAACTCCAGAAAGTCAATGAGGTTTTGATTGTTCCCAGGGCTTTTATCGGAAATTCCCATCTCTTTTTGTGCGATCTGCATAGCGATCACCTCTTCAAGTGCTTCATTGAGTTGGGCATTCTCTCTGACAATACCGACTTTTTCATAAAAAAGATCACCCAATATTTCTCTGTGGGGATAGAAATTCTTTGTGCTCTCTTGTGAAAAAAGTCTCTCTATCTCAGTACGGTCTTTCTCTTTTTGACTGTTGTCAGCAGCTTTGGAACTTGCATAGATGGAGTGTTTGTAGGCATTTTCTCCTGCAAAGCGACCAAAAGCAATGATCTCAAGCAGAGAATTCCCTCCAAGGCGGTTGGCACCATGTACTTTGGCATTGGAACATTCTCCTACAGCAAAACACCCTTTGATCCCATTGACCTCCAAGGCATAATCTACGTCTATCCCGCCCATAGTGTAGTGTGCGACAGGTTTAATGGGGATAAGATCACATGAGGGGTCTACATGTTCATGCATTTTACAGAGTTCTACTTCCTGAGGTAGAAGCTCCATGAGTTTCTCTTCTCCCAAATGGCGGACATCCAGATAGACCCGTTGCCCCTCTTTT
>JGI24024J18818_10000639_pt1 | contig 13651 bp, 10 predicted proteins | sample Cruoilmetagenom2_FD_18818 | JGI IMG/M metagenome (IMG submission 18818) | reverse complement strand
ACGACCGTGATCGGCGGAGTAGCACGGACGGATCCCCGCTCTTCCTCCCTCCCACCCGCTGATTGCGAAGACACTTCGGGCTGGCGGCTGGCAGCTGGCAGCTGGCGGCTTCGTCCGCCCCCTCCGCCTCCTTCGTCGGCACCTTCCCCTAATGGGGAGGAAGTGGTGGAGAACGCCAACGATGCTTCGATTCGATCGGCACCGAATCCGGTAACGACGACGATCCTCTCAACGGCACTCGACGCCACAGCTGAGATCGTTGCATTGAGTACCGTCGAGTCTCTGTACGGGAGCAGGAGCTTCGGCTCCCCCATACGTTCGGAAGCTCCTGCGGCAAGTACGACCGCTGTGACCGAGAGCATCCCTCAGATTCCGATGATGTCCTCGGGGAGCACAGGGACCCTGGTCAAGTCCTTCCCTGTCGCTGCCCGAATCGCTGCCACGACGGCGGGCGTGGAGCTGATCGTCGGAGATTCCCCGATGCCTTTCGCTCCGAAGGGGCCGAAGTGATCACCCTCCTCGATGACTCGCGTGTTGACCGCGGGAGCATCCACGAACGTCGGAATCAGGTAGTCCGTGAACGTCGGGTTCTTGATGACTCCATCGTCGACAACGAGCTGCTCCATGACGGCAAGGCCCACTCCCTGCAGCGTGCCGCCCTCGAGTTGTCCAACGATCGCCTGGGGGTTGAGCGCCTTGCCAACGTCCTGGGCCGTGTCGACTTGAACGACGCGGACCAAGCCGAGTTCCGGATCGACGTCGACCACTGCACGGTGTGCGGACACAACGAATCCAGCGTGAATGTCGCCCAGGCCGTTCTCGTCGGGCGGGAACGTCTCGGGGTGACGGAACCGGACATGGTTCTCGACGGGGCCATCGGCGCAGACTTCCTCGATCGTTGCCACCAGCTCGCCCCGCAGGTAGACGCCGTCGTCCAAGAGCTCGTCGCCGCCGTGGGCCTCGAGGATCTTGTCCCGAAGCCCGACAGAAGCGGCGTGTACCGCTCCTCCGGTCATCTGTGTCTGGCGTGAAGCGGACGTTGAACCTGCCGACCCGATCTGCGACGTGTCGTCCCACACGACATCGACGTCGTCGGTTCCCAGGATCGTCCTAGCGATCTGCTGGCAGACCGTGACGAGGCCTTGACCCACTTCCATTGCTGCCGTGTGAACCTCGACACCGCCTGTGGTCATGACCGCCCGGGCCTCCGAATAGTCATCGAAACCCTCGGAGAAGGCGAGGTTCTTGATGTTGACGGCATAACCGACTCCGCGCACCACCGACGAAGCAGGCGTCGTCAACCCGGTGCCGCCCGGTAGCAATCGGGGATCGTCTTCGATCGTGTCGACTGGGAGTGGGATCGACTCAACCGCGTCCAACACGGCGAGCGTCGGGAGCGAGCCGTCGATGATCTGCCCGGATGTGGCGAGAGGATCCCCGGCAGCCAGGAAGTTGCGTCGCCGTAGCTCGAGGGGGTCCATATCGAGCGCCTCGGCGAGGCGATCCATCTGCATCTCAGACCCGAACGAAGCCTGGACAGCTCCGAATCCACGCATCGCGCCGCACGGCGGATTGTTCGTCTTCACCGCCGACGCTTCAACGATCACGTTGTCGCAGTTGTACGGACCGACCGCGAAGTACGCGGCGTTGGCGATCACGGCGCGACTCGTGTGTGCGTATGCCCCGCCGTCAAGAATGAGCCGGGCCTCGACCTTCACGAGTCTCCCGTCCTCGTCGGCCTCGTGGCGGTACCACATCCGCGACGGGTGTCGCTTGACGTGACCAACGAATGACTCCGAGCGGTCGTACACCATCTTCACGGGACGACCGGTAGCCAGTGACAGCATCGCAACGTGAATATGCAGCGAGATGTCCTCGCGAGATCCGAACGCACCGCCAATTCCTGCCGGGTGGCAGCGGATCTGATCGGGCTCCATGTCGAGGCAGGTGATGATCTGGCGGTGATCAACATGCACCCACTGGCTCGTGACGTACAGATCGAGACCGCCGAGGCCGTCGGGAACTGCCAGCCCGGCTTCGGGTCCGAGGGGAGCCTGATCTTGCGTTGCGGTCTCGTAGAACCCTTCGACGACGACCGATCCAGTCGCTGCCTCGTTGCCTCGCTTGACCGTGAGGTCTCGGAACGTGGAACCCTCGTCGGCGGCCTTGTCGGGATCGACAAGAGGTGCCAATGGTTCCCACTCGACCACGATCGCGGCGGCAGCAAGTCGGGCCGTCTCCTCGTCATCAGCCGCGACGACCGCGACCGGCTCTCCCCAGTAGCGAGCAACGCCGTCACAGAGAACCGGCTGATCCTGCTCTTCTTGTCCGAACAGCGGCTCACCTCGGACATCGTCTTGGGTCAAGACTGCACGGACACCGACCATGGCCACCGCGGGAGCGATATCGATCTTCAGGAGGCGGGCGTGTGCGTGGGGGCTTCGAAGCGTGGCGCCCCACAGCATTCCCNCCGACGAGAGATCGGAGGCATACTCGAACTTCCCGACGACCTTCGGTCCTCCGTCTGGCCGAAGCACACTGGTCCCGATGCCACCCTTGACCACAGACTTGTGGCGTGTCGTCATGATCCCTCCCCAGTCACCGTATCGAATGCACGGAGAATCGCTCCGTATCCGGTACATCGACAGATGTTCCCGGAGAGCGCCTCTTTGAGTTCCATCTCACTCGGATGCGGGTTGGATTCGAGCAGATGGGATCCGGCTACGACGAATCCGGGGGTGCAGAAGCCACATTGGACCGCCCCCTCGGCGAGCATCGCCTCCTGAACGGGGTGGAGATGACCATCGGAGGCAACTCCTTCGACGGTAGTCACCGATGATCCGTCGGCATCCGCCGCCATGACCAAGCACGAGCACACAGCTTCGCCGTCGAAGACCACGGTGCAGGATCCACACTCGCCTTGCTCGCAGGCATCCTTCGTCCCCGGGAGTTCGAGGTCGTTCCTGAGAACACTCAGAAGGCTTTCATGTCCCGTGACGTCGAGAGCGCGCTCCTCACCGTTGACGGTGATCGTGATATTCATCGAAGACTCCGTTCCACAAGCCGTCTCGCCAGCACGCCGGAGGCGTGTCTTCTGTATGCCTCTGTTGATCGATGATCGGTGATCGGCCGGACCTCTTCTGAGACGATTCGGGCGAACTCGTCGAGGGCGGCGTCCGAGATTGCCGACTCTGCATTGATCATTTCTTCGGCCCTGGTAACTCTCATCGGTGTTGTCGCCACCGATCCGAGCGCCACGCGGAAACCGTCGTCGCCCCGGATGACGACGCAGCACACCGTCGAGATCACCATGGCGTTGCGTGCACCGACCTTCGCGAACTCCTGTGCCGCGGGCACGTCTTCTGGGACCACAACCGCGGTAATGATCTCGTCGGATGCAAGCGATGTTCGCTTCACCCCGACGAAGAACTCGTTCCAGGGGATCGTCCTGGTCCCGCGTTCCTTGGACCGAACCTCGATTGATGCTTCTGCCGCGATGATCCATGGCAAGCCGTCACCAGCCGGGCTCGCGGTGGCAACGTTGCCGCCGATGGTCCCCGCAGCGCGGATCTGGGGCGAACCGACGGTTCTCGCCGCCTGGGCTAGGCCCCGATGGCCGTTTCGTTCCAGACGAGCCCACGTGACGCCGGCGCCGATGCGGTCCGTCGATAACTCGCGTAGCTCTTCGACGCGTCTGAGAGAGAGAACCCTCTCCGGTCGGTGGTGGGCAAGGTTGACCTCAACCATGAGGTCGGTTCCTCCGGCGAGGAGCTGTGCATCCGGCTGGTGAGCCTTCGCTGCGAGCGCTTCGTCGAGGTCGTGAGCAGCAATGAAGTCCATTTGCCTAACTTAGTCGGTGGACTGAAGCCGTGAGCCATGAGCTGTGAGCACGAAAGCGTTCTGCTCAAAGCTCAGAGCTCAAGGCTCATGGCTCAAAGCTCAAAGCTCTCTAGCCAACAAGACGCTCTGCCGCGCGGTTGTGTTTCTCTATCAGGCCCGGCAGTTCGACACCGACCAACTCGCCGTCCTTCACGACCGGCTTCCCGTGGACGTAGTTCTGATCGACGCCCGTCGGTGCAACGAAGAGCACGGCTGCGATCGGATCATGGAGCGCACCGGCGTACTCCAGGCGATCGAGTGAGATAGCGATGAAGTCCGCTGCCTTGCCGACCTCAAGCGAGCCGACGTCATCCCTGCCGAGCACAGCGGCTGAGCCGCGCGTGGCGATCCGGAGAGCCTCTCGTGCCGTAAGGAGGCGACCGCCTTCGATTGACGGTGCTGCCGCGAGTCGGGCCAGCAGCATCGCCAGCCGAGCTTCACCGATCAAGTGACTGCCATCGTTGCTTGCCGAGCCGTCCACACCGAGTCCGAGCCGAACGTCGGATGCCAGGTAGCGGCGGACCGGGGCGATGCCGGATGCGAGCCGCATGTTGGACGACGGGCAGTGTGCGACACCGGTCCCCGACTCTGAGAGTCTTCCGATCTCGGCGTCGTTGATGTAGATACCGTGGGCGTACCAAACGTCGTTCCCCACCCATCCCAGGTCTTCCATGAGTTCGACCGGGCGCCGCCCGAACGTTTCGATGCAGAACTGCTCCTCGTCGTGCGTCTCTGCGACGTGCGTGTGGAGATGAACCCCATGACGTCTGGCCAGTTCAGCGGACTCGCGCATGAGATCCGCGGTCACGGAGAACGGCGAGCACGGAGCAACAACAACGCGGGTCATAGCTCCTGGGTTCGGATCGTTGAACTTGTTGATCACTCGCTCGGTGTCGAGCAGGATCGTCTCCTCGTCTTCGACGACAGAGTCGGGAGGTAGTCCCCCGTCGCTCTCGCCAAGGCTCATCGATCCTCGAGCAGCGTGAAAACGGAGTCCGACCGCTGCGGCACCCGCGATCTGATCGTCGAGCCGCGACCCGTTCGGGAAGAGGTACTGGTGATCCGACGATGTGGTACACCCCGAGAGAGCCAGCTCCGAGAGAGCGAGCTGGGTCGAGATCTGCACGTCTTCAGGCGTCAAGCGGGCCCATATGGGATAGAGCGTGCGGAGCCAGTCGAAGAGCCCCACGTCCTGTGCTCCCGGAACGGCACGGGTCAGCGTCTGATAGAAGTGGTGATGGGTGTTGATGAGCCCGGGAAGCACGACATGGCCGGAGAGATCTACCACTTCGTCTGCGGTGTCGGGGAGTTCTGCCGTCGGACCGACCTGTTCGATGAACCCGTCGACGGCGAAGAGCCCTCCGTCGATGATCTCCGTCCCTCCGTCATCCATCGTGGCGAGAACCTGCGCGTGCCGAACGAGAAGTGTGCTCATAGGGAACAATGTACCAAATCGATCGGGGTCATCGATCGGGACTCAGGTTCCGGTGCACTCTGTACAATGGACTGACGGGGTCGACGAGGAGAAGAGACGCACATGATCACCCAGTATCACCGACCACTCACACTCGACGAGGCGATCGCTCTCACATCGAGACCCGATGCTGTGATTGTCGCCGGAGGAACTTCAGTCAACGCCAACCCGACCAGCGGGCCCGTCACGGCCGTTGACCTCCAGGCACTCGAACTCTCCGGGATCGACACCGACGGCGAATCCACCAGGATCGGCGCCACGACTCTCCTCCAGGATCTCGTTGACTCAGTGCTCGTACCCGCCGTTCTCCGTGATCTCACGAGAAGAGAGGCGCCGAACACCATCCGCAATGCTGCGACCGTCGGCGGCACGATCGGGACATCCGATCCAGAGAGTGAGCTCCTTGCCGGGCTCCTGGCATTCGATGCAGTCGTGACCCTCGCACGCGCCGGCTCAACGACCGAGCACGCGCTCGATGAGATCCTCGACAATCCGGTGCTGCTCAACGGAGCGATCATGACCAGCGTATCGATCCCATCCAACGGGCTCGCTGCTGCCGATCGAACCGGCCGTACGCCGATGGATCGGCCCATCGTGATGGCCGTCGCTCACCGCTCTCATGACGGATCCGTCCGATTGGCCATGACGGGAGTCGCCGCTCACCCGGTTGTCGTCGACCCGGGACAGATCGGCGCCCTCGANCCGCCGTCCGANTTCCGAGGATCAACCGACTACCGCAAGAAACTCGCGGAGGTGCTCGCAGACAGAGTTCTCACCTCGGTCACCGGAGGTGAATCATCATGACGGTCACCCTCACGATCAATGGTGCGAANCGNTCGCTCACCTGCGAACCACATGAATCCCTCCGAACGGTGCTGCGTCGGGCCGGTCTCTACAGCGTCCGCTTCGGCTCCGAAACCGGAGAGACCGGGGCGGCGGCAGTCCTCTTCGACGGTCGGCTCATCTCTGCCGATGTGATGCTCGCAGCCCAGGCTGACGGGCATGACATCGAGACAATCGAGAGCCTCAGCGTGCCCGGTCGCCTCCATCCGATCCAGCAGGCGTTCATCGAGACCGGGGCGATTCAGTCCGGTTACTCGACCCCGGCAACGATCCTCTCGGCGAAGGCACTGATCGACCGCAACCCGAACCCCTCCGAGAACGAGGTGCGGGATGCCCTCTCCGGGATTCTCGACCGAGAGACCGGATACCTTCGCCCGGTTCATGCGGTGCTCCGCGCCGCCGCCGTGATGAGAGGCGATGCGACCGAGAGCCTCGACATCGCCTATCTCAACCCGATCGTCGACGGCGAAGGCACCCCATCTGATCGCGACGGGCTGTCCGAGATCGCCCCCAGGGTGGTTCCGAGCGCCGATGTCCCCGCGACGCGCATCGTCGGCCAACCGGAACAGAAAGTGGATGCGATCAAACTGGCGAAGGGCAACCCTGCGTTCACCGATGACGTTGACCTCACCGGAACGTTGATCGCCAAGGTCTTGTACAGCCCGCACGCCCACGCCCGGATCGTCTCGATCGACGATTCCAAGGCCCGCGCACTCCCCGGCGTGCATGCCGTGCTGCATCACGGGAACGTCCCAAGGGTGCGATACGCCTCCGGTGGGCAGAGTTATCCGAACCCACTCCCTTATGACCAGGTCAGCTTCGACAACAAGGTCCGCTTCGTCGGCGACCGTGTCGCCGCCGTTGCCGCGGATACCGAGGAGATCGCCCTCGCCGCGATTGACCTCATCGACGTCACCTATGACGTGCTGCCAGCCGTGTTCGACGAGAACGAAGCGATCCTCGACGGCGCACCCGTCATTCATGACGAGCCGGACATGGAGGGGGCGGTCGACGCGTCGCACAACCTCGTTCACCACCTCAAGGCCGACACCGGCGACATTGAAGATGGATTCGCCGTGGCCGATCGTGTCTTCGAACAGACCGTTCGGGTACACCAGGTCCATGCGACACCCATCGAGACGCACATAGCGATCTCGGCTTGGGACAGCGACGAGCGACTCGTGATCACCTCGTCGACCCAGGTGCCGTTCCACGTCCGACGCATGATCGCTCCGCTTCTCGATCTCCCTGTGAAGCGGATCCGCATCATCAAACCGAGGATCGGTGGCGGTTTCGGTGTGAAGCAGGAAATGCTGGTCGAGGACATCGTCGGCCACCTCACGATCGCGACCGGTCGTCCTGTTCGCCTCGAACTCACGAGGGAAGAGGAGTTCGTGTCGAGCCGCACGCGGCACCCGCAGACAACGACCTTCAAGACCGGCGTCGACGCCGAAGGGAAGCTGACCGCACAAGACATGCGCATCGTCGCCAACACCGGACCGTACGGCACGCACGGTCTCACGGTGCAGATGGTCACCGGGCTTCGTGGCCTCAGCTCATACAACTGCCCGGTCAAGCGTTTCGATTGCAGGGTCGCCTACACGAACCTTCCCGTCCCCGGCGCCTACCGTGGATACGGAGCGCCGCAGGCGCTCTACGCCCTTGAGGTGCACATGGAAGACATCGCCTTCGCCCTGGGCATGGACCCGATCGAGTTCCGCCGTCTCAACTGGACCGATGTTGGAGACCCCCTCGACATCGCCCAGCAACTCGGCGAAGGCGATCAAGATGCCGACGTCATGCCGCTGGTCACCTCCAGCGGTCTGGAAGAGGCCGTTGCCCAAGGACGGCGGGCCGTCGACTGGGACCGAAGAGACAACTCGGCGTGGAAGCAACCTGCCGATCAGCCGAACATCCGTCGGGGACTCGGCTTCGCCATGGCGATGCACGGCACGGCGATTCCCGGTCTCGATATGGGCGGTGCGAGCCTCAAGATCAACGACGACGGCTCGTTCAATCTGCTCGTTGGAGCGACCGACTTAGGAACCGGATCTGACACGGTTCTTGCGCAGATCGCTGCGGAGGTCGTTGGCGTCTCCACCGATGACATCATCGTCTACGCGTCCGACACTGACATGACCCCCTTCGACACCGGGGCGTACGCGTCGAGCACGACATACATCTCCGGCATGGCGACCAAACGCGCCGCCGAGCAGGTGCGCGCACAGATCGTCGAGCGTGCAGCAGAGATGCTCGAAGCGGCACCCGAGTCGATCGATCTCTACGACGGCCAAGCGTGGACACCCGATGGACGATCCGTGTCGCTCGAGACCATTGCTCTGTCGACGCTTCATCAGGCAGGCCAGCATCAGATCATGGCAACGGCGTCCTACGTCTCACCCGAGTCCCCTCCCCCGTATGCGGCCCAGTTCGCCGAGGTCGAGGTCGACATCGAGACGGGTCAGGTGACGGTGAATCAACTCGTGATGGCCGTCGACTGTGGCGTGCCGATCAACCCGATCACCGCCGCAGGGCAGGTCGAGGGCGGGATGGTCCAAGCCCTTGGATACGGTCACTGCGAGGAGATGGTGTACGACGAGGATGGGCACATGTTGAATCCCAGCTTCGGCCCGTACAAGATCTACCGCTCCGATGAGATGCCACGCCTCGAAGCGATTCTCGTCCAGACGATGGAACCGAGTGGTCCGTTCGGAGCGAAAGCTATCGCAGAGATTCCGAAGGACGGTGTCGCACCGGCCATCAGAAACGCCATCGCAGATGCCACCGGGGCACGGATCGCAAACATCCCGTTCACACCGGAACGCGTCTGGAACGCGTTGCAAGAGGCGTGACCACGATCGGTCCCGGCGAACTCCTCGCGGAGTTGACCGACGCCGTTGACGGCGGGCGTCCGGTCGTGCTCGCCACGATCGTCGGTACTGAGGGTTCGGTCCCGCGGCATGCCGGCGCCAAGATGGTCGTGCACTCGGACGGGACCACGACTGGAACGATCGGCGGTGGCGAGGTCGAAGCCCTCGTTCGCGACGAAGCCCTCGCCAGTCTGAAGGAACGGCGTCCTCGTCTCCGCCGCTACACACTCAACGACCCAGAACTGGGTGATCCGGGTGTCTGCGGGGGGACGATGACCATCTACCTGGAGCCATACATGACCCCACGCACCGTGTACGTCATCGGAGCCGGCCATGTCGGCCGGTCCGTCGTCGATCTCGCCGACTGGCTCGGCTACCGAACCGTTGTCGTCGACGACCGAGCCGATCTCGTGTCCGAGGAGGCCATGCCGAACGCTGCGATTCGTTTCGCTGGGTCCGCGCAAGACGCCCTTGATGAACATCCTGCAGACGAGACCACCGCCATCGTCGTCGTAACACGGAGCCATGAACTCGACGCCTTGATCGTGCCGATCCTCCTCGAGACGCCTGCTCCCTACATCGGTGTGATGGGCAGCAAACGCCGCTGGGCCACCACCCGGGATGCACTCGTCGAGTCCGGGACACCCGCCGGAGCCCTCGACCGNCTTCACGTGCCGATCGGACTCAGTATCGGAGCAGAGACCGTCGAGGAGATCGCCGTTTCGATCATGTCGCAGATCATCGAGTCGGCGGCCGCGAGTACGGCGTGATCGATTTCTCCGATCAGTTGGTCGTCATTCGCGGCGGCGGTGACCTGGGATCGGGCGTCATCTGGCGTTTGCGCCGTGTCGGATTCCCGGTCGTCGTTCTCGAACTCGAACGTCCGCTGACGGTACGTCGCACCGTCGCCTTCTCATCTGCCGTCGACCAAGGTCGCATCGTGATCGACGGCATCGAGGGAGTCCACGTCTCCTCCGTCGCCGAAGCGTTGGAGACGACGCTGGCGGGTGCCGTCCCCGTGCTCGTTTCGGAGGACATCCCGGCGCTACCCGTACCGATGTCGATCCTCGTCGACGCCCGCCTTGCCAAACGATCGCTCGACACGACAATCGACCAGGCTCCGTTCGTCGTGGGCCTCGGTCCGGGGTTCGATGCGAGCAGCAACTGCGATGCGGTCATCGAGACGATGCGTGGACATCGACTGGGGCGCGTCATCTGGGACGGACCGGCGGCACCGAACACCGGTGTACCGGGCGAGATCGGCGGCGCATCCGGGGATCGTGTACTTCGGGCGAACGTCGATGGTGTCCTCGACTGGGACGTCGGTTTCGGAGATCTCGTCAATGCGAGTCAGGTGCTTGGATCGATCGGGACCACTCCGGTGAAAGCCAAGATCGACGGAACGATTCGTGGCCTGATCCAGCCGGGACCGGTCAAGATCGGTCTCAAGATCGGCGACGTCGACCCACGTTTCGATCCGAACGCTATCCACCAGATCTCAGACAAGGCCCTCTCCATCGGCGGGGCCGCTCTCGAAGCAATTCTCGTCTGGCTCAACACCCAAGACTGATGCCGACCTCACTCGCGGACCAGATCGGTATCGGAGAACGAGAGCTCATCTCGATCGTCGGCGCCGGCGGCAAGTCGACGATCCTGTTCACGCTCGGTCGGGAACTCGCACCTCCCTCCCACCGGATCATTCTCACCACCACAACGATGATGGCTGCAGATCAAGTTACCGAGCCGACGTCTTGGACGGACGATTCGATCGAGGTGGAACGGATGCTGGATCCCGGGATACCGTTGCTCGTCGTGACGGGAGAGGTCCCCGGCAAGGCCACCGGTCCGACACCGGATGCCGTCGATCGCCTGTTCCTCGATACCGCGGTCGACTTCGTCATCGTTGAAGCCGACGGTGCCCGCTCGATGTCGATCAAAGCTCCCGCCGACCACGAACCGGTGATCCCTCGTCTCTCGACCACGGTGATCGTTGTGGCAGCGATCGATGCCATCGGCCGATCGATCTCAGAAGTCGCCCACCGGCCCGACCTCGTGGCGGACATCATCGGTGTCCACATCGACGATCCCCTGACGATCGATGGAGCAGCCACGGTGCTCCTCAGCGAAAGAGGTGGTCTGAAGAACATCACCGATACGGCAAGAGTGGTCATAGCTCTGACGAAAGTCACCCCGGACACCGAGGCGTCGGCGGACGAATTGGCAGCGATGCTCGCCGAGCACCGACGGATCGATCGCGTCGTGATGCCGATGAAGACACCGTCAGGTCAGTAGCTCGATCGCCGGCGGGAAGATGCCGACGTCTGTCCAAACCTCGGCATACCGAATACCGGCAGTTGCGCTACTCAGTCACCTTCTCCGGCAACAGTGCGTTCGTGCCACGATGCAGATACCGGCCACGACCAGCTTCTCCCACGAACTGGCCGTTGTCGACGATGACCTCGCCTCGCATAAGCACGGTCTCGACACCGCCGCCGATCTCGGCCCCCTCGAACACCGAGTAGTCGAGATTCATCGAGTGGGTCTCAGCCGAGAGCGTGTGGGATGCCGCCGGGTCGTAGACGACAATATCGGCATCGGATCCGGGAGCGATGGTGCCCTTCTTGGGATAGATCCCGGAGATCTTGGCCGGTGTCTCAGCGGTCACCTCGATCCACCGTGTGAGCGGAATCCAACCCTCCACTACACCCTGGAATACGAGATCCATCCGATGCTCCACCACGCCGAGACCGTTCGGAATCTTGCGGAAGTCGCCGCGCCCTGCCTCCTTCTGCTCCCAGGTGAACGGGCAATGATCGGTAGCGACCGCATCCACCCTCCCCGACGAGACGCCAGACCACAGGGCCGCTTGGTGTCCTTCGCTCCTGCGCCGCAGCGGCGGGGAGCAAACGAACTTGGCTGCCTCGAATCCGTCTGGAACATCCTCCTGAGCGAGCCAGAGGTACTGGGGACAGGTTTCCGCAAAGACCGGCAATCCCCTGTCGCGAGCGACGACGGCCTCAGCGAATGCTTCCTGCGATGAGATGTGAACGATCACGAGAGAGCATCCAGCTATCTCCGCGAGCGCAGCAACGCGATGGACGGCTTCGGCCTCCATCGAAGCTGGTCGCGTGAGCAGGTGATGGATAGGATCCATCTCCCCGCGGGCTGCAGCTTGGTCCCGAAGAAGGTCGATAGCGATTCCGTTCTCTGCGTGCATCATGACGGTGGCACCGATCGAAGAAGCGACCTGCATCGCCTCGAGAATCTGCCGGTCATCCGACAGATTCACGCCGGGGTAGGCCGTGAACAGCTTGAAGGTGGTAACTCCCGCGTGCATCATCTCCCGAAACTCGGCGAGCGTGCCTTCATGAACGTCCGTGACCATCATGTGGAACCCGTAATCGATGTACGAGTTGCCCTCGGCACGAGCCATCCACTCAGCGAGTCCATCTTTGAGCGTTCCTCCGCGAGTCTGCCCGGCGTAATCGACGATCGTCGTTGTCCCGCCGATGGCAGCAGCCCTGGTGCCGGTCTCGTAGTTGTCGGCTGAGAAGGTCCCCGACACGGGCAGCTCCATGTGGGTGTGCATGTCAACGCCGCCGGGAATCACGTACCGCCCGGTGGCGTCGATCACGTGATCGAAGTTGTCCCCTGCAGTTCCAGGCTCAACGACACCAACGATCTGCTCGCCGTCGACAACGACGTCTGCCTCCGTTGCCATCGCACCTGTCACGACCGTTCCATTGCTGATGAGTGTTCGCATAGTGCCCATCATGGTCGATGGAGCAGCAGCACACGAGTAGGGGCCCAAAGTCGCAACCCGGCGATTCTCGGGCAGGGACGGTCCGATCTGTGTACTTTGTTGGGATCCCGCCGCAGAAAGGGCCCCTGCCATGAGCCTCAACGTCGCCACACTCCTCCACGAGAGCGCAGCGAAAAACCCCGATCAGACTGCGATCGCCATCGGCGGCACCACCCTTTCGTACGCCCAGGTTCACGGTGCGGTTCAGCGATTCGCCGGCGGATTGCGCGACCTCGGCGTCCACCCCGGACAGCACGTCGCTCTTCTGCTCCCGAACGTGCCCCAGTTCACGATCGCCTACTTCGGAACGCTCGCAGCCGGTGCGGTCGTCGTGCCGCTGAACGTGCTGCTCACCGCCGACGAGATCGCCTATCACCTCAATGACTCCGATGCGATCGCTCTCGTCGCATGGGAGGGCTTCTTCGAACAGGCGCAGGCTGGCTTCAATCGAGCCGAGAGTTGCCACGACCTGATCGTCGCCAAAGCCGATCCGGCCGACGCATCTGCCCCCGCAGGTTCGACCAGCATGACGAGCCTCATCGCAACCGCCGAACCGTTCCTCGACCACGCACCGACAATGCCCGACGATCCCGCGGTCATCCTCTACACATCCGGTACGACCGGCCACCCCAAAGGTGCCGAGTTGACGCACTTCAACATGTTCTTCAACGCCCGGTACTCCGGTACAACGCTGCTCCCTCTGAGCACTGACACCGTTGCCCTAGCGACGTTGCCCCTCTTCCACAGCTTCGGCCAGACCGTGATGCACAACGCCGTCCTCGG
>JGI24024J18818_10000637_pt1 | contig 13668 bp, 9 predicted proteins | sample Cruoilmetagenom2_FD_18818 | JGI IMG/M metagenome (IMG submission 18818) | reverse complement strand
TGTACGTCTGTTGCAAAACCATGTTGNGGGCCAAATATTTTAATAAACCTTGAACCAAATATTTCTTTAAATCTAAGCGCTGCATGTGAGTAAGTTGAATCTACAGATGCATTATGGCATAATAAAGCGACAGTACCTTTAAACTTACTTTGAAGGTTAATATCATTTGTTAAAACATCGAGACCTGTAAGAACTTTTTTCATATTGATAAAGTAAATAAGTATAGTATTTAGAGTAACATTAATATGCTACTCTAAATACTTAATCTAGGAAACTAATAAATAGTTAAATTGATGGATCATCAGGGGTATTAGTATTATTAAATCTTTCTTCAGCCGGGTATGGGTAAAAATTTCTATTTCGTTCACTTAAATAATCTTCTTGTTGAGATGGAACAAAATCAGAATGAATTCTTCTAGAGTCTTCTAAACGCAACCCAGACATAAATAATTCAATACTACGATTTCTAAATATTTCATCCATAATAGCATCTTTATCATTTATATCTCCAGCCCAAGGCTCTAAATTTGCATTAACTCCAAAAATATCATTGTCTTTTTCTCTTACTAAATTAATATTAGCAATTGCATTATCAAAATCACTTTTCATCGCATAAGCTTCTGCTTTTATTAATAGCATCTCACCAGGTAAATAAACGGGGATACTTTGGTTTCCAAATTCAAAAAATCCTTTTAAGTTTTCAACGCCATGCCCTCCAAATTCTGGAACTTCAACTTCATCAGATGGAGATAAATAGAAATCAATTCTACCGTCATTTGCTTCAGGAATCAAAGAGCCTGTTAAACCAAAATTATCTTGTGGTTTTGTATCTGGAGCATTTTCAACTGCAAAAACAAAAACTGCATTTTTGTTTGTTGCTCCATCATATATCCAAGCTGACATTGAATTTAAATCAACTGAATTTGCTGCAGCAATGGCTGCATCGTAATTCCCTGCAAATAAATTATATCGACCTAAATATGCATTAATCATATTTGGTAAATCCATTCCTTGAATATATACTAAAAATTCATCAGAAATTGGATTTGCATTAATATCCTCATTTGCACTGGTCAATAAATTAATACACTCAGCTAGCACATCGCTTCTAGAACTAAAACTAGCATTTCCATCTGAGTTATTGTCTATTGGAGCAGATTCAAAATTCTGTATTAAGTAACCTAAAGTCATTGCCTTAAAAAACTTTGCGTAAGCTTTTAAACCAGATTTAGTCCCCGGGTCCATTTCAATAGCGTCAACATTTTTCAATATTGATTCTGCAGCACCTTTATCTCTCAATAATCTATTCCATAATCGAGTAATTCCTGCATTATCATTTGGTAAACCAGAACCCCCAGCTACCAATTCTCCTGGTGTAACATAAGTCAATAAATTTCCTAATTCTCTTGTAGACAAACCTTGTATCTCAACAATAGGAGACAATGTAGAGGTTGTAAAATGACTTGTCATTCCTACGGCTACTGTGATTAGCCCTGACTTCGAAGTTAAAACCTGATCTTCTGCAGGTTGATTTACATTAAGAAAATCTTCCTCACAAGAAGAGAACACTAATACAGTTAATAGTAATAATTTAAATATATTTTTCATCTTTTTCTAATTTAAAAATTAACAATTACTCCAAGTCTATATACTTGTGGTATTGGCACATTTGCCATATCCTGACCTCTTACTCCATTTGACTGCCCCTCTGTATTTACCTCAGGATCAAAACCGTAATAATTATCTATTGAGAACAAGTTAGTACCACTAGCAAATAATTTGACATTTTCGATTACTGGATTGTCTAATCGCCAATTATAATATAAAGAAATTTCTCTCATTTTTATATAAGATCCATCTTCTATAAATGATTCAAATATAGAAAAATTAGGGTTTGAACTTCCTCGTGGTATTTCTCCTCTTAATTCTTGAGCAGTTTGCTGACCTCCTTTAAATAAGTAGCCCATTCTTTTATCCCAACTCATCACATCATTTCCTTGCACAAAATCAAATTGAAATCTAACACCAAAATTTTTATATTCAAATTCATTTATTAATGAAGCCACAAAATCTGGATTCGGATCACCGATAATTTTTTTCAAAATAGCTCCTGTTGGCTGTCCGTTAGCATCATAATCTTGTACTGGAACTTGTACCGTTTGACCATTACTTAATTCTCTATCCTCATAATGCCCTTTAGCTCTTTGTACAAAACCATTATCATCTAATAATCGACCTCCATTAGCATCTGTTGCGAAAAAAGTCCCGTAAAACACCCCTAATGCCTCATTAGTCTGAGCCACAGATGTTCCCCACATACCTAACGATAATCTTGTACCTTCAACATAAGTAACCTCATTTTTATTTTGACTAAATGTTCCAGTAATGTTCCAGTTAAAATCACCTTCAAAAGGCTTTGCTCTAAGTAATATTTCATAACCATTATTAGTCATGCTACCAACATTATCAAAACGATTTTCAAAACCTGTAGATGGTGATAGTGTTCTACCAATCAATAAATCCTCAATGTCTTGATTGTAATAAGAAAACTCTAATCCTAATCTACCATTAAACATTCCCATATCAAACCCAAATTCTGTTTCCGTTTGTCTTTCTGGTCTTAAACCTTCATTCCCCTGCAAAGAGCTAGGGAAATAACCAATTTCACCATTATAATTTTGTTGATTATAATTAGTAAATATTTGATATGGATCTAAAGCTGTTAAATTACCAGCTTGACCCCATGCTGCTCTTAATTTTAATGAATTAACAGTGCCACCAATAGATTCTTGCCAAAAATCTTCATCAGAAATATTATATGATGCACTAATTTTTGGATAAAATTGTTGTCTTTCATCTTCTCCAAAAACAGATGCTCCATCAATTCTTCCTGCCAATGTTAAAAATAATTTATTTTTATACGCTAGAGTTTCCTGCAAGAACCCACCCCAATATGAAGCTTCGCTTCTAAAATCATTTCCGCCAACAGCATTACTTGGGTCAGTTACTATAACACCTTCAATTGGACCTACTTGATCATTTCTTACACTAAAATATTTATTTTCTTGTTGTTGATAGCTATAACCAAAACCCGTAGTAGATTTTAAATCATCTGTAATATCAAATTGATAACTCATAGTCAGATCTGAATTCATCAACGATGAAGCGATGGTTGACTTTTCAGTTTCTCCATTTGGCCTTGTATTTACACCCCTAGGAATATATAATAATCCTTCAGAGTTAGAATGATCATAACCAAAAATATAATTAATTCTAAATCCTTCAAAGGGAGTCGCAGTTAATTGAAGGTCGGATATTGATCTAAAATTTTCTTGCGAAGCATCAATTCTATCAATTGTCTCTCTTGGACTAGGCATCCAAAGTCCAACACTCGGATAATTTCCAAACTCATCAGGATCTTGATTGTGAATATTATCTGCAAATAGTAAAGCAGTAATAGGTCCATAATTTTTACCATTTGGCATATCCTGACTTTCATTTAATGATAAATAAGAACCAACTGACATATCAAGCCAACTATAAAGCTCTTGATCAATCCTTGCTCTAAATGTTTTTCTATTAAAACTAGTATTTCGAACTATTCCATTATTATCGAACAAAGATCCAGATACAGCATATTTTGTTTTATCTGAACCACCAGTTACATTAATTGAGGTTTCATAACCGCTTGCATCATTAAAAATATAGTCCTGATAATCATATCTTGTTGCTGGCACTGCTACTCCATCTCCATTCCATTCTAATTGTGTATCATTATAGGGTAATGTGTTTCTTACCTTATTTAAATTCATACTTGCTGAAAAAGTAACTTTTGGATCTCCAGAAACTCCTTTTTTTGTGAATATTTGAATTACACCATTACTTGCTCGTGATCCATAAATTGCTGCTGCTGCTGCTCCCTTTAATATTTCCATTCTTTCAATATCATCAGGACTGATATCAACCAATCTATTTTGTGTGTAACCACCTAAATTAATAGCTTGTTGAGATTGATTGTTTACAATTACACCATCAATTATATAAAGAGGGTCTGAACTTCCTGTTAAGGTACTTGGACCTCTTAAACGAACAGACATACCACCTGCAGGGTTACCAGAATTTCTAGTAATATAAGCTCCTGCAACTTGACCTTGCAATGCTTCTCCTACACTAACAACAGTTTTTGCATCGCTTAAGTCTTTAGTGCTAATTGACGAAATTGCAGAACCTAATTGTTTTTTTGTTGCAATACCTGAAGTACCTGTTAAAATAACTTCATCTAAACGCAATAAGTCATCTTGTAATATTACATCCGTTATTTCACCAGTTACATTAATTTCTTTAGTAGAATACCCTAAAAAAGAAAATACCAAAACATCATCTATTGATGCTGTAATTTCATAGTTTCCATCAAAATCGGAAGCTGTTCCTTGATTCGTTCCTTTCACTTGAATGTTTACACCTGGTAATCCTTGACCAGAAACATCTTTTATACTACCTTTAACTGTGTTTTGAGCATAAATAAAACTTACAGAAAATAATAGTACAAGAAAAGAAAGCATAATTTTTTTTCTCATAATTATTTAAATTTTGATTAATAAAAATTAATAATAGTGCTAATTTAGAAAAAAAAAAAATCAGATTATGCGCTTTTATGCTCTTTTCTATAAATATATAGTTATTGGTGCTAATCTTTTTAATTACCTTATTTTATGTTGTTTACAGGTATGTAATATATATATATTTGATTAAATAGATACTTAAGTTACATTATTATTATCCAAAATACATGTTGAATTTTAATAAAAATAAATTACGAAAACGTTTTAGTAAGGAAAAAATGCGTGTATTTGTCGTTTTTTATTATTTGAGAAATAAAAGGATTATTTTCTTTTGCTAGTATTTTAAACTTATTAATATAAACTATCCATAAATAGAGAGCCTAAAAAAATCACGTTAAAACGAACATGATTATAAAGTAATACTTTGATTAGACACTATTCATTAACTCTCGTGGTTTCTTATACTTCCACCAGAGCTTTTATCTTCGTCAATTATTTTAGGGCTTCCTTTATAGTTAATGTCGGCTCCACTAGTAGCTTTACCTTTAAATGAATCGCTTACATTAACCTTAATATTTGAACCGCTACTTGCCTTTGCTATACAATTTTTAGTTGCTAATGAGTATGCTTTAATACCACTTCCACTTGATGAATTAGCATTAAAACTAACTGCTTTACCATCTAAGTAAATATCGGCACCACTTGATGTTTCACAAGTTAATTGACCTACATTAACGGTTAGTTTTGCTTCGGAACCACTTGAAGCATGTATTCTTAATTCTTGAGTAAAAAATGTATTTTCCGAGTATATTTCAGCACCACTTTCAACTAATATTTCATTTAAATTTTCAACAGATAAATGTATTTTTTTTGCTTTTGCCAATCCAATATTTTTCTTTGCAGTTATTATTAAGGTACCATTAACCACATCTGTTTCAATTAAATCGTGTAAATTTTCATCTGCCTCGACAACTAAAGACACATTATCACTTTTAGTAATGTAAACATCTAGCCCTCTACTTGCTTTAATACGTACAAAATCATTTGAAATGTTTCTGTTTTGTGTTAATACATTCCCATTGCCTTTAACTCCATTATAAAAACAAGATGTAGTTGAAACTAATAATAAAAGAATTGCTGAAATTTTTAATACGGTATTCATAATTTGTTTTTTTTAATTGATTGATCAAATTTACTCTTCATTCAAGTAATCATAAAATTTTAATTACTGACTTGTAAATATTCAAAGATGAGTTGAGCTATATAGAATCTTTTGTTTTTTCTATAACAATTCCATTTTCATCTATTTTAACTTCGGCTTTTTCATTATTGTTATCGTTAATTTCAATACGAACTCCATCTGTATCAATTTTCATATTAAATGATTCTGCATCAGATTTAGAATCGTTATTTACTTCAAAGGAATCACAGTCTAAACAGGTTAATCCTTCTTCTGTCATTTTAAAATAATGTTTTGCCATATCTCTATCATACAAATCTTGGATATTACTTATATCATAAAGAAATGAGCGAGTTGTTTTATCTAAATATATTGTCTGATCTTCTGGCAAATACAAATCAACATAAATTTTTTGCTCACTAAATTTGTTTTTAATATCTGTTAAAAAATATCCATTTAATTTTAAGTCGTTTCCTAGTAAATTGAAATCATAGCTAATAAGCTCAGCATTTTCTCTTGCATCTGATCTACTTTGACCTTGAGATTTTTTTCTAACCTTAACTTTTACTTCGTTGTCATCAGAGGAATAAATATTTAATCTGATATTATTAGAATAGATTTTTTCATTATTATTTTCATCAAATATCACACTATAACCCCAACGACGCTTTAAAATACTTTGATTTGATAAACTGTTATTATCAACGAGTTTAATACTTAATGTGTCTAAGGTACTTACATTTACTTTTTCTGTATTCGTTACAGTTCCATCGTATGCGGTTTGCATAAACTGTCTTGTTCCAAAAAATATTGCGAACAATAAAGCCACTAACCAAACTCCTAATAAAGAAAATCGAGTTGTTCTACCCAAAAACTTAGTGTTATTTGATAAAATTCGCAATCCTAAGGAGAATAAAAAGATAAACGGAATACCAACTAATAAAAATGTTAAAATGGACACAAGCCAAATTGGTAAACCTGAATTATTGTATACCATGGTATTTTGATAAAACCAATCTTCATGAATAAAATCCATAGATCCTATGGTAAATAATCCAACAATTAATCCTAAAATTGTTGCTACAGAAATAATAATTAATAAAACACCTATAAATTTACCAATAACCATAAAAATTGTAGTAAATATTTTACCTAAAGTTTCAACCAAATCTTGTGATCCTGATTTTGCTTTATCACTATATTTTTTATAATCGGCATTTTTAACTTTATCAGATACATCTTCTATTCCATTTTTTACTCTATCGGAAACATCAGTAAATTCATCTCTAATTTTTTTTTCTATATTAGAAATATTTACAGGTTCCCCTTCCATTTCTAGTTTTTCAACTGTAGTGTTGGCTTGAGGTAATAAGATCCATAATATTGGATACACTATAAATCCAAAACCAAATCCAAATGCTGCAACCAACCATGCCAAACGAACCCAGATAACATCTACAGTAAAATAATGTGCCATTCCTGACGATACTCCACCTAAGAATTTATCATCTCCATCACGATATAATTTTTTTGATTTTTGAGAACTATATGAGCTATAATTATCATCACTAAAAATCTCATCATCAACCATATAATCTTCCGGCTTACCCATTACCTCAACTACTTCATCGATATCAGATTCATTGATAACTTGACGTACGTCTTTAACTTTTTCAGACAATATTTCTCCTATTCTTGACTCAATATCTGTAATTATTTCGTCTCTTCCTTTAGGATCATCGCTTAATGAACGACGGATAGCGTCTAAATATTTTTTTAATTTTTGATAAGCAATTTCATCAATATGAAAAAATACTCCTCCCAGATTTATATTTATTGTCTTATTCATTTTTTTGCTGATTTTGATTTATTATTTTTTGTAACTAAATTCACTGCTTTGACCAAATCACTCCAGGTTGTATTTAATTCTCCTAAGAATAATTTTCCTGTTTCTGTTAAGCCATAGTACTTTCTTGGTGGGCCTGATGTTGATTCTTCCCATCTATAACTTAAAAGACCAGCATTTTTTAATCTTGTTAATAAAGGATAAACTGTACCCTCAACTACCAACATTTTAGCGTCTTTTAATTGCGAAAGTATTTCGGATGTATACGCATCTCCATTTTGTAAAATGGATAGTATACAATACTCCAATACTCCTTTTCGCATTTGTGCTTTTGTGTTTTCTATCTTCATTTTTTATTTTTATTTCTTATTAATAATTACTTAAAATAATATTATTCGAATATTATTAACGATAAAAATTACGATGGATATGAGTATTGTAATCATGATAAATTATTTTAAAAATTTAATTGTTAAGGGGTAATTATATATTTCGCCTTGATTTGCCTTTATAGCAGCGAAAATGATTAGAATAAATTTTACTATTGCAAGAATACTTATTAAAGAAATAGATCCAACCATTCCAAAAAGTGGAAAGTGATGCAAACCATTAAATATAGAGTGAAATGCAAATGGTAAAATTGATAGTCCTAGAATTATAGAATATAATAAAAAGCTTAAATTAAAATTTACTGCTTCTCTTCCATTTTTATCTAAAAACACGCTATCTCTTTTTTTTAGCTCCCAAAAAACTAAAGGGCCAACTACTCCTCCAAACGGAAAAACATATCCTAAAAAAGCTGATAAGTGTATTAAAAATGCGTTGTTATTATCGTTTTTGTTTGACATAATATAATGTATATAATACTTTCTTATGCAAATATATGGATAAAAACTAATACTATGCAATACAAAGTACTATATTTTAACATTTATTTAACATTTACAATTGTGCTTAATTATTCAAAAAATGTTGTAAATTGTGGGCTTAAAGAAAGAAAATGACAAAATTTACAATTAAAAATTTGAATAAATTTTTATTATTTAAATTACCATCTGCATACTTATCTGGGATAAGAGTAACCAACATTACTGAAAAAGAAGCTATGGCAACAGTAAAACATCAATGGATAAATCAAAATCCGTTTAAGTCTCTCTATTGGGCAACACAAGGAATGGCTTCAGAATTAGTTACAGGTATTTTAGTAATGAAAAAAATAGCCGATAGCGGGAAAAAAATCTCTATGCTGGTGACAGAACAAAGCGGAACATTCACAAAAAAAGCTACAGGTAGAATTACTTTTATTTGTAAAGATGGTGACAAAATAGAAGCAGCAATTCAAAAAGCCATTGATACTAAGGAGGGTCAAACTTTAGTAATGTTTGCCGAAGGGTTTAATGAAGAATATGAAAGCGTTTCAAAATTTGAATATACATGGGGTATTAAGATGAAATCTTAATTTAGCCTAATCTTTTATAGAGCTAATTAATTTTCTTTAAAAGGCAACACCTCCTAGTTTTCTTTTATTTTAAGTATAAACTCGTCCAATTGTTTACCATATTTAGAATCTTTTACATTAGCAGATAGACTATTATTAATTGTATCTAATAATTTGGTTGTAGCATTATTCAATTCCGTTAAAGCTATATAAGGTGCAACTTCATAATCTGAGTTATTAATAGCAAAATTAGTAGTGTACAAATATTTTCTCCTAACTAAACTCTTTATTTTTTTTTCAACCAATTGAATTGAGTCTTGATTACCTGATTTTTTTGCTTCAAAATCTTTCTTTATTAAATCTAAGTTTTGATTGTTAAATTTATCTTTAATCGCATAATATTCATCCAATAAAGCTTGATTTTTAGAACCAGAAACTCTTGCCTTTAAGATAAACTTGTCTAGTCTTGAGGTAATTGAAATCGTATCTTTTTCTCCAAAGAATGGTATTTTTTTATTGCTTTTTCCCAAAGTCAAATAGTACATTTCTGGACTTAAAACTTCATCGGTAAGCAAAAATTCTTGAGAACCGTTAACCTTTACAGAGTCTATAGATATAACTAAAGAATCTATTTGTTTTTGTAAGTATAGTGTTCCTTTTTTTAAACCTTTAATATTTCCTTTTACAAACATGGTATTTTCATTTTCTTTTTCGCAAGAGAAAATTAATAAAACGGTAAAGGCTATAAAAAATATTTTTTTCATTTTTAATATATTATTTTTTTTGAGTAAAAATCTAGATAAAATATCAAGGTGAAACAGAAACCAATTGCATTAATATGGTACACCCTATAGCGGCAACCGTACCCACAGCATAACCAAATACGGCTAATAACACCCCAACGGTAGCTAAAGATGGATGAAACGCTGCTGCAACAATTGGGGCTGATGCTGCACCTCCAACATTTGCCTGACTTCCAACAGCTAAAAAGAAATAAGGAGCTCTAATCAATTTAGCTACCAAAATCAACAATAATGCATGAATGGTCATCCAAACAGCACCAATAGCAACTAAACCAACATTATCTAAAATTAATCTTAAATCCATTTTCATTCCAATAGATGCAACTAAAATATAAATAAAAACACTACCTATTTTACTTGCTCCTGCCCCTTCATAATTCTTAGCTTTTGTGAAAGATAATAGTATTGCAACAATGGTTGATAAACTTATCATCCAAAAGAATTGGGAACTTAAAAAAGTAAAAATATTCTTAGTGGTTTCGTTTTCAATTCCATTTACAAAATTCGAAAAATAAGCACTTAAATAACCTGCACCAAAATGAGCAAAACTTACAGTTCCAAAAGCAATTGCTACAATTATCATATAATCCGTTAAGGTTGGTGTTCTTTCTACTTTTTTAGAAAAAGTTTCAACCTTATCTTTTAATGTTTCTATAGCAGAAGTATCGGCTTTAAGCCATTTATCAATTGCTTTATTTTTACCAACCCCTATTAATATGATTGCCATCCAAATATTTGCAACAACAATATCTACAAATACCATTCCACCATACAATTTTTGATCATAACCATAGATTTCTAGCATAGCTGTTTGATTTGCTCCTCCTCCAATCCAGCTTCCTGCCAAGGTAGACAATCCTCTCCAAACAGCTTGAGGTCCTGCACCACCAACAGTTTCTGGTGATACCATTGAAATTAGCATAATAGCAATAGGACCACCAATAACGATTCCTATAGTTCCTGTAAAAAACATTGCCAATGCCTTCCATCCTAAATCAAAAACTGCCTTTATATCTATACTCAAGGTCATTAAAACTAGAGCGGCAGGCAACAAGTATCTACTCGACACATAATAAAGGCTAGAAGAGTGTTCTATAATTTCACCCGTTTCTGACGTGGTTTCCCATTCTGGAGCTATTAAACCTAAAGTTGTAAGCAAGGCTGGAAGCATATACGCCATAAACAAAGCTGGAACAATATTGTAAAATTTATGCCAAAACCCTTTTTTTATCGATGAAGTATAAAAAATAAAACCCAAAGTAAGCATTAACAATCCAAATACTATGGTGTCATTAGTAAAAATTGGCTGATTTCCCATCTTAAAAATTTTGCTGGCTAAAGTACCAAAATATATTTCTAAAGCTTACTAAAAATAAAAAAATCATTGACCAACCATAAAAACTGCATTACTAAAAAGTAGCTTTCCATTTTCCCAAAAACTTCTAAAAAGAGGATCATCAACTAAATATACAACAGTCCCTTTTCCTTTATTTTCAATACCAAAAACCAAAGATTCATTTATACTAGATATGGCATTTTTTCCTACAAAACCACTTACTAAATCAGATTTATCTTTAATTACACTTACATTATTACCATTTTTCAAATAAGCATATCTTTTACTTCCTTGCCTAAGCGTATAGTAATAGTTTTTGTACCCAAATCCAAGCGGATTTGTATTATCCAGTGTTGCTTTAAAAACTCCACCATTAATGATATTGGATATATAGTTTCTTTCTTTCGTATTATACTGTTTTAATCTCAATTCTTTTCTTAAGGAGTCTTTTGATTTTTCTGCAGCTTCTTTGGTTTTTTCATCTTCATATACAGATATATCAAAATTATCACTACTGGCAAAAACTGACAAAGCCGAATTTATAGCAATTAAATTCCCTCCATTTTGAACCCATTCTCCCAAATCATCAAGGTTGTTTTTATTTAATAATTTATTATAGTTGCCACTAGGTAGAATAATTACATCATAATCGTGAAAATCAATCGAGCTAAAATAATCTGTGTCAATAACATTAATTTGATATTGAATTTGTTGTTCAAAAAAATGCCAAATTGCTCCAAAACCAAGAGATGATACTCCTTTTCCTGAAAGAACAGCTATTTTAGGTGGTTTTATATAAGTTACACTACTTGATCCAAAATCTTTACCAGATTGTACAAATCCTGAATTAACTGCTAAAACATTCCTATCAAACTTTTTTGCCGCCACCTTAACTATACTGTCAAAATAGGAATTGTTTTGATTTCCTGTTCGAGTAATTATCAAAGACCCTGCTCCATATTCTTTATCATCAATAGAAAATGGCTTTTTAGAAAAACGAGCTTTAATTTTTTTCTGTAATAGATATGCTAAAAAAGAAACATCTTCTATACTATTCCATTTAGAAATATATGCATAAGGTTTAACTTCATCATTTAAAGATGTTCTTACTGTTTTATTTTTAAAAGGTTGAACGGGTATTTTATCTTCAGTTGCAAATGCTTCTAACCCCCTAGCATATGGTAATGACCACGCCGTAATATCATAGGTAAGAGAATCGCTTAACTTAGTATGTGGTTCAAACAAAGCATTAACTAAATTAGACTTTGGTTGATACGTGCTAACAATTAAATCATTCTCACTAATTTTAAATTTTTCTCTTTCATTGGTTATATAACTGAACCCTTTATACGTCTTATCAGAATTTACACTTCCATATTCAATTTTATGCCTGTCTAATAATTTAGTCAATCCATTAATACGATCAACATTGTCATTTTTTAGAATATATGTTTTATAATTTCCTTTTGGATCATTTGCATTTTTAAAATAATTATAAAACTCTTCTGATAATTTATTAGCATTTAAGGAAGATATTTCAATAGTAGACATACTTGTAGTAAAATGATGAGCAATTCTATCTTTTAATGTAAGTTCATCTCCTTCTTTATTTATAATTCCTAGTCCTGCTCTACCACTTCCACCTTGTTCGTAAGTCATTCCGATGGCACCATTATTCATTGGATAAGTATCTCCATAACTTGGATATAATAGATCAAAAAATTCTTTTGTGAAATATAACCATCCATTTTTATCAAAATATTTTGCGTTATTCTTACCAATTGTCACTTGAAAATCTTTTTGAAAATCAGTTAACAATTCATGGTACGGTTGTGCTGCTGGAGCAAAGTAGTATGGCTGATCAACTCCTTGCTCATGAAAATCAACATGAATATTTGGCAACCATTCATTATAAACAACCAACCTATTTTGTGTTTCTTTTTGTGTTGCCCATGCCCAATCTCTATTTAAATCAAAAAGGTAATGATTTGCTCTTCCTCCCGGCCACGGTTCATGATGTTCAGCGGCATCTGGATTCTTATTATATGGAAAATTTGCTTTTTGATTATACCAATTTACATATCGTTCTCTTCCATCAGGATTAATACAAGGGTCAATTATAACAACTGTATTTTCTAACCATTTTTTTGTATTTTGATTGTTCGGATTTACCAATTCATAAATAGTTTTCATAGAAACCTCAGTACTAACTGCCTCATTACCATGAACATTATAACTTAACCAAACTATTGCTATGTCATTTTTTTGGAAATTACCTTCTATTAATCCAGCTGCTCTCAACTGATTTTTTCTTATATTTTCTAAATTCGAATAATTTTTTGATGAAGTAATCATCGCTAAATGCAAAGGTCTTCCTTCATATGTTTCTCCATATTTAATTAGTTTAACATTACCATTGTTATCTGCAATATGATTGAAATAATTTATCACCTGATAATGATTTGTAAACCTTTCTCCCAACTTAAATCCTAAAAACTCTGAT
>JGI24024J18818_10000636_pt1 | contig 13680 bp, 11 predicted proteins | sample Cruoilmetagenom2_FD_18818 | JGI IMG/M metagenome (IMG submission 18818) | reverse complement strand
GAAACAGGATGACCGCGTCCGGCTGATCAGAGGGCGAGTGCAACGATGGCTCCCATCGCAAGCACGATGCCCACGGTCTGCGCCGGGCGCGGTCGTTCGCGTAACACGATGACCGCGGTGATCGCGGTGAACGCCGGGTAGAGAGACGAGAGAACCGTGCTGATGCCGAGCGGACCGCGTTGAAGGGCGAGAGCGATGGCGACGTTCGCGGTCATGTCGAGGTTTCCTAGAAGCGCGACCAGGCCGAGGTCGCGGCCCCGCGGCGATGCAGCGACACCCCGAGAGCCTGCGATGGCGAAGGCGATGGGAATCGTCGTACCCCGTGCGCCGACGAGTGGCCACAGACCAGATGCCTCGGATGTCTGGGCGAGGGCGATGAAGAAGATGCCGAACGCGGTGCCTGCGAGAATCGCTCGTCCGATCATCCGTGTATCGGTGTTCTTGCCGGCGGGGTCGATGCCGATGAGGAGCACCGCACCAAGGGCAAGGCCGATTCCGAACCAATGCCGTGCGGACAGTTCGGCTCCTTGGCTGAGATCGACGACGACCGGGATCACAGCGGTCGTCGCACCGGCGATCGGGGCAACGACCGTCATCGAACCCGAGGCCAGGGTTGAGTAGAGGGTGGCCAATCCAACGAGACCGATGACTCCCGCTAGCGCTCCCCACAGGATGTCTGCGGTGGTCACGGCATCTGCGGGTACAACGAGCAGGCCGATCGCAAGGACACCGAGGCCGAGCGTCTGGGACCAGGCCGTCACAGTCCACACCGATGAGCGGCGAGTCGCGATACCTCCGAGGAAGTCGCCGAGTCCGTAGAAGACGGCTGAAGTGAGTGCGAGGAGCTGGCTCATGGGTGTGCGGAGCGTAGGCCGAAGGGGTGAGTCGATGACCGTTGTCTGCGGTAGCAGCGCGTAACTCTTGGGTAGTCCCATACTGGCCCGATGCGGAAGTGGTGGATTCTCTTCGTGTTGGCTCTTGTGCTCGTGTCGTGCGGTGCGACGGAGGAGTTGGGGTACTCGGAGGGAGCCGCATCGCTCGGCGAGCCGAAGGGTTTGTGCGAGACGTTCATCGATCAGACGGCGTTGTTCGACGCCCAGCAGAACGCATCCAGCTATCAAGAGATCCTCGGAACCNCCATCCGTCCCGTCATCGACTACGCCGTCGATCACGAACTCGTGAGCGACAACAACCAGGACCTGGCGTTCGCTCTTGAGCGACTNTACGCGGGTGATGCGGAAGAAGACGACCTGTGGGCTGTCGAGACTCTCGGTCACATGCTCACCGAATACGGAGTTTCGGGTTGCGAGACGATCTGGCACAACNTCGGCCCGATGCCTCCGCNTCCCGCCCAGACGTGGGACTCACCGCCCGCGGTCGGGATCTCTTCGGAGTACGCCNNCGGCACGNCCGACCATGCATGTGATGTGTTCATCAAGACGATCAACGTCTGGGAAGTTGATGCGTCGCACGGCGCTGAGTATGGGTCGTCAATGGCTGGGGCGGTCGAAACGCTCATCCGCGATCTCGAGGCGGTCGATGTCTCTGAGGCCACAACGAGTCTGGAGACGGTGGCCTCGCTCTGGGCTACGAGACCCTGGGTTCAGGCGAACGAAGAGGGTGGAGCGCCGCTCATCGAGGCGGGAGAGGCCCTTGTCGGCGTCGGCAGTGGAAGATGCGCTGATCTCTTCGACGCCGTGAGTCCACCGTTCAGAGAGTCGGAGAGCCCCGTCGACGTACCGGTGACGCCGACCATCGACATCGAGCCTGTAGCGGTGTTCGATCCCGGCACAGCATGTGGTTATGCGGTGCTCGCGAGCATGTCGACGGTGCCCTCGACGGAGCCGCTCGATGCCGATGCGCTACAGGCGATGGAAGCGTTCCGAGGTGCCGAAGAGGAGGGAGCTGGGTTCTCGGACACGTACCAGTACGAAATCTTCTCCCGGACCAACGACAGACTCATCCTTCTGGGAACAGCAGCAGACGGATCGCTCTCGGATGCTGCGTTCGATCGGGTCAATGGGGCGTGGTTGCCCAGCGGCTGGGGAACGTGTTCGTGGCAACCGGACGGATACCAATTGGTGGCTTGGCAGCTTCACCCCGACTACCCGCTGGACCCGGAGGCGGAAGTGGTCGACCTCCTGGCCGTCGACGAATGCGGATCGGTTGCGGAGCACGGCTATGAGGTCGTCGTGGTGGCCGAGGATGCCGGAGACCTGATCACGTTCGAGATCTGGCAATCGTTGTACCCGNCACCGGGCAGCGGTGAGCAGGTCAACGATTCGAGCTGCAGTATCGGAGGGAGGCTCCATCTCCGTGTGCTCCTGCCGGATCCGGTCGGCGGTCGATCCATCGAAGGGGAGTACACCGACCTGAACGATGTCACCGACTGAAGCGCCTAGCGCTTCAGGCAACCGCCGAGGGCGATCCGAGGGTTGAAGCGAGGGCAGCGACTTCGTCGAACCCAGGGAGAGAGAGACCGCTCTGTGATATCGACACAGCGGCAGCAGCGTTCGAGAATGCGATGGCATCCACCCAGTCGACTCCCGCTGCACGCCGGATAGCAAGCGCCGCGACGAACACGTCTCCTGCACCCGTCTCGTCGACAGCCTCGACGACAGCAGTCGGGATGGATGTGATCGAGCCGTCTGACCCGAACAGAGCGCCGGGCGAGCCCAACTTCAGGACAGACCGGTGCACGCCCATCGCCGACAGATCACGAACCGCAAGGATTGGGCCGGTGTCGTCATCGAGAGAGCGTCCGGTGAGCACTCCGGCTTCGAGCACATTGGGCGTGATCACTGCCGCTCCGATGAGCGAGTGCAGCGAGGCCTGCTGTGGAGAAGCCGGATCGAGATAGATCGGCACGCTGGATTCCTGCGACCAGTCGATGAGCCGGTCGACCGTGTCGACCGGCACCTCGCTCTGTGTAATCACGGCATCGCACCCGGCGAGGGCATCGAGCGCTGGGACGACATCTGCCCATGTGAGCAGAGAGTTCGCTCCCGGCGTGAACACAAGCGAACGATGGCGACCATCGATGAGTTGGATCACGACGAAGCCGGTGCCTTGCTCGGCTGTTGCTACGACGTGGGTGGTGTCAACACCATCGGCGTTCGTCGCATCGACGCAGAGACGCCCGAACTCGTCATCGCCCACACGGCCGACCAGCATCGCGTCGGCCCCGAGGCGTGCCGCCGCCCGTGCCTGATTCGAGCCCTTGCCACCCGGCTCGATGATGTAGCGCTCTGCGAGGTAAGCACCGTCCTCGGACCGATGTTCACCCCCGAACAGGTGGATGTCCATGTTGAGGCCGCCGACAATCCCGATTCTTGGGTTCACCGGTTTCTCCTCACGAGGATCGGATCCTGAGAGGGGCGCTGTCGACGATCACGGGTGGAAGGATCCCGCGCACGTCAGGTTCCGACAGCATCGGTGAGTCGGACGATGGCGTCTTCGATCTGTTCGCTTGGCGTCGCGATCGTCATACGTGCGAACCCTGCGCCCTGACGTCCGAACCAATGACCGGGGCTGAGAGCGAGGCGAGCGGATCCGCCGAGCCAGCGCGCCAGTTCGGGCACATCCATGCCGAGTTCTCGGAAGTCGACCCATGCCAAGTACGTGCCCTCGGGTTCGATGAGACTGATGCCAGATGGAAGACCGTCTCGGAGCAGTCCGACGTTCGTGGCCACGAGAGCAAGGAGTTGCCCCAGCCAGTCGGCCCCGGTCCGGTAGCCGGTTTCGAACGCGACCATCCCGAAGACGTTGTTGCGAGTCAGGTGGAGCTGTGAGCTCTTCTCCCGGAACGTCTTCACGGTCTCGTCGTCATCGGTGACGAGGAGCGTGTCGCATAGGCCAGCGAGGCCGAATGTCTTGATCGGCCCATGCGTGGCCGCCCATGAGACACCGGTGCCGCGTGTCGCCGTAGCGAAGGGGGTGAACCGGAACGGGGGGAGAGCCAGATCTGCGTGGATCTCATCAGCGATCACAAAGACGTCGTGCTTGGCACAGATCGCTGCGACATCTGCGAGCTCGTCGCTCGTCCACACACGCCCAACGGGATTATGGGGGTTGCACAGGATCATCATCTTCGTGGCCGGGTCGGAGGCCTTCGCCTCGAGATCATCGAGATCCATGCGATACCCGTCCTCGGTGAGCACCAGCGGACTTCGCACCGGAGTTCTGTTCGCCCGGGTGATCAGGGGTTTGAAGTCGGTGAACACGGGCGGCTGGATGAGGACTCCGTCTCCGGGTTGGGTGAGGTCCTCGATGAGGACACCGATCGAGGTTCCCACGCTGGGGCTGACCGACGTGTTCAAACCGGTCCCGTCCCATCCGTGCCTGGATGCCATCCATTCCCAGAACGCGTCGACTAGAGCGCGAGGACGCACCTCGTAGCCGTACCAGGGAGCTTCGGATCGCGTCTGCAGCGCATCGACGATGGCGGGTGCGAGGTCGACATAGGGCTCAGCGATCCAGAGTGGGAGAAGCCCCTGGTCATCTCCGAAGAGCCGGATCAGCCGTTTGGGGTCGGTGGCCAGGCTGTTGGCGGTGGCCGCGTTGCGGCTAGTTGGTGCGGCAGGCATCCAGCGAGCATAGGTGCTCTGGGGTCTGGCGTCCGTGCGAACCGGATACGAGGGCGGACGCCAGACCCGGGAGCGGGGGGCGTGTAGCGTTGTCGGCATGCCGAATCACCTCAACGACGCTTCTTCGCCCTACCTTCTCCAGCACGCGGATAACCCGGTCGACTGGTGGGAGTGGGGGAGCGATGCCTTCGCCGAAGCGGTCCGACGCGATGTTCCCATCCTGCTCTCGGTCGGGTATTCGGCGTGTCACTGGTGCCACGTGATGGCCCACGAGTCGTTCGAAGACGAAGCCACGGCGCTCTACCTGAACGACCACTTCGTCAGCATCAAGGTCGACCGGGAGGAGCGGCCAGACGTCGACCGGATCTACATGGATGCCGTCACGGCGACGACCGGTCGAGGCGGATGGCCGATGACCGTGTTCCTCACACCCGACGCCAAGCCCTTCTACGCCGGTACCTACTTCCCCGACGAACGCCGCCACGGCATGCCGTCATTCATGGATGTTCTCAGGGCGATCGACGATGCCTGGAATCACAGGCGCGACGGGTTGATCAGTCAGTCCGATGAGATCACGCGACGGATCTCAGACCGATCGACCGTCTCATCGGTTGCACCGTCAGCGGGTGAGATCGAACTCGCCGTCGATGCGATCGCGTCCACGTTCGATCCACGGGACGGTGGATTCGGTCGGGCACCGAAGTTCCCGCAGCCGTCGACCCTTGAATTCCTTCTCCGGTTCGGCGTTCTCCATCCGGACAGCGATCGGGCTTCGACTGCGCTGGCCATGGTCGAGGCAACACTCGGCCACATGGCGAGGGGAGGGATCTACGACCACCTCGAGGGCGGATTCGCCCGATACTCGGTGGACGACCGGTGGCTCGTGCCGCACTTCGAGAAGATGCTCTACGACAACGCCCTGCTCGCCCGGCTCTATCTCCGCGCCTGGCAGGTGCTGGGACAGCCATGGATGCTCGACACGGCTCGCGAGACGCTCGACTATCTCGCCCGTGACATGATCGATCCATCCGGCGGCATTCACTCTGCGGAGGATGCGGACGCCGAAGGTCGCGAGGGATCGTTCGCCATTTGGAGTTGGGACGAACTGGTTCAGGTCCTCGGTAGTGACCTCGAATCGGGAGCAGCGCTCTACGGGGCAACACCTGAGGGAAACTTCGATGGATCGAATATCCTCCACCTACCGGCTCCAATCGCAGAGATCGCCGATCGGCTGGGAATCTCCGAGAGCGACCTGGTGGATCGGAAGCGCCGAATCGATGAGCTTCTTCTCGAGCGGCGGTCCCTCCGAACACGACCGGATCGGGACGACAAGGTCGTCACCGCATGGAACGGACTCGCCCTTCGTGCGTTCGCCGAAGCGGGGGCGATTCTGGGCAGCGATCGATACCTTGCAGTCGCTGACGGGATCGCTGCGTTCCTCACAGGTCCGGCCCTGGACGGTGATCGTCTCGTAAGGTCATGGAGACGAGGTACCCATGGTCCGGAAGGCTTCTGTGATGACTACGCAGCTACAGCGATCGGTCTCTTCTCCATGTACCAGGCAACGGGGGACGAACGGTGGTACCGATTTGCGGAGCAGCTCACCCGGGTGATGATCGATCGGTTCGGCGATGACGCTGGCGGCTTCTTTGCGACGGCTACCGACGCGGCGCCGCTCATAGCCCGGCCGAGAAACGTGCATGACAATCCGACGCCTTCCGACAACGCCCTCGCCGCCGAGGCCCTGTCGATCCTCGCCGCGTTCACGGGGAGTACCGAGATGTACGGTCGGTTCGAGCGCACCATCATGAGCGTAGGTCCAAGTCTGTCGACGCAGCCGTGGGCCCACGGACAACTCCTCGGTGTGTGGATGGCTAATCCGGCTTCCGAAATCGCTCTCGTGGGCGACCCTGACGCAAGGAACCCATTCTTCGACGTGGCGTGGAAGCGGTTCCTGCCGGGAACCGTGATTGCCGCTGGCGATGGGACGGCGACCATCGTGCCTCTACTTGAAGGGCGCGGCTCAGGCGGACGGGCGCGTGCGTTTGTGTGCCACGGATTCGTGTGTGATCTACCGGCCGAGTCGCCCGAGGTTCTGGCGGCTCAGCTCGACGCGATCTGACCCGTCTTCACTGCTTCGAGAGTCGCGATTCGGTGCGGTTCGGCGTTCAGGACTGTGAGCGACAGGCCTTCAACCTGGAATGTCTCTCCCTGTTCGGGAATCCGTCCGGCGATACCAGCCACAAGGCCACCAACGGTGTGCCAGTCGCCGATCGGGAGTACCACTCCCGTAGCCGCTTCGAGATCTTCGACATCTGCAGCGGCGTCGAGACGCCAACGACCGGTGTCTATCGCACGGATCGCGGGGCGAAGGACTTCGCCTTCGTCTGACACGCGGCCGACAAGCTCCGCTACGACATCTTCGATCGTCACAATGCCAGCGGTTCCGCCGTGTTCGTCAACAGCAACGGCGAGGTGCACTCCGCTGCGCTGCATCTCGGAGAGGAGGTCGATGACACGCTTCGTCTCGGGTGCCACGAGCTCGATCGTAGCGACCGTGAGCACAGGAGCGTCCGGTGACTCGGTCACGGCTGCGGCGAGATCCTGGAGTCTGACGATGCCATGTACGTCGTCGAGATCTCCTTCGTACACAGGGAGCCTTCGGTGCCCGCTGTGGACGGCGATCTCAAGTGCCTCGAGGATCGTGGATTCGACCGGCACCGCGACGATCTCGGTCCGGGGTGTCAGGATCTCGTCAACGGTCCGATCCCCGAGATCGAACGCTCTCTCCATCAGGGTCCGATCCGTCTCGTCGATGGACCCTTCTGCGGCAGCATCCAGAGCCAGCCTCCGCAACTCCTCCTCGGTCACGACCGATGATGTGGCGATCCCTGTGCCGGGTGCTTGTAGATCGGCGAACGACACCAGAACGCTGACGATGGGCCGGAGTAGCCACGCAAGTCCTGCCACGAGCAGGGCTGTCGCGCGGGCCACTGTGTACGGATGGCGGATCGCGTAGGTCTTCGGTATCGCTTCGGCGTAGACGAACAGGATCACGGTCAATGCGATGGAAGCCAGGGTGACTCCGAGGTTCCCGAAGTGACGCCCGGAGAGCACACCCGTGGCGGTTGCCGCACCGATCTGAACAAGGAGAACAGCCAGCAACACGGTGTTCAAGACTCGGGGAAGGTCGTCGAGGAGTCCTAGGAGTTTCATGGAGCGACGGTCACCTGCAGCGGCCTGTACTTCAACACGCACACGCTGAACTCGCAACAGCGACGCTTCGGCAGCACCGAGGATGACTGCGGCGGCAAGGAGCACCAGAAGGATGAATATGAGTGCAAGGTCGGTCCCGGTCATGTGCCAAGTCTCGCGCATTCGGTACCGTGTGTGGATGAGGCTGGCAAAAGTGATCGGCTTCGGTCTGGTCATCGGGTGTTTTGTCGTTGGAGGTTTGTGGATGCTTCAGGATCGACTCATCTACTTTCCCGGTCCCGACCCCGGGCCGGCTCCCGCACCGTGGGAGGAACTCAACGTCGAATCGGACGAGGGTCTCGCTCTCACGGCCTGGCTCCGTGTCGATCCTGGAGCGACTGACCGACCCCTCGTGATCGTGTTCCCGGGGAACGCTGGGAACCGGGCAGGACGGGTGCTGCTTGGCGACCGTCTGGCGGAGGCCGGCTATGGCGTCATCCTCGGGGAGTACCGCGGGTACGGCGGAAACGCCGGATCACCAAGCGAGGAGGGCCTGATCGCCGATGCTCTGGCAACCGTCCGAGCAGCCCGTGACCTCGGTCTGGACGACTGGGGTGTCATCTACTTCGGAGAATCACTCGGTGCCGCCGTCGCGATCGCAGCGTCCTCGGTGGAGCCGCCCGACGCCCTCGTGCTCGGCTCACCGTTCACCTCTCTCGTCGACGTAGGACGCCACCACTATCCGTGGCTCCCCGTCGGTGCACTCGTTCACGATCGATACCCATCCCTCGAGCGGATCGAGCGGGGCGAAATCGACGGCGTTCCCACACTCGTGATCGGTGGCACGGAAGATGGAACAGTCCCGATAGGTCAGACTCGAGCAATCGCCGAGGCGCTGGGTGCCGGAACCTACGAGGTCCCCGGCGCCGACCACAACGACCCGTCGATCCGATCGGCTCGATCCATGGTGGACGTCGTTGCACAGTTCGTCGAAGCAGCGATGGAACAATGATGACACGAGGTTGCTCTCCGACTGGAGCGGCGAGGACCGGCATGGTTCTTGGTCTCGTGATGGCCGTGTCCGCTGCTCTGACATCCTGCGGGCCGCCGATGGTGGATCCGGCCCCACCGCCGGAGAGTACTGCCGCTGCACCAAGCACGGCCACGACGGCCCCTCCTCCGGCCGAGCCCGAGAGCGCCACCGATGTAGGACTGCCCTGGTGGAACGATCGCGTGTTCTACGAAGTGTTCGTCCGATCGTTTGCCGACTCGGATGGTGACGGCATCGGTGATCTGGCGGGCCTCACCGAGCGCCTCGACTATCTGAACGACGGTGACCCATCCACCGCGACCGATCTCGGCGTCACAGGTCTCTGGCTCATGCCGATCTTCGAGTCACCCAGCTACCACGGGTACGACGTCGTCGACTACCGGGCGATCGAATCCGATTACGGATCCGTCGAAGACCTCGAGGCATTGCTCGACGCGGCCCACGACCGGGGTATCGCGGTCATCATCGACCTCGTGATCAACCACTCGTCGGTCCGGCATCCGTGGTTCGTTGAGTCCCAGGACCATGAGGCGCCTCGAGCCGACTGGTACGTGTGGGAGGTCGATGATCCGGGATGGCAGGGACCGTGGGGCCAGGAGGTCTGGCATTCGGACGCAGAGGAGTACTACTACGGGATCTTCTGGGAGGGAATGCCCGACCTGAATCTGACGAACGTGGACGTGACGGAAGAGATGCTCGACATCGCACGATTCTGGCTCGACGACGTGGGGGTGGACGGCTACCGACTCGACGCGGCTCGCCATCTGATCGAGGACGGCCCGATCCAGACCGACACACCGCAGACCCACGCCTGGCTGGCCGACTTCAGGACCGAGATGCACGCCGTTGCCTCCGATGCCCTGATCCTCGGCGAGGTGTGGAGTGATACGGAGACCATCAGCTCGTATCTCCCCGATTCGCTGGATCTTGCATTCGAGTTCGCTCTGTCCGAGGCATTCATCGAAGCGATGACGCGTTGGGAGGCGGAGCCGCTCGTTGTGGCACAGGAAGCTGCACTCGCCGCGTATCCCCTGGGGCAATTCGCGCCGTTCCTCACGAACCACGATATGGATCGCATCATGAGTCAGCTTGGGGGAATACCCGAGCGTGCGCGCCTCGCGGCGATCTGGCTCCTCACCGCACCCGGCGCTCCGTTTGTCTACTACGGGGAGGAGATCGGAATGGAGGGGGAGAAGCCGGATGAGGACATCAGGACGCCCATGGCCTGGACGGGGGAGTCGCCGTCGGTCGGGTTCTCCGACGCGATCCCGTGGCAGGCCCCCGACCTGTCGTTCGGCGACGCGAACGTCGCCGACCAGACGATCGACCCGGAATCGCTCTTGTCTCTATACCGGGACCTCATCCATTTCCGCAACGAGAGCCCGGCTCTCCGATTCGGAGAGACGATCCTCCTCGACACCGGGCATCCGTCTGTCTACGCGTTGCTTCGTGCCACAGACTCTGAGAGCGTGTTGACGATCCTGAATCTCTCCGGCCGCCCGGTGAGCGACTACAGCATCGATGTGTCGCGGGTTCTCTCTGCTACTGCGATGACCACATCGGTCGTCGTCGGTGCCGACTCCGTTGAGCCGTTCATCGGCGAGGCGTATAGGCCGGCCCCGACCCTGGAACCATTCGATGCTCTGGTGGTCCAGCTACGCGTTCAAAGATGAAGGCCGTTTGCCCCTACCCCTGGCGAGCGCAGGCGCCTTAACTGCGCCCTCTTCGAGATCGGCGGGCGCGGTGTTTGTTCAGTACTACGGCGAAGTAGCGCGGCCATATGACCGCGTCATCTCTCGCTGTCCGTTGGTCCTGGCTCAACTTGAAGGGTGGGCGCAGGCGTCGTACCGAGATGGTGAGGCGATCCGGGCGAAGGTCGGGCCACGCGGAGAGAGCTCGCTCGTCGCCAAGGCCGTGCACCTGCGCGTCGGCAAGGTCGTCGAGTCGTCCGATGCTCGACGTGTTCCCATCACGTGGGAGGCCACCGGAACGCCCGGGCTCTTTCCGAAGATGGATGGTGAGCTCGTCATCGCCCGGGTCGGCGCCGATCTCACGCAGGTCAAGATCCAGGGGCAGTATGCCCCACCACTCGGTGGATTCGGTCGCCTGATCGACCAGGCGTTCCTCCACCGCGTCGCCGAAGCTACGACGAAAGAGCTGGTAGACCGAATCGTCGAAGAGCTTGGCGCAGAGGACGAGTAGCGCCGACCGCCTCCAACGGTGGATTGGTCACTGAGAGGCTGTGCGGGCACGTGAACGCATTGTGGGGCAGGTCAGAAACTCGGTAGCCGTGTTGCCGAAAGACCTAGCGACTCGCCACGTTCACGACGCGAAACGGTTCTCGTCGAATCCCGAGACTCCTCCGTGTTTCAGCATGTGCACAGGCATACATGTTGACCCAGTCGGATATGGGCGACCTGTGGGATCGGTTAGGACCGCACGACCGGGGCGTGCGATACCAACCACATCGCCACCGGCTGACACGCCGAGTCGCACGTGGGCCAGCTACCGATGTGTCTTGTCTGGCGATCGTCTATGTCGTCGTTCGCCTGCTGGGTTGATGAGGTCTTCTGGTTCTTGTCATAAGAAGTTGCCCGTGAGACCTTGTATAGGTTGAAGACATGGAGGAACGGTTGGCTTCCGTGAGAGAACAGACGGCCATCGAATTCACCGAGTTCTTTTCTGAGTCTGAACCAGTCCTGCGACATGCGCTGGTTGCCGCTTGCGGACCCGATGTGGGGCGCGAGGCTGCCGCCGACGCGTTCGAGTACGCGTGGAGCCATTGGGATCGTGTCGGGTCGATGGAGCACCCGGTTGGCTACCTGTATCGAGTCGGCCGCAGCGCCGCCAGGAAGTACCGACGGCGAGTGCCTGTTGTTGCAGATCCACCCGCCGAGGCCTCGCTTCCGTGGGTCGAACCAAAACTCGAACCCGAGCTTCGGCGTCTCTCCGAACGGCAGCGAACCGCTGTGGTCCTCAAACACAGTTTCGGGTGCACCTACTACGAGATCAGCCAAGTGATGGGAGTGTCGATCCCAACTGTCCAGAAGCACATTGAACGGGCGCTGGTGAAGCTGCGCCGAAGATTGGAGATGGCGTGATGATCGGTGACGTGACCCAAGAACTCGAACGCTACGGCGAGTACGCCGACAGGGTCGCCCCGACTATCACATTCGAGGAAATCACCGACCGCCGCAGCCGCGGCGTATTGACGCAAGTCGAGTCGCGACAAGCCATCCCCAATTGGGCGGTCGCGGTAGCCGCCGGACTTGCAACGTTCGCCCTAGTCGGAGGGCTTGTGTTGCTGGTCAGCGGGACAGGTGCAGACGTCGTCGAACAGCCGATGGTTACCTCGGTCCCGGTTCCCACGACAGTCACCTCGGTCCCGGTTCCCACGACAGTCACCTCGGTCCCGGTTCCGACGACCACCGCACCCGTTGGCGAGACGGATCTGCGTTGGGTGGAGACGATGCTGAGTCCTTCCGATGCTGGGGCGTTTGACGCGAACTGGTACGGATACGATGTTGCGGTGGACGGTGACCGGATCGTGATCAGCGAACCGATCAAGTACGAAGGCATTGAGGAAGCCGGGGCCGTGTATGTGTACGAGCCGGATGGCGACAGTGGATGGTCTGAGACGAAGCTGACGGCATCCGACGGGGCAACCGGCGGCGGGCAGTTCGGCATGTCGGTTGCCGTAGATGGTGACATTGTGGTGGTCGGAAGGCCGTTCGAGCTGGATCCTGACGGGGGGCCGCCCCCGACAACCGGAACCGGGCTCCCGACAACCGGGCTCCAAGGGGCCGTGCATGTTTTCGAGTCGGACGGCGATGGTGGATGGGCGGAGACGAAGCTGACGGCATCCGACGCTGCCGATCAAGATCAGTTCGGTTCATCGGTTGCCGTGTCCGGTGACCGGATCGTGGTCGGCGCGGGTGGTGACGACGAGCGTGCGGGAGCGGTGTACGTGTTCGAGCGCGGCGGTCAGGACGGATGGTTGGAGACGAAGTTGACCGCGTCGGATCGAGCTCCGTTCGAGTATTTCGGGTACTGGGCTTCGGGCAGTTTGGGTGTGCCTGTCGCCGTAGAGGGTGACCGGATCGCCGTAGGATCGAAGTCAGCGGTGTACCTGTTCGAACCCGACGGCAACGGGGGATGGGCCGAAACCCGACTCGCCGTCACCGCCTACGGGGTCGCGATCGATGGTGATCGGCTCGTGATCGGATCGGAATCAGGGGTGCACGTCTACGAACGCGACGCCACTGGAGAATGGGCCGCAACAGACCTCGACATCCCCGAGCGAATCAGCTCGCTCGACGCATCTGACGGCCGGATCGCGATCACGGTCGATCCAGACGCACGTTCCGCCGGAGGTCCCGGAATCGCCTACCTCGTTGAGAAGAACGACGAAGGCGATTGGGCCAAGACCGTGCTCAAGTCCCCAGACACCGACCCCATGGATGGCGGCGACTGGAGCTACGACAACTGGGCCGTCGCGATAGACGGCGACCGAGTCGTGGTAGGTGCGCCCTACGCATTCACAACGGGCGTGGCCTACGTGTACGAATGGATCAGCGATTGAACCTCGAAAGGAGGACATCATGACGAAGAAGCACAACAGGAACCGAGGGAGGACATCATGACGAGGAAGCACAACAGGAACCGAATCTGGATCGTGCTGCTCATCATGGCCGTCGCCATCGTCATGGCCATACCCTGCCGGAGCAGCACCGCCGTGCTCAGTCAACCCCAATCATCCCAATTGCATCCCCGACGACCCAACGGACCCGCCACCGGACGATGGGCCGCTCGCCGGAACGACTTGCAACGCTATTGGAGAGTGGGGAG
>JGI24024J18818_10000635_pt1 | contig 13682 bp, 13 predicted proteins | sample Cruoilmetagenom2_FD_18818 | JGI IMG/M metagenome (IMG submission 18818) | reverse complement strand
ACAAAGTCCATCATTCTTTATTACTCAGACCATAAAGCAGCGGGTTTTGAGTCCAAAGCATACTTTAAATTGTCAGTCGCAAATAAATAGTATTGGTCTTAAGGACCCGGCGACCTTTGCNCGGTTTATCTTATTTCCAATAAATAGAAGCAAATCAAATGAGCTTTATAAAATAACTCGTCCCACATACGCGCAAAAATATCTATAATATTTTAAACATTCCAACTATGAATTCGTTTGCTTTATTGCTATAATGATAAATATATATAATAGACGAAAGTAGGCGGATGCATGTCAGATCAAATGTATACCATGAAGGAGGCTATGCTCTACAGTCAGCGTATTGCCCAACTCTCAAAAGCACTTTGGAAAGCGGTAGAAAAAGACTGGCAGCAGTGGTTAAAACCTTATGACTTGAATATTAATGAACATCATATTTTGTGGATTTCCTATCATCTAAAGGGTGCTTCCATTTCAGATGTAGCCAAATTTGGTGTAATGCATGTATCAACAGCCTTCAACTTTTCAAAAAAACTGGAAGTACGCGGATTTCTGTCATTTTCCAAACGTGATAATGACAAACGAAATACATATGTTGAGTTAACTGAAACTGGCGAACAATTATTAGTGAATATGATTGAGCATTATCACGATTCGCCCCATGCCGTCATCGACAGTTCCCTTCCTTTAAAGGACTTGTATGGTCGTTTTCCCGAGTTCATGGAAGTAATGGCGGTAATACGGAATATTTATGGCGATGATTTTATGGAAATCTTTGAGCATTCCTTCAAAAATATCGACCAAGCGTTTGATGAAAAAANCGGAAATATAAAACCGAACCTGCTCAGTAAAATCGAGTAATAACAGCGATTGAAAACGCTCTAAAAAAATGTAATAAATATTAGCTTGCTTTTTACATGGAAACCTCGTATTGTATGTATCTGCAAGCATATTATATTTACATTTAGGGGCTGCATACCGTGCACTGCTGGAAAACCATTAACGTAAAAAAACAATACGGTTTTGACCGTATTTTCATGTTGTCTTCATTGCTCGTTGTTACCGTCTTTGCCTTTTTCTATGTTTTGATAGAAATCTTGAACGACAATCACCTTTCCGATGATCGTTTTGCTGTTTTTTTAATTAGTTTCATCTTGTTGTATCCGGTTCATAAGAGTTTGCACTTCATTCCCTTGATTCGTTATCGTAATCGACTGCACTTCTCAATAAAAAAGCAAATAAGTATTCTGCCAATATTATCTATTCGTATAAAAGAGCCTGTTCCCAAGAGGCGTTTCTTATGTGCACTACTTGCTCCTTTTCTTATACTAAATAGTATGTTGATTGCCGGAGCTTTTTTGTACCCAGCTTTTGGTCATTATTTCACGATGTTACTCGCGTATCATTGCGGTCTCTGCTTAATTGACTTGTTATATATTAAAAATCTGGCTCGTTCACCTAAGAAAGCATTAATTGAAGAAACAGAGACGGGATATGAAATTTTAGTTCCTCCTACATTGGTGTAGTCGGAATACTGTTCTTTTTCTCTCAGTTTTGATATGCTAATGAAGATTGTCAGAGGGGAGGAATAGAAGTGATTATTGCAATAGTAGTTCTATTCTCGATTGTGTATTTGTTTCAAATAAATCGCATGACATACGCTTTATGTATGCAACGGGAAATTCCTGAAGAAAAACAAAACAAGATTTTTAGAACCATAAATGTATTGGTAACGATTCTTCTCGTTTCTTTTTACGTAGAAATCTTACTGACCGCATAAAAAAGTCCATTCGCCTAAACTAGGCAAATGGACTTTTTCTTCTTAATTAACTCCAAGCAACGGCTCGGAACAAGTAATTAGTACAGGAATGCTGCACCTACGATAATCAATAAAATAAATAACACGACGATTAACGCAAAGCTGGATTGTTGCTGATATCCACCACTCACTTCGCACACCCCCTTTCTCTTAATTATCGTATGCGATTTATTCCAGCTTTCGTAGGCAAGAAGGGAACCATTTTCGTTTTTTCATCGTTTATGGTATAGTAACAACGGCATATAGAAGACAGTAAGGAGCGAACTCTCATGAAAAAGACAGTAATGACATTGACATTAGCAGCATCAATATTGGCTCTGGCAGCTTGCAACGGCGACTCGGCATCAGACAGTTCAGAAGTGATTGTAACTTCTAAAGCTGGTGACATTTCTAAAAACGAGCTTTATGAAGAAATGAAAGCGTCTGTTGGTAAACAAGCTCTACAAGTGTTAATTATCGAAAAAGTGCTTGCTTCAGAATATGAAGTGTCCGACAAAGAAGTAACCGCACAATTCAATACAGAAAAAGAGCAAATGGGCGAAAGCTTTGAACAATATCTTGCCGAACAAGGACAAACGGAAGAAAGCTACAAAAAATACATTCGTTTGAATTTATTGCAAGAGAAAGCTTTAACTGAAGGCGTTGAAGTATCTGACGAAGAAATTAAAACACAATACGAAAACATGAAAACAGAATTAAATGCAAGACACGTCTTATTGGCTGACGAAGAAACAGCAAAAGAAGTTAAAAAGAAGCTTGAGGGCGGGGCTGATTTTGCTGCAGTAGCAAAAGAATTTTCAACTGAGCCGGCAGCACAGGAATCGGGTGGTGAACTTGGTTGGTTCACATCTGACAAAATGGTAAAAGAGTTCTCAGATGCAGCCTATGCATTAGAAGTAAATGAATTCAGTGAGCCTGTACAATCTCAACACGGCTTCCACATCATCCAAGTAACGGACAAACGTGAAACTGAAGCCGAAGTTGGAACATTGGAAGAAGAAAAAGAAGCAATCACTAAAAAACTACAACTTGCTAAAGCAGATACAGCTGCACTGCTTCCAAAAGTATCGAAATTAATGAAAGATGCTAAAATCGACATTAAAGACGAAGACTTAAAAGACTCAATTGACCAATTCCTCAACACGGAAGAAACACCAACTGAGGAAACACCAGCTGAATAAGAACGATAAGAAAGGCACTTCCAATTATGGAAGTGCCCTTTTTGTTATTGTCGAGCTTGAGTGGCTTAATACCCTGTTTTCATTCGAATGTTGGCTTGTAAAATGAGCGGTTGTCGAGCGGGAATAGACGCTCTGTAAATTCCCCAGGGTTCGTTTTCTTCAACGCTCGATCTAGCATATTCATCTTTGCATCGATGTTATCGATATAGTGGAGAATTTCAGCTTCCCGCAACATTGGTCTCTTCGGACTGCCCCACTCTTCTTTCCCGTGATGGGAGAGCACCATATGTTGCAGGAGCATGACTTCTTCTCCTTCAATTTGCAACTCTTCTGCAGCTTTTGAAATCTCATTCACCATGATTGTGATATGGCCAAGTAAATTCCCTTCGACTGTATATGAAGTAGCTATCGGTCCTGAAAGTTCAGTTACTTTCCCAACATCATGTAGGATAATCCCAGCGTACAGCAAGTCCTTATTTAATGATGGATACAAGTCGCACAATGATTTCCCAAGCTTTAACATCGAAACAACATGATCAATCAATCCAGATACATAATCATGATGATTCTTCGTCGCTGCTGGATAAGTCATGATTGCTTCTTGATGCTTTTTCAATAAGTGGCGCGTTATGCGTTGAATGTGTGGATTTTTCATTTCAAAGAAAAATTGCATTAATTCTTCGAATAACACTTCCTTCGGCTTCTCTGCAGAGGGTACCAGGTCACTCAATGAAATATTTTCCTCGTCTTTAATTGGACGAATGCTTTTTATACGTAATTGGTTCTTGCCACGATAATGTTGGATTTCTCCCCCAACTCGAACAATTGCCTCTGCAGGATACAACCTTTCATGTTCTTCATTTGTATCCCACAGTTTTGCTTCAATATCGCCACTCTTATCCTGTAAAATGAGCGTCATAAATGGATTGCCTGTTGTTGTGAATGCTTTCGTTGATTGCTTGATCAATAAATAATGGTCAACTGATTCGCCTACTGCCAATTGTGTAATACCTGTCATTAGAACGGTACACTCCTTTCATTCCGCAATGCTGCGACGTCAATAACGTTCGCATGCGGCCAAATCATTGTCATGTCTTCATGACATGTAAAGTAGAAGAATTGATGGCGATTCTCTAAATCTGTCATTAATTGTACCATTTGTTGTATACGGAAACGATCAAAATGTACAAATGGGTCATCCATTAACATCGGTAGTGGTACAGAATCAACAAGTGATTCCGCTAACGCGAATCTTAGGGAAATATATGCCTGTTCTTTTGTTGCTTGACTGAGTTCTGCAATATGATAACGTATTCCTGATGGATTGACAGCTTCAAAGATACCGTCCTTATTAACCTCAAGGGACTCGTAGCGTCCATTGGTTAAATGCATGAAAAATTGTTGAGCTTTTTCGAGAACAAATGGCAAACGTTTTTCTTTTAAGTTACTCATGGTTTGTCTAATCGCTTCAGTGACTGCTTTTTGAACTGACCATTTATGCGCAAGTTCAGCGAGCTCCGCTTTCTTTTGTTCGAACTGTTGGAGGGTATGTCCATATCGTTCATCACTTAACAAGGAACTCGTTTGTAGTTTTAATACAGCTTTTTCTTCAAGAAGCTCGTTGCGCATTGTGACTATTTGATTTGCTCGAACATCAAATTGATCTATTTGATCTTCATGATGGTCTTCATCGATCCTTATGATTTCACCGATTGAAACGAGTTGAACATTAATAGCATCCAACTCTTGTTCAAACAATTGTTTTTCCCTAAAAGCCGTATCAGCCTCATAAAAGGCAAGTTCTGTCTCTACTTGGGCCTCGGTCCACAAAATTCGGATGTCCCTTGATTGAGCTTCATAAAGCTGTTGTTTTTGGGCAAGCAGCGATTTCCACTCATTCATTTTCACACGGGCATTTGCTTGGTCTTTTATGCCATCTCTTAATTCACTATATGTGTTTCGTAATATATTATAAGCCTGACTTTCAGAAATCGACTCACCAGTAACCTGACTAATTGCTGATAAATATTGTTGAATCCGTTTCATTATGTCGTGGTGTTCATTGGATTTTTGCCATATCGATTGTTGGTATTCTTGGATTTGACGAATGTGTTTAAAAAGTTCCGGGAACAACTTGGGTTGCATAAACCCATCAAAGCCATGATGTTCCAGAAAGTCGTTCAAAGCTGTTTTCGCCTCATCTCGTACTTGCTCCGCACGATACTTGCCTTGCTCAATCACTTCCAACACATGATACTTTTCTTCTTGTTGTTCCGTGAGCTGAACCAAGCGATCTTCATAGAGACGTACTCTCTCTGTAAATTGTTCAGCCTGTGAACGCTCTTTTTCAAGCCATGAGACTTCTGACGTAAATTCTTTCCGTGGTGTTTGCTCAGTAGGCTGAGTGTTTCTAATCAATAGACCATAAATAATTACCGCCAAGAATATTCCACCAGCTGCAACCCACAAATTTTGAATGATCAACGCTCCCATGAATGCCGCCAGTAAAATTACAATGCTAACGATTAGTGGCGTGTTTAATTTTGTATGGTCTCGTTGTTCATTTACTTGTTGTCTTGCCTTGACCTCCGCAATTTGTTGAATCAAGTTCTGAAGCATGCTAGCTTTTTGTTTCTCAGCTTCACTTGGTGCTGAAGCTTTCAATTGCTCTTCTCTGCGTTGCACTTCTTGGATTTCTGCCTGAACACGTTTCTGACTTTGCGTTTCAAATCGAATGGTTTCCTCCGCTTGCTGCATACGCTGCATGACTTGTTGGAAATATTCTTCTTTTTGAAGTGACACATCCATTTCATTTACTTGCGTGAAGTGTGATTCACTCTTGATTCCAACTAAACGCGCATGTTGGTCGAGCATAAGCTGAGTTTGCTCAACTTCATTGGCGAGCTGTTGTTTGCGCAGGTGCAAGTGATGCCACTCGGTTTCTTTTGAGAGTAGGTCTTCCATTTCCTTTAAGCGTTCCAAGGATATCGCTTCATTGGAGTGTTTGCTTGTATGCTCAATATCTTGAATTAGTTGGTTCATTTGAATTTGTGCTTCCTGCAAACGATCTTTCAGCAATTCATATCTTCGAATCCCTTCAGGTGGAAACGATTGCTGTTGTATGGCAGTAAGTTGTAATTCTAGTTGTTTCTTTTGCTCTAGTAACGGTTTTGCTTGTCGGAATTTTGCAAGTTGTTCATTCTGCAATTTCAATTGTTGTTCTTCATTCTTCAATTCATTAAGCTTATAATCAATTTCGGATATGCGTAATATTGCTGGTTCATACTGATCAATTTTGGTACGGGTTTCTTTTAATATTTGCTCAAGGGCACGAATTTCTTCTATTTTCACATTCATTTCCGGATTTTTTCCGGACTTCTTAAATAATGTATTCATTTCTTTCGTAGCTCGTTGTTCGAGTTTCGTTAAGGCATCTACACCTGTAGTTCCTGAAGCGAGCAGTGTTCGACTCAATTCATCTTCGGTCATTTTCTCGAAGTCTTGTAATTGTTGGATGGAAAATGAAAAAATGGCTTCAAAAGATGTTCGGTCATAGCGATAGAGGATTTTCTTTAATTCTTCCTCTCCACCACGCGTTCCATCCTCAAAGAAAACCGTCACGTCACCAGCAGATTTCCCTTTAACCCGCTCAATGACAACATGTCCAAATTCGGGATGATCAATATGGACTTGTCCTCCATGACGACCGCCACCTTTTGGCTCATAGCGTAAAAGTCCTTGATTGCGGAGTGGGAACCCAAACAATATGGATAACATAAATTGCTGAATTGTTGTTTTGCCTGCTTCATTCATCCCATAAAAAACATTGATGCCATCTTTCAGTTCAATCGTGACATCTTCATGTTGTCCAAAACCATAAATCACGAGTTTTTGTATACGCATTGTCGGTTCCTCACTCCCTTACCTTAAGACCTTTTTGAATGATTGTCCGAGCTTCTTTTTCGATTGCTTCACACTCTTTTGTCGTTAATTTCTCTAAAAAACGACTGCTACGTGTATGTTGATATACATCGCGAACGATTGCTTTCCATTCCTCTACATCCCAGTTTTCCATAACGGTCATCACATTCTCAGAAAGTCCGCTTGATTGTACTTCGATTGCTTTAGGTAGTTCTATCGAAATTGCTTGTACCCAAATAGGAGGATTTTTCAATTCCTGCATTTCACGTACCATTGATACCCATTCTTCCATCGGCGTCCCGTCGAGCATATCGGATGTTTGAGCATCAACATCTACCAGATTGATTTCAAGTACCCCTGCTCCATGTTCAGTACGGAAGTTTTCAATTACTTCATCTACTGCTTCAAACCACTCGTTTGCATGAACGATGTCTCTACAGGAACATTCAATTTGATCGTAAATTATAGCAGACGTCTGGATGAAGCCTAGTTGAGCATCACCTTTTTCAAGCGTGACATCGTAAAAGCCCTTCGGCCCTTTTTCATTGCGATGACGACTTTGAATATTTCCTGAATAGACAATTGGCGGATCAGAATGAAGCAATTGTCTTTTATGAATATGTCCGAGCGCCCAGTAATCATAATTTTTGCTTAAAAGTTCTTCTTTTGTAAATGGTGCATAGACAGCGTGCGTCGTGTCGCCTGCCAAGCTTCCATGCAGCATGCCGATATGAAACGCATCGAGCTCGGAAGCTACCTCGTAGGACGTTATCATTGAATCTTTGATATGACGTTCCTTATAGCTGAAGCCAGTTATGTATACATCATTTTGACGAATCTTAATATGTGTTTTTTCCGTTTCCTTTTGGAACACATGCACATTGGGAGGCAACTGAAAACGGGTCCATTTACCACTGAGATGATCATGGTTTCCATGACAGAGAAACACAGGGATTTGGTGGATGTTCAACGTTTCCATCCCTTGCTGGAATTTGAGCTGTGCACGGAGGCTACGATCTTCCCCATCGTATATATCACCCACGATCAAAATGAAATCCGGCTTTTCTTGAACGGTCCTTTGGATAAGCGTTTGAAATGCTTCAAATGTGCTTTCGCGGAGTGTGTTCAGTAGATGATCCGGCATCGATGTAACGCCTTTAAACGGACTATCTAGGTGTAAATCAGCTACGTGAAAAAAACGAATGGATGTCATGTGGAACCCTCCTTCATTTATCGAATGCTTGTTCTTATTTTAACATTCGAATTGGAAAATTGCTACATTTTAAAGCAAGACTAAAACCATTCCGGTTAGGCATGGAATGGCTTTTGTCTTGAGAGCTGTTATTTCTTTCCTAACTGAATCGCCTTCTTAATATCTTTTAAAGATTGTGATGCTCCGTACATCAATACGCCACCACGATAAACGAGTGAACCGAACCAACCCAAAATGAAGATTGTGATTAATAATATCGCAATGCCTAAAATGGGTTCCCACATTGGCAAATCCAGCATGCCAACACGCAAAAACATAACGAGTGGTGTGAAGAATGGAATGTATGAGGCGATTTGCACATATGATGCTTCCGGATTCCCTATTCCTGAAAACGCGATAAATGAAGCAATAATGATCAGGAAAGTCATAGGCAGTAATAATTGTTGCACATCTTCCGTTCGACTTACGAGAGATCCTAACAAAGCGGCCAAAGTTGCGTATAAGAAATACCCTAGCAAAAAGAATAGGACTGCAAATACCATGGTGCTAATGCTGACATTAGAGAATCCAAAAAACGAAAACACTCCAGATGTTAAGTCTGATGAACTCGTTTTCAATGCGACAAAACCGACTAAACCAAATAGTGCGATTTGCAATAACCCTAGAGTACCTACTCCGGCAATCTTCGCGAACATATGCTTAACCGGTGACACACTAGAGATAATAATTTCCATTACTCGCGATGATTTTTCAGTTGCCACTTCCATTGCAATCATGTTCGAATAGTAGAATACTGCGAAATAAATGACAAAGATTAAGACGTAAACTAATCCACGAGCTTCACTTAATTCTTCTTCGGATTTAGAAGAAGCAGAAACCGCATTTTGCTCAAATTCAATAGGTGCAAATAGATGAGATACTTCATCATTGGACAAATTCAATGAAGTTGCTTTCAAGTTGGTTTGTAAATTTTGAAGGGCATCTCGGATGACCATTGGATTTTCAAATTCACTTGCATTTTCGGACGTGTAGGTAGCTTCAATCGTTTGGGAATCATTGACGGATAATACAAGAAAACTCTTAATCTCTTCTTCGGAAATTTGCTCTTTCAGTTCATCAATTGAATCATTTGAAGACTTCAACGTTAAGCCACTTTCCATTTTTCCTAGTTGTTGCTGGAGTGGTTCAAGTAAGCTACCGCTATCATCGATTACATAAATTGTGTCATCATCGGTTCCTTCTCCAAAAACACCTACACCTTGTATTTTTGAGATAATACTTGAAAGATTAGCCATCAAGAAAATACCCGCTACGACAATTAACGTTGTAATCACAAATGATTTCGTTTTTGCTTTCGTCCAAAAAGATTGATTGAAAATCGTCCAGAAATTACGCATTATCTTTCCCCACCTTTGCAATGAAAATATCTTGAAGTGAAGGTTCTTCTATCGCGAAGTGTCGAATATCACCCTTTGACAATGCGGAGCCCAATAATTCATGTGCGATTCGTTCTTCAGCGATTTGAAAAATCCCCCCTTCAATCGTTTGCTTGTAAGATGTAACTCCTTCTATTTCTTGTAAAAAGGATAAATCAAAATCTGCTTTCAATCGGACATTTTGACGACCAAATCCACGTTTCACATCACGCAAAGACCCATTCACAATCGCTTCACCATGGTGCATGATGCTGAGATGTTCACATAATTCTTCTACATGATCCATTCGATGACTTGAGAAGACGATGGTTGCGCCTTCTTTTTGAACATCCAAAATCGCTTTTTTCAAAAGTTCTACGTTGACTGGATCAAGTCCACTAAACGGTTCATCTAAAATCATCAGCGTTGGTTTATGCAAAAGCGAAGCGATCACTTGGATCTTTTGTTGATTTCCTTTTGACAATTCCTCTACTTTCTTCCCTGCATAATGTGGAATTTCAAATCGCTCAAGCCATTTGTACGAAGCAGTTTTCGCATCGTTTTTCTTCATCCCCCGAAGTTGCCCTAAGTAAATGAGTTGATCTTCCACTTTCATTTTCGGGTAAAGTCCCCTCTCCTCTGGCAAATACCCGATATGTGTGCTATTCGCATATGTGATAGGTTTTCCATTCCAAGTAATCGATCCTTCCGTTGAATCCAGCAATCCCAGAATCATGCGAAATGTCGTCGTTTTCCCTGCCCCATTCGCGCCTAAAAATCCGTACATACTCCCTTGGTTCACCCTCATGGACAAATCCTTTACAGCGGTGAAATTCCCGAATTTTTTGGTTACATTCTCAATTTGCAAAGTCATTTTCTACACCCCTTAGTATTGTTTCTCGCCAATAATTCCGCCTATTAAATACGCAATCATATGCGCAACATACACAAATGTTATAAGAAAAAATGAAAATCCAGGTCCCTCGACAATAAGTGCAGCCATCCAAGCTAGGACGATACAAAACGTAGATATCACCCATGCTACAGACCGTGCTTTGTTTTGTACTTGGTGATAGCGTTCATCAAAAATGCGCTTCTTCTTGCCATTTCTGCGAAAGAAATAAAAGACAACACCGATTGTTAAAAAAGCAATTGCAAACCCTAATATACCAGCTATCAAATCAGACCCCTGAGTCACTTCCCTCATCCTCCTCGTATATGAATATGTCTTCAATTGAACAATTAAACACTTTCGAGAGTTTGAATGCCAGATTGATGGATGGATTGTATCGTCCTTTTTCCAAGGAAATAATCGTTTGCCTCGATACATCTAACTTTTCGGAAAGATCATCTTGCGTCATATTGTATTCCATTCGTTTTTCTTTCACGTAGTTCTTCACCCATCATCCCACCTTTTTGTAAAGCTAACTTTACGTAAAGCTTACTTCACTTTCCACATGAATGTCAAGTGGACTTTACAAACTATTCTTTTAGTTTGAAAACTTGTATAATGAATCTATATTCATTCAAGAGGGGTTGAGTAGATTGAAACCATATAAATTTACAGCGTTCGAACCAACAGGAAAATTAATCATTGAGGAAACTTGGGAGTTTGGCTCAGATGAAGAGGCAAAAGCAAAAGGACAGGAAATGATTGAAGAAAAAAATTTCGAGAATGCAACACATCGCTTAGTCAACACATCTGGAAAACTTATTTTATTCCATGTATAAACAAAAACAGACCGCTAAAGCGATTTCTCGCCATAGCCGTCTGTTTTATTTTCCTTTAAAATCAGGTTTACGTTTTTCAACGAAGGCTTGAATGCCTTCTAAATGATCCTTAGACTTTCTCATTGCAGACTGAGTCGAGCTTTCTAAAGCAAGAATTCGTTCAAGTTCGTGCACCTGTTGCGTATGAAGAATTTTTTTAGAAGCAATCATCGCTTTAATTGGAGATGATAAGAACTTCGCTGCCATAAGTTCTGCTTGCTCAAATCCTCTTCCCTCTGCCGTCACCTCGTCAATTAAACCAAGTGCCAATGCCTCGTGACCATTTAACACTTTCCCTGACCAAATGATTTTTTTAGCTTTAGGGATGCCGATACGTTCTTTTAAGAAGAAATGTCCCGCTCCATCCGGAACCAATCCGATGCCAATGAAATTCATTGCAAGTTTACTGTTTTCCTCGGCAATCACCACGTCGCAACCTAGGACCAAACTAAAACCAAGACCAGCAGCAGCCCCATGTACAGATGCAATGGTCACCATCGGAAGTGTGTACAATGCTTTCGCCAATCGTGAAACATCCACCATTACGGAATCAATATCCATCGGACTCTCGGGATCTAGCATTGCTTTGATATCACCGCCTGCTGAAAATGCACGACCTTCCCCCTTTATTAACAGTACTTGAATACCTTTTTCCCCGTGCAACCATTCGAGAGCATCCGCAATCTCTTTCATCATTGTCGCGTTCATCGCATTCATACTTTGTGGTCGATTCAACGTCAATGTCGCTAAACGGTCGTTTTTCTCCACTTTTAATGTCTCAAATTTCAATTTAGATACCTCTTTCCATGATTGAATGACAATTCATAATCATAGTATTCGAGAATGGTTCGGGAATTCCTTTAATAATTGTTATTTGGTTAATTGGCGTTTTGCATTTAACACTTCTTTTCACTACTATTCAAATATTTGTTATATTTAATAAGGATATTCATACCAAATGGTTCCAATACTAAAGTGGGATGAAATTACACAAAACGACTTATCAGGAGAGAAAAATGAGAAACGTTCTATATTTATTTGGACCTACTTTAATGATTTTTATCGGTCTCAGTTATTTTGAGTCCATTCCTATTACCTTTATTTTGTTTTATGGATGGCTTTTTGTTATTCCTTTTGCAAGTTATTTACTAAAGTCTATAGAAGAATCATTTTTACACTCTTTTAAAAGAGGAATTACTTCACAGTCTGTATTGATCGGGATTGTTAGCGGTATCTTGTGCTTAATTGCAATTTTTAGCTCAGTGTCTCTACTACAAGGGCATTTATTCGAAATTGAGCGATTGTCTGCAGTGCTTGTTGAATGGGAATTTAGTGGAACAAAGGTGTGGGGATTCATTTTGGTATTAATTTTCATCAATCCATTTCTAGAAGAGTGGTACTGGAGAGAATTCATGTATGTTCGTTTGCTTCCTAAAGTAGGTGCTGGTAAAGCCGTTTTTGTTACATCATTTTTTTATTCGTTATATCATTTATTATCGTTGATCCCACTGTTTGCGATGCCATTTAGTTTAATTGCTGCCATTCCGGTATTCGCTGCTGGCTTGTTATGGGGTTATTTCAGAATCAAGTTTTCATCCGTCACGTCTTCGGTTATTAGTCATTTACTTGCTGACCTGGGTATTGTGCTCGTATATTTGTATTACTTTATGTAACGGGAGTTATTAACAAAATGAAAAGACCAGATTCCCCTAGGGGAATCTGGTCTGTAAATTAAGTTTAAAAGCCGCCTTTGCCGTAAATAAAATAAGAAAGTTTTAGACCACCACTCCTCAAAGTGGGTGTTCGCGGAAACTATCCTGTATGTCCTCATTGATAAAAATGAACGAGGCGTGTCATTCCAGTTTCTATAAAAACTCCCTATAACAGCTTAAAGGTTAAAACTTACTATCGTTACGAACAACGCAGCTTGTATTAATATCTTACATCATACAAATGGAACTTTCAATGGGAATATTGGTCACCAACAACAATTTTTTCACATTTATTGTTCGTTTTCTGATGGCTTTCTATATCACGAAGTTTTCCATAATCCTTGGGACATAACGAAGGTGAATTTAAGACTTAATATAGTTTCTTCCTATATTTTATTATTTTTCTATTGAATAATACAAACTCGAATATCACCTTTGCTCAACTGGTCTTTTGAAAAACTCCCCCGTGGAGGTTATTGCTTTTTCGCAGACATTTCTTTTTTGATTTATTTAAGTTAATCATTTCGCTTGCACATCTCTGAACTTCGTGTTATTCTTAAGAAGAATTATTTTTGTCGGTGTGAAGGATTGAATTTGTTTAAACTTATCGTCTTAATGATCACTTTGAGCAGGGATAGTATTACATCGTGT
>JGI24024J18818_10000634_pt1 | contig 13721 bp, 13 predicted proteins | sample Cruoilmetagenom2_FD_18818 | JGI IMG/M metagenome (IMG submission 18818) | reverse complement strand
CAGGGTGCAAAGGGTCGGGAGAAGCAGGAAGCTACCTATCAGGTCGAGTTCGCTGACGCGATCCGCCGGTTCCTCGCCTTCACACCCGAACATGCCGGCCTAGCTGACGAGATCGCCACTGAGGCCGCAACCAGGGCTGCCGAAGTCGGGAGCGGACGAGTCGGCCGAACCCGGATGCTCTCTCTGGATGAACGCGCCGGGTTGGCAGCTCGGGCGTTGATCCGTCACCGGTACACCACTTACGACGACAATCTGGTCGAAGCGTCGTTGGAGGATCCGTGGGGTGAGGAGTTCTGGTATCGGGAGATCAAGGCCGAGGCGCAGTGGGCGGTCGACGACTTCTTGGACCAGCATCGGCAGGAGTCTTCCGTCGATACGCCAGAGGGCATCTGAGGCGCAGGTGGGACACCTCTTGAAGGCGTTTCTGCCGCGCACAGTTGCAACGGTGCTCAGCTTGCTGCGATCCCGGGCTGGTTGGATTGCGAATCGGCGCAGGGGTGCACGCGTTCGGGTTCGCGGTGCCTTTCGGTGGCGTGAACCAGGCCGGACTCCTACGGCGAATCCGGGAGCAACAGTTGCACCAAGATCCTGCCGCAGAGATCCGACTCCTCAACTGTGCAGGTGAATCCCAGGTCAGTCAGCTCCCTCTCCATCTGCCCGGGGCGACTGGTGACGCAANGCGGATCGAGCACGATCTGGTTGACAACTCTTTACCAATCCAACTTGAGCGGCGGTCGCCTGTCTCTGGCGACGTCCGGATCGTCGGGGGACGAATAGCAAGCGGAACTCGCGCTCCCACTTGAGCTGGCTCCGTTTGAGCATGTACGGCGCGGGGTCCATCTTGGCGGCATCTCCATCGCGGTGGATGAGGTCGGCACCACGTTGATGGACGGTTCCACTGTCGAGATGCTCGACTCTCGCGATGCAGAGGTTGCCATGACGCATACTCGTCGCCGCTCGCCTTGATTGCGGGACCTCTGGGTCGTGCTTGGGCCGCACCTGGGCCGCAACAGGAGTGAAAACGTGAGAAATGATGCGAGACGATGAGAGGCGAAAACGCAAGCACAGCAAGGGTTTGCGCCGTGTTGTCTTGGTGCGCAAGACCCCCCAAATCGGTTTAGGAAACCGGTGCTCTATCCCCTGAGCTACGAGGGCGGGGACTTGCAGGTTACCGGCAAGGGCTCCCGACCGGCGCGGCTGAGTTCGGGTGCGTGCCTTGACGATGAAGCAGCACCTCAAGAGAAGAGCAGAACACGCTGGTCTTCAACGTGCCATTGAGGAAGCCGCACGGCGAAGAACTCTCCTTCGGGTGGGTTCGCATGTTGCAACATGAAACGGTTTCATCTATCGTGATCGCCACTGTTTGAGAGCAACCACGGAGGATGGCCATGGATTTCGAGACGCTGCTCTATGGCACCGAGGGTCCGATCGCGACCATCACACTCAATCGGCCCGAGCGGCTGAACACAATCGTGCCACCGATGCCGCTCGAGCTCGAGCAGGCGATCAGGGAAGCCACGAGAGACGCCTTGGTGAAAGTGATCATCGTTCGAGGCGCCGGTCGCTCGTTCTGCGCTGGATACGACTTCGGTGATGGGTTCAGCCACTGGGACGACGATCTCGCCACGGACGGGAAGTGGGACCCTGGGAAGGACTTCGCTTGGGCGGCGAGTCGGCTTGAAGCTCCGACTCAACGGTTCATGAGCATGTGGCATACACCCAAGCCGGTGATCGTCCAGGTGCATGGATGGTGCGTCGGGGGAGGCAGCGACACTGCGCTGTGCGGCGATCTGGTGATCGCATCGGAAGATGCTCGCATCGGCACCCCCTACTCCCGAATGTGGGGCTCCTACTTGTCTGGCATGTGGTTGTACCGCCTGGGGCTCACGAAAGCCAAGGAGTACGCCCTTACCGGCAAACCGCTGTCAGGCCGAGAGGCAGCCGATGTCGGCCTGATCAACGAAGCTGTGCCATTCGACATGCTCGAAGCGACCGTCCGAGAGCGAGCCGAACAGCTGGCGACGATCCCTGCCTCGCAGCTGGCGGCGATGAAGATGATCGTCAACCAGGCCTATGAGAACATGGGCCTAGCCGGCACGCAGACCCTCGGTCCGATCCTCGATGGCCTGATGCGCAACACTCCCGATGCGCTGTCGTTCATCGACCAAGCGGATCGAGAAGGCGTCGGCGCGGTGGTTGCAGAACGAGATGGGCCATTCGGCGACTACTCCCAGGCACCGCCCGACGAGCAACCGGATCCGTCCCATGTGATCGTTCCGTGACGGCCCCCGCCGAGCCAAGAACCGACCGAGGGCGCAGCACGAAATACAGGTTGCTGGCTGCAGCTGAGGCAGACATGCTGGAGCACGGACGAATCGAAGTGACCCGGGTCGCCGAGCGTGCGGATGCATCTCTTGGGCTCCTGTATCGGTACTTCGACAACAAGGACAGACTCGTCGTTGCTGTCGTCGATCGTTTCTACGACCGATACGAGGAGGCAGTGTTCGCAGTCCCGGCCCCACCAGAGTCTCGATGGCTGGAACACGAATGGCAGCGCATCGAACGAGAAGTGGCATTCCTCTTCGAGGAGCCGCTCGCCCGACGGTTGGTCGGCGGCACGCCCATCGAACCGGCAGCCGCCTATGCCGACGCCGGACGCCTTGCTCAGCACATCGCATTGGCGGCACGCAACATCGAGCACGGTCAACATCGCGGGGAGATATCTTCTGCCGTTGACCCGACCCTCGCAGCGGCTGCGATCATCGGCGGACTACGCGCCTGTCTCGCAACGGCGCTAACAGAGGAATCGAAGACGCGACCAGACGAAGTCGTAGAGACCATGATGAGGATCTCGGCAGCGATTATCAGCTCGGTCGAAGCGAATCACGTCACGAATTGAGAGCCACATCGGCTGCAACCGAAGGTCGGGCAGGCGGGCGAAACCGCGGGCCTGTCTCGTCTCGCTCAGCGGCCCACAGGTGACCGGGCGCCGATGTCGGCGGGTGTCAGTGGTGATCGCCACCGGGAGCGTGGGCTCGACTGGCGTCGTGGGCAAGAGTCCCCGTCGCGTACTGTTGAACGGCTTCGTCGATCGATCGGATGTCCGTGAGCACGACCTCGATGCCGGCTTCTTTCAGCCGATCTTGGACGGGTAGCCCCATTCCTCCAGCGATGACAACCTGGCAGTCGCGAACGGTATCCACAAGGTCGTGGTGGCGGCGGCGATGGCCGGGGTCCGGATGGTCGCCCTGTGTGCAGGAGCCGACCTCGCGGACTTCTCGCTCCGCTTCGACGCCGTCTGCAAGATCGATGACGACGAAAGCTTTGGTCCGGCCGAAGTGTCCGGTGACTGTCTTCCCGTTCAGTGTGGCAAGTGCAAGTTTCATGGTTGGCAGGATACGGGCGACCCGGCGCAGTGGTGCCGGCCGTCACTCCATCGCTCTCAGACCAGAGACCGTCTTGGCTATCTACGCGAGAACGGTCTGGGGCGTTGGAGTCGATGCGGTGGCGCCGACTCGCTCGACGATGTAGTCGACGAGGTCGACGAAAGGATCGAAGCTGACCACGCTGGGTGCGTCCGCTACGAAGTTCGAGAGCGCATTGATGTCATAGAAGTATGCGTGCCCGTCCCGTGCGTTGACGAGGTACTCCACGCCACCCAGATCGGCGCCCGTGGCTGCGAGGATGGCCCTGGCGTCGTCGACAACTTCACTGGGGGGAGTGAAGACCTCGACGACAGAGCCCGGACCGTCGACCTCCTCACCAATACCGGGAAGGTCGCAGTAGTCGGCAGGGCACAGATTGAACGATCCAGGGATGAGAAGAAGTCGGATCGCATAGAGGAACTGTCCGTCGAGGAATTCCACACGAATGATGACATCACCCTCAGCCGGCAAGTGTTCCTGCACGATCGCTGTGTGATCCGGTCCGAATTCGAGTTCGCCCGCCGCGGCAGCCGCAGCGAGGGCGTCGGGAGTGTCGAAGGAGATGATGCCTCCACCGCTCCCACCGATGTTGGGCTTGACGAGGACCGGATACTCGAGGCCGTCGGCGGCCGCTACAGCATCGAGGGGGTTCGTGATGACCCGGGCTTTGGGATATCGCACCCCTAGGCTCTCCATCAGTGCCAGTTGGCGGGCTTTGGATATCTCGAATCCAAACGGCTCGGATCCGTTCACGATCGGTACCCCGAGAGACTCGAGGTGGTGGAGATAGCCAGCAGTCGACGCGAGAGCGTTCTCGCCGTCCCGCAACCACGATCACGGACTCATGCGATTGATAACGAGCGAGTACGAAGCCGAATTCTCAGATGGATCGTACGTCAAACGATGTGCATCGATCCGCTCGTAAGACAGGCCGCGCCGGTCCATCTCGTCGAAGAGCGGCTCGAACCACTCTGGATGCTCATATAGAACTCCGATGGGAGCCGTTGAATCTCGTAGCTGCATGGTTCACACTCTCGTGCTCGTCCGTTCGTATGGAGTCCAACCGGGTCCACCCTCCGACATTCCCCGCCGGCGAGGCCAAGTTGGCGGCCTACCATTCGACGATGATCACCACCTCACAATTCGGATCCTGGGAGTCGCCAATCAGCGCCGCCGACACGGTCGCAGATATCGTCCGGTTCTCAGACATTCAGTACGACGATGGGACTCTCTACTGGCTCGAGTCTCGACCATCGGAGGGTGGTCGAACCGTGCTCGTGCGTCGTCACTCAAACGGCACGATCGACGAGGTGCTACCCGCCACCTCCAACGTTCGCACGATGGTTCATGAGTATGGGGGAGGGGCATTCCTCGCCGACGATGGACAGATCTTCTACTCCGAGTTCACGGACCAGCGTGTGTATCACCTTGGATCGGACGGTGTCGTATCTCCCCTGACCGCCGAGTCGACTCACTCCTCGGTATCCCGCTATGGCGACGCCGTTCGCTCACCGGATGGTTCGCTGATCTGCGTGAGAGAGACGCACCCGGAGGATGGCGAGGCAACGAACGAACTCGTCTCGATCGAGTTCGATGGCAACGTGACGGTGATCGCATCGGGGAGCGACTTCTATTCGTCACCCCGAATCTCGAAGGACGGAGCAAGACTTGCGTGGATCGAGTGGAGCCACCCGAACATGCCGTGGGACGGGACCCGACTCGTCGTCGCCAACATGGAGGATCCGGCCGACAGGACCGTGATCGCCGGTGGCCCGGACGAGTCGATCGTTCAGCCCGAATGGACGTGGAAAGGAGACCTCATCTTCGCATCCGACCGAACGGGTTGGTGGAACCTCTATCGGTTCGGCGGCGAGGCGACGACATCCATCCTCGAGATGGACGCCGAGTTCGCCGGACCCGCCTGGCTCCTCGGGTTCTCTTGGTACGGACTCCTCTCCGGCGGCCGAATCGTCGTGGGTTTCTGGGAGAACGGACAGCACCATCTCGGGGTCATCGGCACCGACGGGCAACTCGATCGCCTGGACCTGGACTATTCGAGCTACGGCTACCACCTCACCACCGATGGCGATCACACCGTGTGGTTCGTGGGCTCGCATGCGAAGCGTCCCTCAGCGCTCGTCGAACTGGATGTCGACACCGGTGTCGAGACGGTCATCCGGGCCAACCCGTCGAACGTGGGTGAGGCGTACGCAGCTGAACCACGCCTGATCACGTTCCCCACCACCGGCGGCGACGTCGCACACGCTGTCTACTACCCACCGACGAACCCGGCGTTCGAAGGGCCCGCGGATGAGCGGCCGCCGCTGGTCGTCGACATCCACGGTGGCCCGACCGCGAACGTCTACCCCATGTTCAGTCTGCAAACGGCCTACTGGACGTCTCGAGGGATTGGACTCGTTGATGTCAACTACCGCGGATCGACGGGATTCGGACGGGAATATCGCGAGAAGCTCGACGGTGAGTGGGGCGTCGTCGATGTCGATGATGCGGTCGCAGCTGCTGAGTATCTGGCAGCGATATGGGAAGTGGACGGAGATCGACTCGCGATCAGCGGTGGCAGCGCCGGCGGATACACCACGCTCGCAGCCCTCGCATTCCGGGACACGTTCAGCGCGGGAGCCTCGTACTACGGCATCGCGGACATCGAGATGCTGATGAACGACAGTCACAAGTTCGAGTCTCGGTACGAGATTCGGCTTCTGGGCAGCGACCCGGACGTGTGGAGGGCTCGGTCGCCGATCCACTCTGTTGATCAGATCGATGTTCCCGTCGCGCTGTTCCAGGGGCTCGATGACAAGGTCGTCCCGCCGAACCAGGCCGTCGTCGTCGCCGAAGCCCTGGCGGAGCGGGGAATCCCCTTCGTGCATGCCGAGTACGAGGGTGAGGGCCATGGATTCCGCAAGGCAGAGACCGTCATCAACAGTCTCGAGACAGAACTTGCCTTCTACGGCGAGGTCTTTGGTTTCGCCCCGGCGGGTGACCTTCCTGAGATCGATCTAACAGGGAAGTAGCGATCGGCGTGGGGGAGACTCCCGGGAGGGAGTCTCCCCCACGCTAGTGCGTCACACCGGACTCAGTAGCCGGCCATGAGTTGATCGGCCACGTCCTGGTCTTCCCAGTACATCGTCGTCTTAGCGATCAGTCCATCTTCGAATTCGGTTAGCTGGACGTACGTGAGATCGATGGGGTTCCCCGCGCCGTTCTCCCCGACCCAGTGCATCACTATCACTCCGCGAGTCCCGTCGTCGGAGACGAAGTTGTCGATGAGTTCGGTGGCGTCGGGATCGGTTATCTCGAATATCGTTTCGATATTCGAACGGTATTGCGCCTTGCCGATCCAGTGTGTACTCATGGCGGCGTTGAAGAACTCGACGTCCTCCGTGAGAGTCGCCATTGTGGCGTCTATGTCCTGAGCGAAGACGGCATCGATGTTCGTCTGCTGGGTTGCTGCGGCCTTCTCAGCTGCAGCGGTCTCGTCGGTTTCGCCGGTCGAGCACGATGCCGCCAGCATCCCCAATACGACGATGATCACGATTGTGGTTGTCCGGTTTCTCATTGCACACCTCCCGGGTGTGATCGATTGGGTTCAGTTTGCGCGACCCATCTCAAGAGAATCTCAAAGGATCTAGGGGAGCGGTGCGAAGAGATCGATCGCGTTGCCGTCGGGGTCGAGAACCCGGCAATGCCTGGAGCCCCACGGGGCATCGAACGGCTCCAAATCACCCTCGTAACCGGCCTCTACGATTCCGGAGTAGACGGTGTCGACCTCGATGGCGTCCACACAACGAAAGGTGATCCCCATCCGTCCCGCCACGGGAGGGGCTTGCCATCCGGGGTTGAACGATCGCTCTGCAGCCTCGGTGTTCCACGCGAACCGCACACCGCCCCCGAGGTCTATTGTCACGTAGCCCTCGTTGTCTGCGGCGGCCGGGATCTCAAGGCCGAGAAGTCGGTAGAAACCGAGTGTGCGGGCCATGTCTTTGACGACGGTTGCGATCGCATCGATGTGTGGCATAGCGGCTCCTTCACTGTTCGCCCTGTCGTCGAGTGTGTACCGGAGACCTCAAAGGAATCCAAATGGCCCTATCCGATGCACCGCTAAGGCGTATGTTTATGGTGATGGAGTTCGTCGCGCTCGGTCCAGTCGGGGCCGTGGACGGTGACCAACCGGTGCAACTGGGTAGTCCCAAGCACCGGGCGATTATGGGCGTGCTTCTCGCTCGAGTGAACCACCCGGTACCGATTGACGTCATCACCACCGAGATATGGGGTGATGGAGCGGACAACCGGACCGTAGCTTCTCTCTACACCCACATCTCGAATCTCCGCGGCGCCATCGGTAAGGACCGGATCGTCAGCGATGCCGGCGGATACGCTCTCACGTTGCACGACGGCGACGTGGTGGACATCGGCGAGTTCGAGAATGCCATCATCGAAGCAAGGCGTCACGCAGGAATCGATCCACTTGCGGCCAGCGGAGCGCTCGAGCGAGGACTCGTGTTGTGGAGAGGAAGACCATTCGAAGGTCTCGAGGACATCCCGATGCTGGCGTCGGAAGTAACCCGACTCGGAGAACTTCACACCACTGCTCAGATGGATCGCTTCGAAGCGATGCTGCAGACCGACAGTGCGCCGCTTGTTAGCGATGTCGAAGAGCTCTGTGGGCGGCATCCGCTTGATGAGCGTTCGTGGGAGCTGCTGATGCGAACGCTGTACCGCGCCGGCAGGCATGCCGAGGCGCTACGGACGTTCACGAAGGTACGGGACCTGTTCGGTGAGGAGTTGGGGATTGAGCCATCTCCCGCTCTGGCCCGTCTCGAAGAGCAGATCCTCCTGCACGATCCCGCGCTCGCGGTAGCTGAGGCGGAACCCCCGGCGAACCTCCCGCTCTATCTGACGAGTTTCATCGGTCGCAAAGATGAGATGCGACGGCTTCCGGACGCCTTGGGTGCTTCTCGGCTCGTCACGATTCTGGGACCGGGTGGAGCGGGGAAGACCAGGCTGGCGGCGGAGATAGCGACGGCGCTCCGCGGGCGATTCCCAGATGGCGTGTGGCTTGTCGATTTCGCCCAGATCACCGATGCGTCGCGAATCGGCTCGACCATCGGCGAGACGATCGGCCTGGCCGGTGGGACAGGGGAGACCGTCGACGAGGTGGCGCAATCGTTCCGGGGCCGTCGATCTCTTCTTGTGCTCGACAACTGCGAACACGTCGTCAATGGGCTCCGCGACGTTGTTGGTGCTCTGCTTCGCAGTGCGTCGGGGCTCGTGATCCTCGCAACGAGTAGGCGTCCACTCAACATCACCGGAGAGCAACGTTTCCTGCTCGAAGGACTTTCGACAGAGAGCGTGGACGATGCGCCGGGTGATGCTGTGTTGTTGTTCGCCGAGCGGGCAACAGCGGCCGGATCGCGTGTGGATCTGCTCACCGACGCCGGAGATGCCGTGGCGACCGTCTGTCGCAAGCTGGATGGGATGCCGCTCGCATTGGAACTCGCAGCGGCTCACAGTGACACCCTCTCGCCGGCCGAGATCGCGGAGCTCCTGACGCATCGATTCGCCCTCCTCGTCGATGACCGACTGGATCGAGACATACACCGATCCCTCGAGGCAACCGTGGGTTGGAGCTACGGGCTGCTCGAAGCTGGTCAGCGTCTGGCATTCGACACCCTGGGTGTCTTCGAGGGTCCGTTCACCGCAGACGCCGCCCGTGCTGTTCTCTGCCTTGAGAACAAGGCAGCTTCCCTACAGATGCTTGAGAATCTCTTGGCTGTTTCCCTCATCAGAGTCGAGTCGCATGAGGAGGGGGTGACGACGTATCGTCTGCTCGAGACCCTGCGGGCGTACGCACGGGACCGTCTGCGTGAGGGCGGTCGTTGGCAGAAGGTGGTTGATCTCCACGGTTCGTATTACCGCAGCGTATGTGAGCGACTTCACCTTGAGTTCTTCGGGGCGGGCCGGGCATCAGCGACTGCTCTGATCGAGACCGAACTCGCTGAGTACCTGGCGATCTGGGATCGCGGCATGGAGGACGATCCGGTATTGGTGCTACCTCTCGCGTGGCCTCTCGGGAACTACTGGATGTTCGATGGCGTGCTACAGGAAGGCATGGTTCGCCTTGAAGAACTCCTCGAGGCAACGAATAGCGAAGTGTCTCTCGATCGAGCAGATGCGCTCATCATGGCCTCGTGGGTGGCGGTGTTTCGGAATCGATTCAACGATGCCATCCGCTGGACTGCTGACGCCATCCAAACGTATCGCGAAGAGAATGAGGATATGAGACTCGCCTATGGGCTTGCCCGTAGTGGACACTGGGCATTCGTTGGCGGCGAGGGCGAGTCGGCAATCGCCATGCTGTCCGAGAGCCTTGACATCTGTGAGCGCATCGACTTCGGCGATGGGAGGGCTTGGCCAACGGTGCTGATCGCTCAGGCGCGGCGATGGAGTGGTGACGAGAGCCCGGAGGTGCCGGAGATGCTCCTTGATGCTCGGCGTCGTTTCGTGGAGATGGGAGAGCCGTACGGGCACCTCCACGCCGACATGGTGCTCAGCACGATCTCAGAGTTCCCGGTATCAGAGCGCATCCGCATAGCCGAAGAGATGGTTGCAATCGCCAGGAATCAGGGAGGCGAGAACACCGCTCGCCCGACAGCATTTCACTCACTTGCTTTTGCGACCTGGCACGACGGTGAGAGAGAGCGTGCTGAAGGGTTGAATCGGATTTGTGTTCGCTCGGCGCTGGCAACCGGCAACACGATCACTCTCGGACTGGGACTCATGCAGGCCGGGATCTTCGCGGCTGAGCGCGGTCACGGCGAGCGCTCGGCGCGACTTCTCGGCGCAGGATCGAAGCATTTCGCAATGGCAGTCGCACCATTCATGAGGGAGACGCTCGATCCGGCGGAGGAGCAGGCGCGAAAGGCCATCGGCGACGACCAATTTGACGAGCTCTACCGCATCGGAGCTGCCATGGGACCCGACGAGGCGGCAGCCTACGCCGTTGGTTCATGGCACTCCTGACGGATGTGGGACAATGCGGCATGAGCCACATCGAAGTTGCCTCGCCGTCGAGACCTGCTCCGGGCCAACGTGTTGAAATGGCGCCGGCTATCCAGGACACCTACCCCGAAGACGTGGCGCATTGCTACGGCTGTGGGCGTCTCAACGACGTCGGGCATCAGATCAAGACCCGTCTCGCCGGCGACGAGACCATCACTGAGTTCACACCCGAGACCTATCACACGGCGATTCCCGGATTCGCATACGGCGGTCTCGTAGCATCCATCATCGACTGCCACTCCACCGGATCGGCGGCGATCTTCCAGATGCAACACGCAGGAAAGACGGTTGGCAGCGAGCTTTCGCCGCGGTTCGTGACCGTCCATCTCGAGGTGGACTACCTGCTCCCGACGCCGCTCTCCGAGTTCCGCCTTGTCGGGCGGCTTGTCGAGATCAAGGGCCGCAAGGTCGTCGTCGAGACAGAGCTTTCGGTGAACGGGACCGTGACGGCAACAGGGTCGGCTGTTCTCGTCGAGATTCCCGAACACCTCTTCGATCCGAAGGCCTGAACTCGGTTGATATCGGGTCCTTTGACCCCGTTGGATCTGTGCCGATATCCCCCTCCGTCGATACCATTCCCGTGGTTCTTCGGAGATAGATAGTTGTCGCTCGGGCGTTTCTCGATCAGGGATGTGGCCGAGTGAAAGGTCGGTCTCCGGCGGGCTCCACAACTGAAAATGTTCCACCGGATTGGGTTGCACTCCCTCCTTCCTCCCGCAGTCCGAATCGGTGGGTCACGGACGACCGCTCGGCCCCAACCGCTTGGTCGTCCGATTTGATCGCCCCGTGCCGTATCCCCCCTTCGGTACGGGGCGATCACTCTTTCGCATACCCAGGGTTGCAGTCCCCGCCGGCGGCGCACCCAGCCCGCGGAAGGAGACGGGCGGGTCTTGTCAGTCATTCTGTGGGCCCACTGCCGCGCATACGGGGACGCGAACCCAGGGTTGCAGTCCCCGCCGGCGGCGCACCCAGCCCGCGGAATAGGCGGCGGCTAGGTCGTCACGCCGAAGAAGTCGTCGAGAGCGGTGAGGAGCTGCTGGGCGCTCAACCCACCCTGCTGAACGTGGACGACGTTCCCGGTGTCGTCGTAGAAGACGGTCATCGGTGAGCCCCGGGCGCCGAAAGTGCCGGTGCTCAACCCGCTGCCGTTGGTCCCTCCGATATCCCTTGCAAGCGGCCACACACCTGCGATGCCCCATCGCTCAGCATCACCCAGGCCGGATCCGTTGTCCTGGGTGTCGATACCGACGAAGCGGACCTGATCGCCGACCTGCTCCGAGACCGCCAGATAGTCAGGAATCTCGTGTTCGCAAACCTCGCACCATGAGGCGAAGAAGGCAGCGACCGTCGGAGTGCCAACAGAATCCGCGATCGTGACTCGACCGTCGCCGTCGAGCTCCGGCAGATCCCAGGCCGTTGCCGTGGTGTTGCCAACTTCGGGCTCCGGCCAGAGGACGACCAGGAGTCCGATGAGAGCCACGCCGATGGCTCCTGCGATACCAACGTTGCGGATCGTTGTCTTTCTGGCTGTCGCCTTCCGCTTCGCCTCGGACTCTTGACGACGCTGTTCGCGTTGCTGCTTGTCCGATGATCGTGCCATGCCAGTCGACAACCCGTCGAGCGGCAATCGGATTCCCACAAGCCTGATCGACGATGAACCTCTAGGCTCAGCATATGGAGTCAACAATCCAGGGCGCGAATGGGATCGAGCTCGCTGTGATCGAAGAGGGAGCGGGAGATCCGGTGCTCTTCATCCACGGATTCCCCGAACTCGCCTACTCCTGGAGGTATCAGATCCCGGCGCTCGCGGAGGCCGGGTTTCGGGCGATCGCCTATGACCAGCGCGGATACGGTGGTTCGTCGAAACCGGAGGACGTGGCGGAGTACGGACTGATGTCCCTGGTGGCCGATGCGATCAGTCTCCTCGACACGCTCGATATCGAGCGGGCGACGCTCGTCGGCCATGACTGGGGCAGCATCGTGGTCTGGACTGCGGCCCTCTCGTATCCGGACCGCGTCGACCGGGTCATCAGCCTGAACGTGCCGTACCGCGGTTGGTGTGCCGGCTTCCCGACGATCGACTTCATCCGGGAGCACCTCGCCGATCGCTTCGGCTACGTCCTGTCCTTCCAGGAAGACGGCGTTGCAGAGGCGGCATTCGCTTCGGATCCCGACGCCTGGCTCCGGACGATCTTCACGGGCATCGCAGCGGACAAGGACTTCATGACGGAAGATGAGTTCGCCGTCTACAGGGACGCATTCGTCGAGGGTGGCATCTTCGGGCCGCTCGGGCCGTATCGGAACATCGATGCGAACGCTGCTGCAACCGAGCACCTCGCCAATGCTCCGATCACCCAACCAACGCTGATGATCACCGCCGACCGCGATCCGATCCTTCCTCCCTCGATGGCCGAAGGTATGGATCGGTGGGTCGCAGATCTAACGGTCGTTGGCGTTGGACACAGCGGCCATTGGACCCAGCAGGAACAGCCGGACCACGTCAACGCGATCCTCATCGACTATCTCAGAGGGAGTGCGGTCACGTCGTGAAACGCATTCGAGATTGGTTGACAACGATCCCAACCCTCGCGGCGTTNGGTCTCTCTCTCGGCGTTTTCCACCTGATCGCTCTGGCGGCACTGCCGTTCGGCAAACGNNCGTTCGAGAAGGTGATGGCGACNCTCCAGCGCACACTCATNTCCACGTTNCGCATCTCAGGAGTTCGCGTCGACACCCAAGGNAGGGANGGGTTNTCGAGCACCGGCGGCTACATCTTCGTGTCGAATCATCAATCGATGTACGACGTGCCGATCTTTGGCGGACTTCTCAAGAGGAACTACCCGAAGTACGTGGCGAAGAGTGAACTGGCCAAGGGGATCCCGAGCGTGTCCCTCAACCTTCGACATGGAGGGAATGCTCTCATCGAGCGCGGTGATCGGGCCCAAGCGATAGATGCGATCCGGGAGATGGCCGCTGAGGCTGAACGAAGGGATGTGTCGGTGGTGATCTTCCCAGAGGGAACCCGGGCGCGGATCGGCGAACTCGGCGACTTCCGAGTTGGCGGGCTGAGCGCGATCATGGAGGAGGCTCCGAACCTGGAGATCATCCCGACTGCGATCGATGGATCGTGGCGGGTATTCCAGCGGAACATGTTCCCNGTTCCGTACGGTGCCGCCGTTCACGTGCGGTTCGGCGAGCCGATAGCACGGGTCCGCG
>JGI24024J18818_10000632_pt1 | contig 13737 bp, 12 predicted proteins | sample Cruoilmetagenom2_FD_18818 | JGI IMG/M metagenome (IMG submission 18818) | reverse complement strand
GAAGAAGCTAGAAAAATATCACCATTGATTTTTGTTGATTTTCATGCAGAAGCAACAAGTGAAAAGATTGCACTAGGGTGGCATTTAGATGGTAAGGTTTCGGCTGTTGTCGGTACACACACACATGTTCAAACTGCTGATGCACGAATTTATCCAAACGGAACTGCTTACATTACTGACGTAGGGATGACTGGGCCTTATGATGGTGTTCTAGGGATGAAAAAAGAGGATGTTTTATATCGTTTTCAAACGAATATGCCTGCTCGTTTTGAAGTTCCAAAAACCGGTCGTGCTGTATTGAGTGGTTTCTTTGTAGATATCGACAATCAAACTGGAAAAGCAATTTCAATAGAACGAATTTACATTAATGAGGATTACCCATTTCAAGCATAGCTTCTTCTTTTTTTATGTTTCCTCGCATACAGTGACTCAAGGACAATGCACAAACGTCCAACTCACAGCATGGATAAGGAGGAATATTGGTGGAATCATTAAAAGTATCTTCGAGGTCAAACCCAAACTCAGTAGCTGGTGCATTAGTAGCTGTTATACGTGAAAAAGGGTATGCGGAAATGCAAGCTGTTGGTGCAGGAGCGTTGAACCAGGCTGTAAAAGCAGTTGCCATAGCAAGAGGTTTTGTAGCACCTAGCGGAACAGATTTAATCTGTTCACCTGCATTTACTGATATTATTATAGCCGGTGAAGATCGAACAGCTATAAAATTGTTGGTTGAGAAACGAGTAAGAGCTTAGCTAAAAAATTCCCAATCTCCTCCGAGATTGGGTTTTTTTGCGTGATGAAAGGATTTCCCTTGATTCTTTAGTCTTTATTTGTCGAAAAGTCGACAATTCGAGCAAGCACCTTGTGGGTTCAGTACTTCTTTCAGTATAATAAAGGAATGTAGTTTTCATCAGAATAGAAGGTATAAAAGGAGTGTTCACATGAACGAAGAACAACGTTTAAACAGCTCTCTAGTGAAAGAACATAACCCTCCAGTGAAAAAAGTGGAGAAAGATTATAGCCAATACTTTCAATCGGTATATGTACCACCATCTTTAAAAGAAGCAAAAAAACGCGGAAAAGAAGAGGTCGCCTACCATAAAGATTTCGGGATTGCTCCTCAATTTAAAGATATGGGAGCTGGGCGTAAATTTTACATTCGTACATACGGTTGTCAAATGAACGAACATGACACGGAAGTAATGGCTGGAATATTTCTTGGACTTGGCTATGAACCAACTAATACTGTTGAAGAGGCTAATGTTGTACTCCTTAATACATGTGCAATTCGTGAAAATGCTGAGAATAAAGTGTTCGGTGAACTAGGACATTTGAAACTCCTTAAAAGAAATAATCCAGATGTATTAATTGGGGTATGCGGTTGTATGTCCCAAGAAGAGTCTGTAGTGAATAAAATTTTAAAAACTTACGATCAAGTCGATATGATTTTCGGTACTCATAATATTCATCGTTTACCAAATATCCTACATGAAGCATACTTATCAAAAGAAATGGTTATTGAAGTATGGTCAAAAGAAGGGGATGTGATCGAGAATCTCCCGAAAGTACGTCGAGGAGAGATTAAGGCATGGGTTAATATTATGTATGGTTGCGATAAATTCTGTACATATTGTATCGTTCCGTATACTCGAGGGAAGGAAAGAAGTCGACGCCCTGAGGATATTATCCAAGAAGTAAGACATTTAGCAGCACAAGGATATCAAGAGATTACTTTGCTTGGTCAAAACGTAAATGCCTATGGAAAAGACTTAGAAGGTATCGATTATAGACTAGGAAATTTAATGGATGATTTACGACAAATTGATATAGCGCGAATTCGTTTTACAACAAGCCATCCAAGAGATTTTGATGACCATTTAATCGATGTGTTAGCAAAACGTGGGAATTTAGTTGAACATATTCATTTACCTGTACAATCAGGTTCATCAAGTATGTTAAAATTAATGGCACGCAAATATACAAGAGAACAATACTTAGAATTAGTTCAAAAGATTAAATTAGCGATTCCTGAAGTTGCATTGACTACTGATATTATCGTTGGTTTCCCTAATGAAACTGAAGAACAATTTGAAGAAACATTGTCCTTATATAAAGAAGTGGGCTTTGAGTTAGCCTATACCTATATTTATTCACCACGTGATGGTACACCTGCAGCAAAAATGGAAGACAATGTACCGATGGAAGTGAAGAAAGAACGTTTACAGCGTTTAAATAGTCTAGTTAATGAATACTCATTACGGGCTATGCAAAAGTATGATGGACAAATCGTAGAAGTACTGGTTGAAGGCGAGAGTAAGAAAAATCCAGATGTCTTAGCAGGTTATACAAGAACGAGTAAACTTGTCAACTTTGTTGGTCCTAAAGACATTATCGGTAAATTAGTAAGGGTAAAAATAGACAAAACAAAAACATGGTCTTTGAATGGGGAATTAATAGAAGTCCTATCAGGCCAAGAAGTGGGTGTCAAATGACAACAGTATTTACAAAAGACGACATTATCGCAAAAGCAAAAGAAATCGCAGACATGATTGCCAATACCGAAGAAGTTGATTTCTTCAAACGTGCAGAAGCACAAATTAATGAAAACCAAAAAATACGTGAAAAAATTGCTAGCTTAAAAAGCTTACAGAAACAAGCAGTGAACTTTCAGCATTACGGTAAAGAAAAAGCACTAAAATTGATTGAAGGTAAAATAGAAAAGATTGAAGAAGAAATCGATGAACTTCCAATCGTACAAGAATTTAAACAGTCTCAAGTAGATGTGAATGACTTATTACAATTGGTTTCAAACACAATTGCTAATAATGTAACAAATCAAATTATTGAGTCAACAGATGGTGATATCCTTCGTGGAGAAACTGGTTCACAGGTGAAAAATAGCAAGCCAGGTAGTTGTTCTTAAGTAAACTAAACTGTTTCCTTCCCTTGAAGGAAACAGTTTTTCTCATTATTAAGGTAATACATCATGAACAACTGCAAATATCTAGGCAAAGCATATCTATAAATTCGCTACAAGAATTCTTCCTTCTAAAGAATGTGAGAAAAAAGAGCTTTTCTCTTTTCCTTTCACCTAATGGGCAATTCGTGCATATGATGAATTGAATCGAACGGAGGAGGATGGGTTTGAAATATTTACGTCAAATTGTGACAAAAGCCGTCGTGGCCAAAGGGAAGAAAAAATCAGAATCTTGTGAAACGCTTCAACCGCCTAACAACCCTTCCAGCATTTTAGGGTGTTGGGTCATTAATCATACGCACCAAGCGAAGAAACATGGTAAAGTGGTGGAAGTCACAGGGAAATATGAGGTTAACGTTTGGTATGCACATCATGATCATTCCAAAACGTCAGTATTCTCAGAAACAGTTCCTTATCGTGAACGGATTAAGCTCCACTACCGTGATGGTGAATCACAAGGATTCGAAGACGTTCAAGTTCGAGTTTTGCAACAACCGAATTGTACAGAAGCCATTATCACGCCAGATGGTGAACAATTTAAAATTACGGTAGAACGTGAGTTACTTGCAGAGGTTGTTGGAGAAACAACAGTTTGTATTACTGTACATCCACATGATTACGAAGAAGAGTGGGCATATAAAGATGAAAGTTCTTCTTCATCTTCTTCAACATCATCTTTTGATGAATCAAAAGAGTCTTCATCATTTTCTTAAGCCGGAAAGTAATCCGGCTTTTTTTTCTGTCGATTTGTTATAATGAAAGAATAGTTTCAAATTGAAAGAGGTTTTTAGAATGACAACATATACACCAATGATTCAACAGTATTTACAAGTGAAATCTGGTTACACGGATGCTTTCTTATTTTTCCGCTTAGGAGATTTTTATGAACTCTTTTTTGATGACGCCATAAATGCTTCACAAATTCTTGAAATAACCTTAACAAGTCGTGATGGTGGTAGCAAAGAGAGAATTCCAATGTGTGGTGTTCCTCATCACGCGGCTCAAAATTACATAGAAACGCTCATCCAAAAAGGATATAGAGTCGCCATTTGTGAACAAGTTGAAGATCCGAAACTAGCAAAAGGCGTGGTAAAGAGAGAAGTAGTACGTTTAATCACCCCTGGAACCATAATTGAAGGTAAAAACATGGATGGGAAAACCAATCACTTCATTGCGGCCGCAGAAGAGATAGGTGAAAATCGATTTGCATTTTCTTACTTGGACTTATCAACAGGTGAAGGGACCAGCGCGATCATTGTAGGTTCTGAGAAAAATCTGATACAAGAATTGCAAACACTGTCTATCAGAGAGTTAGTTGTGCCCGAACAACTTTATGTGGTGTTATCCGATATAGCTGAAGCAAAATCTATTTTATTATCAATTGAAGATAGTGAGTTTGATGAAGCCGTCCAAGGAAGATACGTCGAAGATAATCCAAAAGATGTTCATCGCGTGTGTCATCGATTAGTTCAATATTTACATCGTACACAAAAAAGGGCTCTTAATCATATACAACCTTTTCAATTTCAAGAAAGAGAAAAACATCTTTCAATTGATTTTCATTCTAAAAGAAACTTGGAATTGGTCCAGTCCATTAGAGGCGGAGATCAAAAGGGATCGTTATATTGGTTATTGGATGAAACAATGACCGCTATGGGCGGTCGCAAACTAAAGCAATGGTTGCACCAGCCATTAGCGAATCGAGTTCAAATCGAGGAGCGTTTAGAGATTGTTACTGAAATGTTGGAAGCATATTTTGTTCGTGCAGATCTACGAGAGAGTTTAAAGGAAGTATATGATTTAGAACGATTAATTGGTCGAATTTCATTTGGAACTGCCAGTGGTCGTGACTTGAGTCAATTACGACAATCACTTATACAAATTCCCATTATTAAAGAACAACTCACAGCGAGTAACCTTTCTGCAATGAAGAAAGCCGCACAACAGCTAGATGAATGTGTGGAGCTTCTGACATTGTTGCAAGGTGCAATAGCAGATAATCCCCCTCTATCTGTAAAAGAGGGAGATATAATTAGAGACGGTTATCATGAGCGGTTGGACGAGCTTCGCTATGCAAAGAAAAACGGGAAAGAGTGGATTGCGGCACTTGAACAAAAAGAGCGGGAACGAACGGGAATAAAAGGACTCAAAATTGGCTATAACCGGGTTTTCGGATACTTCATTGAGATTACCAAATCCAATATCCATTTGGCAGATCTAACAAGATATGAAAGAAAACAGACGTTGGCAAATGCTGAAAGGTATATTACTGATGAATTAAAAGAAAAAGAATCACTTATTCTAACTGCAGAAGAAGAAAGTTTATCATTAGAATATTCGATTTTTGTTGATATTCGGGAACAGGTGAAAGAATATATTCCACGTGTTCAACAATTAGCATCACGAATTAGTGAATTAGACGTTTTCTCGAGTTTTGCAGAAGTTTCTGATCATTATCGTTTAACGAAACCTAAATTCCATGATGGGATGGAATTACATATTGTAAATGGTCGTCATCCCGTTGTTGAAAAAATGATGAACAAGCAACATTATGTTCCAAATGATTGTGCTCTCACTACCAGTGAAAATATGTTGTTAATTACGGGACCAAACATGTCTGGTAAAAGTACATATATGAGACAAGTTGCTATAACAGTCATAATGGCTCAAATGGGTTGTTATGTACCTGCTGAAGAAGCTGTTTTGCCAGTAACGGATCAAATCTTCACTCGTATAGGTGCTGCAGATGATTTAGCAGCTGGACAAAGTACGTTTATGGTGGAGATGCTTGAATCTACGTATGCAATCACTCACGCTACTGAACGCAGCTTATTGTTATTTGATGAAATTGGAAGAGGAACCTCCACTTATGACGGAATGGCACTTGCTCAGGCAATGATGGAATATATTCATACCGAAATTAAGGCAAACACGTTGTTCTCAACGCATTATCATGAATTGACAGGATTAGAGAATCAATTGGAAAAACTACGCAATGTCCATGTCTCTGCCGTTGAACAAAATGGGAANGTCGTTTTTCTTCATAAAGTNAAAAATGGGCCNGCTGATAAAAGCTATGGGATACACGTGGCAGAACTCGCNTTATTACCAGAACCGATTATTGAACGTGCACGAGTTATTTTAGAAGAACTAGAGTCTGTTAATGAATCAGGAAATGACCAACTTAGTAATTNTGTAAGTGAACAATTATCGTTCTTTGCCGAAACAAAAATAGAAGAAAAAAATCTTCAATCGAATCCCATTCAAAATGAGNTNATGGATAGAATTCGCGATTTAGATATTTCAGGAACGACGCCAATGGCCGCATTGCAACTATTGTATGACTTACAACAAAAAGTCGGAAAATAACCAAGAAAGGAGTCGTTCATATGGGAAATATTCATTTAATGGATGAACCTCTTTCAAATAAAATAGCAGCAGGTGAAGTTGTCGAACGACCAGCTTCTGTTGTTAAAGAACTTGTTGAAAACGCAATAGACGCTGGAAGTACATCAATTGATATCTATATAGAGGAAGCGGGACTACAAACCATTCAAGTAACGGACAATGGGAGTGGCATGGATGAAGATGATGCAGTTCTCTCTTTTTCTAGACATGCAACAAGTAAAATTTCAACTGAGCATGATCTCTTCCGAATTCGAACTCTTGGTTTTCGCGGCGAAGCGCTAGCCAGTATAGCTTCTGTGTCTAAAGTTTCCTTATGGACATCTGATGGCATTTCTTCAGGAACTACCGTAGAAATTGAAGGTGGCTATGTAAAACAAAAACAAGCCGGTGCACTTCGCAAAGGAACGGTATTACAAGTATCTCAACTTTTCTTTAATACACCTGCAAGGCTAAAGTACATGAAAACGATTCAAACAGAACTAGGTCATATTATAGATCTACTAAATCGTTTAGCGCTTTGTTATCCTTCAATTGCTTTTAAACTTACCCATGGTGAACAAGTTCTTTTGCATACGAATGGACGAGGAGACTTACAACAAGTAATTGCTGCGATTTATGGGACTGCCATTGCGAAAAAAATGATTCCTTTTGAAGGAGAAACAGCTGATTATCGAATAAGAGGGTATGCTTCACTGCCAGAGATAACACGAGCATCCAAAAACTATATAACCTTATTTGTAAACGGCCGGTGGGTTAAGCATTACAGCATTCAACAAGCAATCGTCAATGCCTACCATACGTTCTTACCGATTGAACGTTTTCCATTAGTTATCTTGCAAATAGAAGGGGACCCATACCTAACAGATGTTAATGTACATCCAGCCAAACAACAAATTCGATTGAGTAAAGAAAAAGAATTGCAACAATTAGTAGAAGAGACGATTCGAAAAAGTATTCGGTCCATTATGCGGGCACCAGAAATTGCAGAGAAGCCTAAAAAAGTCATAGCTCCAAGTGAACAATTGGATTTATGGAAAACCAAACCAATTCAATCGTCAACACAATCCATGCCAACATTTAATAAAAAGATTGATTCCTTCATGGTAAAAGAGCCGAATGAACCAGAAGAAACATTTGTGCCTTCAATGGATACCACACCATCCATATCACCAAAAGAACCTTTTCCTGAACTTGATATAGTTGGGCAAATACATGGCACTTATATTGTGGCACAAAGTGCAGATGGCTTTTACTTAATTGATCAACATGCCGCACAAGAACGAATTAAATATGAGTTTTTCCGTGACAAAGTGGGGGAGGTACAAGCTGAAGAGAGACAATCTTTACTTATCCCATTATCCATGCATTATTCTGCTGACGAAGCTTTACGTTTAAAAGAGTACGCTGGTAAACTCGAAGAAGTTGGAATTTATTTAGAAGAGTTTGGGCCTACTACCTTTATCGTACGTGATCATCCTGTGTGGTTTCCGAAGGGCTTTGAAGAAGAAATTGTGAAAGAACTTATTGAACAAGTTTTAACCCATCGAAAAACCGATGTTAAAAAGCTGAGAGAAGACGCAGCGATTATGATGAGTTGTAAACGTTCGATTAAGGCTAATCACTATTTGACAAAAGAGGACATGACGAAGTTAATGGAAGACTTAAAACAAGCTGAGCATCCATTTACATGCCCTCATGGTCGACCAGTTATTGTTCATTTTTCAACATATGAAATCGAAAAAATGTTTAAACGAGTGATGTGATGGAAAGACCACTTTTTGAAAAGTGGTCTTTTTTTGTTTGTAAACATCCAGTTATGCAAAGAGATTGTTGTTTAAAATAAATCATCAGGGAAATGCTATATAAAAAAAGAAGAGTGAAAGGAGATAGGTAAATGACTGAATTCCCTATTATTCAAACCAATATTTGGGATGCAATTTGGGCGATCCCGTTAATTATGATCTTGGTAGTGGTTCTCAAGCTCTTTGTTCATGTTCCTTCCAAACACATCCCATTTTTAGCTACTGTATTAGGACTATTCATTTCGGTATTTATTAGTCACCGTGAAAACATTTCTGCTGGTATTTTCATGGGATTCTTTTATAGTGCCGCTACCTTAGGGACCTACACATCATTAAAATTGGCCTTGAACGGATATCGAACAAGCTAAAAAAGCCAGGCAACTGACTAGAAAAACTAGTCTGTCGCTTGGCTTTCTTCTTCTTTGTTAAACCACAATGGATCGTCGTTATCAACTTCACCGTTATAGTTTATTAAAATTTCTTGTCCTGGCTCAATATCCGTATGAGCGAAAAAATCGAACGTGTGGTTTTCAAAATTTATATCATACGTGGCATTTGGCGTGTAAGAATGGTTAAACAACATGCCATAACCTAAAACGAATGCCGTATGATTCTGACCGTACTCAAAAGCATAATCAGCTAGCATCGTTTTCTCGATATGCTCATGCTCTTCATTTGGATAAGGAAGAACAGGTGCAGCATGGATTAATACGCCCTTTGAAATATGTTCTGTCGCAAATACACCTCGTTTGAACTCGCCATCACTAAGTGTAGATATCTTGATTTCAATCATCTTTATCACCTTCATTGTCTAAATTTAGTAGTAAGCAGTATTCCTGGACAAGCCAGAAAAGGTCTACTGTTGCTAAGTTCCGATTATACCATGTAAATTGAACGACGTATTAAATGAAGATAGTAATTATTACTTTTCAGTTAAACCTTCAAAGATCATATCGATATTCCATTCCATCATTTTAATATAGGTGTCACCATCTTCTCCTGGTTTTCCTATTGAATCCGTGAAGACTTTACCGTAAATAGAAACACCAGTTTCTGAAGATACCATCTCCATACTCCGAGGATCTAGACTTGTTTCCACGAATAAAACAGGATTCTCTTTTGATCGTATAAAGTCAACCACATTACTAACTTGTTCAGGGGAACCCTGGTTTTCAGAATTGATTTCCCAAATATAAGCAGCTTCAAATCCATAAGCTTCAGAAAAATATTTAAAAGCCCCTTCACTTGTAATTAAAAGTCGTTGTTCTTTAGGGATTTTATTATAACGACTGACTGCTTCTTCGTGAAGCTTTTCAAGTTTTTCGATATATGCTTTCGAATTCTTTTTGTAGATATCTGCATGCTCTGGATCCACTTTGATTAATCCATCTCTCGCATTTTCAGCATATTTTATACCATTCCGAACATCTAACCAGGCATGGGGATCCTCTTCTGATTCTTTCCCTTTAGTCGTTAAATGTTTTGGTTTTACCCCTTCACTCAAACGAAAAACGGGTGCATCTTCACCGGTTTTATTTGCAGTAAGAAGCAATTTTTCAAACCAGGAATTACCGCCTTCTAAATTAAGCCCATTATAAAAAACTACATCTGCATCTGTTGTCAATTGAACATCTCTTGGAAGCGGGTCATACTCATGTGGATTGGATCCAACTGGTGCCAATGTATGAATGTCAACGCGATCTCCACCTACATTTTTGACGATATCGTACAAGATTGAATAAGTCGCAATGACTTGGATTTTATCATTTTGCTCTTTGATTTCGTTTCCAGTTCCTTTGCTACAACCTGCTAAAATCGTAATTAACAAGATCGATAGGATACTCGTAAATATTTTTATGGTCTTCATCTTTATCCTCCAATTTGATTACTTACCTTAAATAGACGTCTCTTTTCTAAAAACTTTAATCTTCCTCCACAACAAACCTTGTTTAGGGGAGAAAATAAACGCAAGGGCGAAAAGCATTGTGGCAGCTAAAACGATTGTTGCCCCAGACGCTAAATTGTACGTATAGCTAAAATACAATCCTAAAATAGAAGACAATACGCCAATCCCAGCTGAAAGGTAGAGCATGACCCATAAACGATCTGTCAACAAATACGCAGTCGATGCAGGGGTAATGAGCATAGCTACTACTAGAATGATTCCTACTGTTTGCAAGGAAGCCACTGTCACAAGTGTAAGGAGAATCATTAAGAAGTAATGAATAACTCTTACAGGTAATCCATAGGCTTTTGCCATCGTAGGGTCAAACGAACTGACCAGAAGTTCTTTATAAAAGAAATAGATGCTAGCCAGCACAATGACACCAATAATCAACGTGGTCACCATTTCCTCTGGTCGTACGGCAAGCACATTTCCAAATAAGATGTGATACAAATCGGTACTACTTTTCATGAAAGTAATCAAAATAATCCCAGATGCAAAAGCTGCAGTAAACATGATGCCTATAGAGACATCGTTTTTGATACGGCTGTTTTGACTAATAAAACCTATACCCAGTGCCGTAAGAACACCTGTAAAAACGGCACCGAAAAAGAAGTTAATACCAATCATGTAGGATAATGCAACCCCAGGAAGAACTGCATGAGAAATAGCATCTCCCATTAAGGCCATGCCTCTTAAAATAATGAAACAACCAATGACTCCGCAAATGATGCCGACCATTATGGAAGTGGTAAGTGCTTTTTGTAAAAATTCATATTCAATCATTCCCTCAATAAAGTTCATCATATTTTCAACTCCAGATTCGTTATGGAATGAAATGGATTATTGTAAGCTTTTCGCATAACTTCTGGTTGAAAAACTTTTTCTACTATTCCATATTCAATAAGTTCTTTGTTTAATAAAATAAGTTCATCAAAGTAATCAGAAGCTTTACTTAAATCGTGATGAACAACAACAACTGTTTTTCCGTTGTCTCGAAGTTCCTTCAAGATGGCAATTATTTTCTCTTCACTCGTGACATCGACTCCTACAAATGGTTCGTCGAGGAAGTACATGTCAGGCTTTTGAGCTAAAGCTCTTGCTAGAAAAACTCTTTGTTGCTGACCACCTGATAATTCACCGATTTGACGATTGATGTATTCTGCGATTCCTACTTTTTCTAAACACGCTATGGCCCAAGCCTTATCTTCTTTCTTGGGTCTCTTAAATATACCTAGGTTAGGATAAGTACCAAGAAGCACCGTATCTAACACCGTAATTGGAAAATCCCAATCAATATTACTTCGTTGTGGAACATACGCAACCTTTGTTTTCATCTCCTTAATGGAGTGACCTAAAATTTGAATCTCTCCTTTGTCTTTTTTGATGAGATTAAGTAAGGCTTTTATAAGTGTAGATTTTCCCGCTCCATTAGGTCCTATAATACCAACCAAATTACCCTCGTTAACTGTAAAACTTATATTTTTTAAAGCTTCGTTTCCATGATAAGAAACAAATAAGTCTTTTACTAAAATTGCTTTTTTCATGAAAGATTCCTCCTTTTCCATATGAGACAAAATTGAACTTCGCCTTATACATAATATTTTCGTTTAAGAATAAATGTTTCCTTTGTGCAACTATATGCTTTAATTTATTAAAATGCCACCTTTTTTAAAAGATTTACATATTTTATTTTTAATCAGTAGTGAACCCGCAGGTGTTTCATATACATCAAAATAGGAAAAACAGTATAATTAGAGAGTATACATACGATGTAAAAGAGAAAATTCCATGCTAGACCTGGTAAATGATGTGTAGGAGGAATGTTAATGGGAGAGTACATGTTAGCGATTGATCAAGGCACTACAAGTTCACGAGCGATTCTTTTTAATAAAAATGGAGAACTTGTACATTCAGCACAAAAAGAATTTATTCAGCATTTCCCTAAACCTGGTTGGGTTGAGCACGATGCCAATGAGATTTGGGGATCCGTCTTATCCGTTATCGCTGCAGTTTTAACGGAAAGTGGCATACACCCAACAGATATCCATGGGATTGGCATCACCAATCAACGTGAAACAACCGTCGTGTGGAATAAAAAAACAGGGCGTCCGATTTATCATGCGATCGTGTGGCAATCTCGACAAACTCAATCAATTGTGGATCAGTTGAAATTAGAAAATCTTGAATCAAGGTTCCAAAAGAAGACGGGATTACGGTTAGATCCTTATTTCTCAGGAACAAAGGTGAAGTGGATATTGGACAATGTAGAGGGTGCGCGCGAACTAGCTGAAAGTGGCGATTTGCTCTTTGGTACAATTGATTCATGGCTTATATGGAAATTGTCTAATGGAAAAGTACATGTCACGGACTATTCAAATGCATCTAGAACACTTCTCTTTAACATTCACGATTTAAAATGGGACGAAGAGATTTGTGAAATACTTCAGATCCCTTTGGCAATGCTTCCAAAAGTTGCTTCATCATCTGAAATCTACGCAGAAACAGATCCTTCTGTATTCTTTGGAGTGGCAGTCCCAATTGCTGGTGTAGCAGGGGATCAGCAGGCTGCTTTATTTGGTCAATGTTGCTTTGAAAAAGGCATGGCAAAAAATACGTATGGAACAGGTTGTTTTATGCTATTAAACACGGGCACAAAAGCAGTGCAGTCAGAGCATGGACTATTAACAACAATTGCTTGGGGATTAAACGGTGAGGTGACTTATGCACTTGAAGGAAGTGTCTTTGTTGCGGGTTCGGCCATCCAGTGGTTACGAGATGGCCTACGCATGGTAAAATCCGCATCTGATACTGAATCATACGCGAAAAAGGTCAATTCTACAGATGGTGTTTATGTAGTTCCTGCATTTGTCGGCCTTGGTACACCCTATTGGGATTCCGATGCCAGAGGGGCAATTTTCGGTTTGACAAGGGGAACTTCAAAAGAACATTTTATCCGAGCTACACTCGAGTCACTTGCGTACCAAACAAAAGATGTTTTAGATGCTATGCAACAGGATGCGAACATGAAAATTGATACACTAAGAGTTGATGGTGGTGCCGTAAATAATGAGTTTTTAATGCAATTTCAAAGTGATATTCTTCAGCTAGATGTTGAATTAGCAAAACTAAATGAGTCAACTGCTTTAGGGGCTGCATACCTAGCTGGATTGGCCACTAACTTTTGGACCAATTTAGATGAAGTGCAAGAGATGAGAAGTAGTAAAAAAACATTTAATCCGGAAATGGATCATGAAACGAGTCACAGTCTTTATTCCGGATGGCAAAAAGCGGTAAATGCCACACGATTATTTAAATAAAGGCTTTTTTAAACAACCCTGTTGATAAATACTGAGAGGGCAATTGCGTGAACGCCTGCAGAAATACTAGCAGGAAAGTCCCGCAGAGAGACACGAGCGAGGAAGTGCACGGAAATGGAGTAAATTTCCCCATCTTTAATCATAAAATTTAATAGAGACTAATTAAAAGAAGGAGGTCAATGTGATGTTTTCAGCGGTAGCACGTCCTAAAATGATTCAAACATTAGATTCCTTTCAATTTGACTTATTGGTAATTGGGGGTGGAATAACAGGGGCTGGCATTGC
>JGI24024J18818_10000631_pt1 | contig 13741 bp, 13 predicted proteins | sample Cruoilmetagenom2_FD_18818 | JGI IMG/M metagenome (IMG submission 18818) | reverse complement strand
TAAAAATGGTCGTTAAAAGTAAGATTAAATAGTTCATTTTCTTTTTCATTTTATGACTCTCCTATAATAGTTTCAATAAGAAAAAGGCTTTACCCCTTCTTTCACTAAAGCACGCGTTTTTTTCAACAAAATCGGGTAGAAAAATAGAGCTTAAATGGTGACAAGTTCTGCAAGCTTGGTCACGACGTCTTCTATCGGTTCTTCGGCAGTACTCAGACCACTTCGCGAACCGAGTAAAGGACTGACTTCGCGTAGAGCTTCATACGTTGTGCCGTGCACAATCGGAATGAGACGCTCGCCAGAGAGGAGTACCGAAAGTTCTTTGTCGGCAATACCCTCTGTTTGAAGGCGACTTAGCAACGCAGGGGTCACCAGCACAAGCCCGATTCGCGATTTCGCCAAGCCCTTGTCTATTGCACGAAGTAACGGCACGCCGAGGCCAACGTCCTTCTCGCTGAACCAGACGGAGACACCTTGTGACTCAAGCAGATCGTGCAGCTCCTTGGCGACTCCCTTCCGGTCGTCCCACGCATGGCAGAGGAAGACGTCCCTAAGGTCAAGGTCAGGTCGCTCTGCCAGCTTTTCGACGCTGTTGCGGATTGGTGTGAGTGCCCTAACTTCTTGAACCGTGTACACTACGGACGAACCTGCTCCCGACCAACGTGGCTTTGCACTGTTGCCGGACCCTCCGCTACTGCTTCCGCTGCCTCCACTTCTATAAGAAGGGGAATAAGACGGGGTTGAGTACGACCTGTAGTTGCTACTATAACTCCCACCGCACGCTGGGCAGTTGGCTCGTGCACTTGCTGATTGATGTCCCCTTACTGGAGCCGTGCATCTAGCCATGCAAATTCCCCCCTAACTTAATGAGTAGTTCTGACCCTTTTACAATATTCATTTCAGTTGCCTCCCAAGTTTTCAGTTTATTAAAATTTTCCATTTTATCTCACTATTGCACTGCTGCGTTAGTTTAAGTGAAAGCCTTCAGATACCATAATTTTATTTTAACATAAATATCCAAATATTCTCTTAAATTATGTAGGTATGGGATGTTAAATATAAATGGAAGATGTAACAAAACTCGTCCTTTTCTGAACACGGAGCTACTGGTTCTAAAAAATATCATTTTGATTATATTATGCGTAACAAAACTCTGACCATTATTCTATGTTCAATAACTATATCCACACAGTCTTATGTTACAATTGATATAGGATTATTATGGAAGTGAGGAATAAATGTGTTAATTGGATACGCTCGAGTGTCGACAGGTTTACAAAACTTGGATTTGCAAACAGATGCACTTACTCAATATGGCTGTGTGAAAATTTTTCACGATAAGATGAGTGGGTCAAAAAAACAAAGACCTGGTTTAGAAGAAGCTCTCCACTATGCTCGTCAAGGAGATACCATCGTTGTATGGCGATTAGATCGTCTGGGGCGAAACATGCAAGACTTAATTGAGATCGTCAACAATTTGAATAATCAAGGTATCGGGTTTCACAGTCTTCAAGAAAATCTGACAATGGATCGAAGTAACGCTACTGGTCAATTGATGTTTCACCTCTTTGCAGCTTTTGCTGAGTTTGAACGAAATCTTATTCAAGAACGTTCAGCTGCAGGACGAGTGGCGGCTAAAGCACGGGGACGCCTTGGTGGACGTCCAGAGAAATACGGAGTGAAAGATATTGAAATGATGAAAGCTCTTATTGATGGGGGCACACCAATCAAAGATGTGGCGGAAAGATGGGGCGTTTCTCGAACAACAATCTATCGTTATTTAGAACGTAATGATGAGACTACATAAGAGTTACTGCAGTTAGATGATTAGTTAGAGAGAAAACTCTTAAGAGTTAACCTTATTATAGAAGTAACTCATATTACAGAAGATATCCTGGCGCATAATAGTAACAATAAAAAGAATCGGTCCCACGTTGCTTAGGACCAATCCCATTAACTTGTCTAAATTTTAAGTAGTTGAAAACGAGATTAATCTGTATTTTCCGCAGTAATATAAGGCTCGATTTTTTTCACTAACTCTATAAAGTCCACTTCAAGGGCAACAGACAATTGTTTTAATGTAATTAGACTTGGGATGTTATAACCATTTTCTAAATTAATTAGTGTTTTTTCTGAAATCCATCCAGGCTCAGCAAGCCCTTTAACCTCCCTATCGTTAATAAAATGTGCCCGAGATGATTTTTTTAAACTTAATTGTAACCTATAGTCTTGTAGTATTTGTCCAATTATACGAGTATTAGATGTTTGATTTTTTTTCTTCGTCATAATTATATTATACTAAAAACTTCAAAAGGAACCAAGGTTCCTTTTAAAGTTTTTAGAATCTTGTTATATTTAAATTAGAAATTAGATAATTCAAATGAAAATTTATTTAAGGAGGTATTCATAAGATGAATACATTTAAAGTAAAGGCGGTTCGATCAGTTACGTCACCTTCAAATGAAGAGGTAACAATATATTACACGTGGGTTAATTTTAAAGATTTACCTTGTGAGTTGCCACTAGAAGTTAATCCTCGTAAACCTAAAATGAATACATCGGTAGCTAAACAACTAATTGCAGCTGTTATAAACCCAGATACAGATTTTGACATCAATAATAGAGGTATTGTAATCACTGCAAAAGATTTTAAGTTTCATACCAATACGAGTACAGTCGACTTAGATCTAGATGATGATTCGACTCGATACGGTATTTTAGATGGTGGCCATACTTATACAGCCATTATTGAAAATAGAGATAAGTTACCTGAAAACATCGATAAGTACGTTAAATTAGAAATTGTTGTTGGAGTTAATTTAGACGTTCTGGCTCTAGCTGATGCACGAAATACATCTGCTCAAGTAAGTGATATTGCTCTTTTTGAATTAGACAGTAAATTTGACCTCATAAAAGATGCTGTTTCAGGTGAAGGTTATAACGATGAAGTAGCTTATAAGGATAATGATAATAAACGTATACCTGTTGTCGAACTGATCAAGTTAATGTTTGCTTTTAACGTCAAAAAGTATCCTGATGATAGTGGCGCTCCAGTAGCAGCGTATTCTGGAAAAGCTGTTGTGTTTAAGGATTATAAAAATGAATACGAAGAAGAAGATAACGTATACAAAAAGTTAGTACAACAATTACCAAAGCTCGTTGAATTATATGAAAAGATTCAAGAAGAATTGCCTTCTAAGTACCAAGAATTCAAGCGTGAAGAAGGAAAGACTGGTAAATTCGGAGCGCTACGAGGCGTGGAAGGTAACGGTACGTATACAACTCAATTTAATCAAAAGCCCATTCAGTATGAAATTTCTATAGGGTTTTTATTACCGATCTTCGGTGCTTTTAGAGCGCTATTATTAAATAAAGACGAGACCGTAGAATGGACTTTCGACCCCATTGAAGTTTGGGATAAAGTAGGAATTCGTTTAGTTCAAAATACGTTTGATACGGATACTAATCCTCAACAGATTGGTAAAAGTAAAATTTTATGGCAATCAAATTATCGAATTGTAGACAGTGTCCGAAAAGATCTTTTACTAGAGCGATTTGAAAAGTACATGAAAGCACAATCATAAAAACACCCCCTTTTAGAGGGGATTCTCTAAATAATGTGAAATTTAAAGTTAAAAGGGGATGCTTTATATGACGAATATCAGATGGGAATCTGCTGAAAATACTGAGAACTATAAAAGTGGTTTAAATCATGCGGGAATGGAAAACTTTAAAGACGAACCTTTATTCCATGTGCCGCGAGAATTAACCCAGGATGCTTTAGATGCTAAGAATCGAGACGTAGATGGGCCTGTACGCATCGTGTTTGAAGAGTTAGAAATCAAGAAAGATGAGTTACCAAATTTCGAAGGAATTATTGAGCGTTTTAAAGCCATTAGAGATACATGGAATGATGAGAAAACAAAAAATTATTTCGATAAAATGGTTCAAGAATTTCAAGGGGAAGAAAGAGTAAGAGTGTTAGCCGTAAGGGACTATAATACAATTGGGTTAAGTCATGTAGTTAAAAATAGTGAGGACGAAGACAGCGGATGGGAAGCTTTGGTTAAGAGTAGTGGCTATTCTAAAAAAGATATTGGTTCTAATGGAACTAGAGGTTTAGGAAAACATGCACCATATTTAGCTTCAAAATATAGTATGGTTCTCTACGGTACATTAAACAAAGCTGAAGAAACCGGCTTCCAAGGTGTTGCGAAGCTTGCAACATATAGAATGGAAGGCGTAAAATATCGAGAAAATATTTACTATGGAAATCCAATAGAATTCTCTCCAATCACTGATGTTTCAGAAATTCCTTATCAATTGAAACGAACTGAAATTGGGACAGATAAGTTTATTATAGGCTTCAATTTTGATAATTCTTGGAAGAAACATTTTATTGAGGTAATTATTGAAAACTTCATGTGGGCAATTTATGAAGGAAAGTTAGTAGTCTCAATTGCTGGGACGGAAATTAATCAAGAGAACTTATCTGAAGTAATAGCAACTATTGAAGTACCAGAAGATAAGGAGTATTCTTCGGCTTATGAATACTATACAGCTTTAACAAATGAAATGAAGTTTGAATACGAATTTAAACTTAGTAAAATTGAAGAAAAGCAAAAAGTTGAACTTTATCTATTAAAAAATGAAAGTTTTAGTAATAAGGTGTCAATGAATCGTAGTTCAGGAATGAAGATTTTTGATAAAGCTAATTTCCGAAGAGTTCCAGCTAGATTTTCAGGTTTTTTTGTAATCAGAGGAGAAAAATTGAATGAATTACTTTCAGAAACAGAGACTGCTACTCATAAAGGTTGGCACCCTGATTTAGGCAAGCATTTAGATGGTGAAACATTAGAGAAGAACAACGAGATTAATAATGTTATAAAGCAAATTAATAGTTGGATCTCTAAAAATGTCCATGAATTAGCTCCTAAGTTGAAGAAAGATGTAATTGATTTGAGGGGTATTGAAAATATTTTACCTCAAGTTGGTGATCAAGCTGATCCTGTGACAAATATAGATAACACAGCCTCCGCTGAAAAATTAAAATCGATAAAATTTATTGCTAATAACAGTAAGCAGACTGAACCATTAAATAAAATTAAATCTGATAAGCCAGGAAAACCGAACAAACCAGAAAAACCAGATAAACCAGATAAACCAGAAAAACCAGAGAACCCGGACAAGCCAATTAAACCTAAGAAAAAGGCGGAAATTTCCACATTTCGTTTTATTGTGAATCCGCAACAACCAGATGCTTATCGATTAATTATTATACCAAAGAAGAGTGGTAAGATCGATTTTAAAATTCAAGCCAAAGGTGAGAATGGGAAAGTTACTGAAATGAATATTAAGAAGCTTGAGCAAATTATCGATGGCCAAAAACACGCCGTTACAATTGAAGAAAATACCATTAAAAATTTAGATTTAGAAAAAGATACTAAGTATATTTTCACTGTTACTTTAAGTGAAATTGCTACTTACGCGTTGGAGGTTAAATCTTTATGAAAATTAAACAAATTTCATACCCACATCCTGTACTTGCCTCGTTTAATGATGATTATTTACAAAGTAACTTTGAGCCATCAATTGATTTTGAAATTGGTGATAAGTCAACTACTTTTAAAGTCACATACGACTTAAACAATAAGGGGATTGAAAATTTAATTGCCTCCGGTAAAGCAGTATACGTTACTCATTTAGAGTGTGAGAGCAGTATGTATAGACAAGCCTTTTCTTCAACTGAAGTAAGTTTTCAATTTGAAGTATCAAATCGAAAACTTGCTAAACAAGCCGATGTAACATTTATGATTGTTGCTACATCTAAAATTAAAAATTATGTAAACGACTTGTTACATGAAGACTATGAAGGGATTTCGATTGAATTTAATAAAGGGTCTTATATAGCGGTGAATCAAGGTGGTGCCTTGATTTTAGAGAAAGATCCTCTAGTGCCAACAAAATCTATCTTTAATATATTACCTAGCGATGAAAAGGAAGCTCCTAACTACGAAGTCAGATTAAATGATCATACGATTAGTGTTATATTACCACGAGACACATATGAGATTGTCGAAGATTTATCACGCAGGGAAGAAGTGAATTCATTGCTTGTATCCATATATTACTTACCTGCTTTAATGGAAGCTCTTAGTCTCATCATAGATGAAGAGACTGACGGTAATTTTGAAGAATATGATTGGTTTAAATCATTACAAATACATTTACAAAAAATGAAGTTGAATGAAACTAGAGTGAAGGAACTAGGACTTGCTACAGTTGCAAATATTATCTTCGCTGAAACATCTGACAAGGCAGTAAAGTCTTTGAGTTCAATTTATCTATAACACTGAAAGGATGAATATGTAATGACCCATTTATATATGAATCAGAAAAAATATTTGGATCTGCAACAACAAATTAAAGAAAATTTGCAATTATATTCGTCGGACGACACTTGGTTAGCTGGGGAATTGAATATTAAAGAAACAAATAGGGCAGGATTGATTGTTACCGATCAATCCAATCGCAGTGCAGATGATTTATTTAATGCGATTGCTATACACAAGCGATATATTGATTTACCCTATGCCTTGGCTTCAGACGGAAACTTTTGGACCTTACTAACTCATACAGAGTATTGGGATTATATGAGAGCGCGTTGGCCAGTAGAAGAGGCTCAGCAGGATCAAGTAAAATATATTGGCAGGCGCTATTTCTTTAAAGATAAAGGGCGAGCACGAAATGGTTTAGCTAGATTATGGTGGTTTGCAGAACTAAGTTACGATGATAATTTAGAAGATCCATATTATTATACTGAATTAATGTTACAGGACCAAGATTTAGCTGGACAAATTATTGAAAACACCTATTTATCTAGAAATAAATTTGCATTGAAAGCTCTATTTAAAATGCTAGATTTTATTTCAGAACAAGAAAATACAGGTCGAATCCAAGAGGTGAAAGGTACTAAAAGGCGTGAGTTAATTCGTGAAGCAGCACAATATTTTAACTTGGTAGGGGCAGTAGAACTTTGGGACATTTTAAGTATTGATGAAGCAGGGAATAAACTTGAGCAATGGGTGGAAAAATATCTAGTTGGTTTGGGAATGTATATACCAGAGAAGGTTTATTAAGGCGCTGAAATAATGATCAATAATCAAACGAAACAGATAATTGTTGAAGCTAATTTAATCGATACAGTGATTTAGGGTGTGGGTTTGATTTTGAGGTAAGAAATTCTAAGGTAGCTGAATTAAAAGAAAGTTATCATCTTATTCTTGTAAGAAATTGTTTTAACGAAGAACCTACAATTGAAGTTATTTCAAATCCTCATCAAAAATTTAGTCCAAAGAAACAAATTACAACTACTATTAATGTGAATTAGGGTATTATCTCAAGTGATTTAAATAAGCCAAATGAATAATAATAGAAAAAGTGCATGCTTTTATGCATGCACTTTTTCTATTATTTGATTATTTCACACCCTAGATTTTCTAAATATCCTATATCATTACAAAAACCTGCAGAGGTGCAGTAATTTGAGACAGCAACAATTAATGAACTGCCACTTTCATCATATAAAATTTCATTTGCTCCGAGCCTTTTAATTATAACTAAATCAGAATCAGCCATGAAATCTTCTTCATCCTCGTTCCATGAACATAGCCAACCACCATAGATATCAATGTTCAATTCAGGTACTCGAATAAAGACAGTTTCTCCTTGAACTTGTAGATGGTCATCTTCTAGCAATATTTCTGACCCTCTATCAAAAGGTAGACGCTCTTCACAATTTCCTAAATTCAATTCGACACTAAAATCCAAATAGTATGTTTCTAAATCTATTTTATAAATCCTTACGAAATCTCTACCATAGTTCTGTAAATGAAATTGTGTCACCAATTCTCCATTGGGCACACCTAACCTATTTCTAAAATAACTTCCCATGATACTATTACTTTCGTAAGTATGTATTGCTTTACTATTGTCCTGAGCCATGACACATAATAACTGTGTCTGATCATCCGTTAACATTATAAAATGTTCTCCTCGTGGTGGGAAAAATCTCGGATAATTCCTATGAATGCTCTGTGAAACAGGGATATAGGCTTGATTTTGATTTCTCCCATCTCTTTTCCCCCAGTTTAAACCGGATCTCTCAGCAACAATCCCATTACGAGTTAATAAAGATAAATCTACATATTCCAGACTCTGATGTTGAACTACAGTCGTTTCATGAACTTGTTGGTTTGTGGTAAGTTTCAATTCGTGTCCCTGTTTATCTGATATTCTCATATTATAAAGTGAGATAAAGTTTTGAACCATCGGATCAAGACAAGAAATAGGCGTGGTTAGTCCAAATACCTCATCACTGTTTGAATAGGTTGCTTCTACAAGAAGTTCATTTTGTCTTCTGAATCCATTCCAGCTGAAATTAGCAGAACCAATAAAGATTAGGTCATCATTTAAAGCATGACTATTCCAATGATATATTTTAGTATGCACACCAGGGCGGGTCATTTGATAATATATATTGACGCGAGGTTGTTGCTGTTGTGCAATTCTTTTATATTGCTCATGTTGCCATATGCTGACGCCATCAACACTAGCCATACCAATGAATAAATCTATTTCAATGTCTTCGTAATGTTCTAGAATGTGCCATAAAAATGAAACGGATGCATATCCAGCTAGGATTCTTATGCGTCGATAACCTTTTGCATAAGGAACCGCAAACACTTCTTCCTCTAAATTTGTCAATAAATACAATAATATCCCTCCTAATTGTTCATATTATAATCTACAACACCTATATATTCCATATTTTCTTAGTTTACCTGTAAAATACGGAATTTAACGTTGGTTTACTGATTCATGCTTAATTCTATATTTTAATAGATTTATTAACTTCCTCTTAAAAATAAACCAAAGGCACAGAAGGAGAGTTCTGTGCTTTTGGTTTATTTTTTAAATATAATATCACGATGATGTTCCATATATTGTATCATTTTGGTGGTCATCTTGATTTTTAATCTGCCGTTAATATTAAAACTCATTTGTTGGTAAGAATGAAGATTACGAGAAATGAGAATCTCCCCATTTTCTTTAAACGTAATCATACCTTTATCAAATAAATAATCATGGTTTGGGCATAGTAAAAGCCCGTTATTTATATCTAAACGTTCATGATCATTACTTGCTGACCAAGGTTTAATGTGACTTGCACGTGAATAATCAGCTTCCACACCACATATTGCGCAGGATTTATATTTGCTTAAGAGTAGCTTGCGAAACTTCGCCTGACCTTTACGTTGCTTAATTTCTTTAAGCACTTCTGTTACTAACTCTTCATTTATCTCACCATCATTTATTACACCACTTAAATCTTTTACTAGTGTTTTGAATTTAGGTAATAATTCTAAAGTTAAAGAGTAAGGCTTTACAATGAAAATCCCCTGACTATTTTCTTCTACAATCATTCCCAAGCCGAGGACAACATTTATACCTTTTTTTGCTTTATGTAGAATGCCAATAGGAATCTGATTGTGGAGATTAAATCTTGCTGCAGCAATATCACTTTTTTTCCGATTATCTTTTGGACTACTAGGAGGCCTCATTTCAATAACTTCAAACTCATGAAGGGCTTTATCTTTCCAGATAATTTGTTGACCATAATTATCATCAGATTCTGTCCCTTGATATGATATTAAAAAATTCATACCTGCAGGTTTGTAGAAACCTCTAATTAAATCGTGAAGGATATGATCTTCTTCTACAAACTGATCTGCAGGTACGCGTTGTTCTTTACTAGCCCCTTTTATAGGAATTTTACCTACTAAAGTTTCACCTTTTAAAGCGTCAAACTTGCGTAGTATTCCTTGATGAACACTTTCACTCAACATTTTCATGACCCCTTAGCGACCGACATCACACATTATTGAAAGCTAATTGTTTGTTTTCTGCGTTAATCTCGTTTTTTGAAACTTTTTTTAATTTTTCTTTTTGTAAGTGATCAAGTTGATATTTCTTTGCTGGTTCAACGGAAGCGTATGGAATTTTAGCAAAAGATTTTAAAATAGCCTCAAATACAACTTGTGCTCCCGCAGGAGGAACGGCCATACCAATTTGCTTACGAGCACCTTCTTTAGTGCCAATAAATTTAAAATCATCTGGAAACGTTTGTAAACGTGCTCTTTCTCTATTTGTTAAAGCACGTGTTTCTTCCCAGTGATACATATGAGTACCACCACCTCCACTACCCGTTACAGTATAAGCTGGGCGTGATGGATCAAGACGTTTATAAATAGAACTTAGTCGTGCACCTTTTACATTCAGTTGTAATTCTTCTGGAATACCAACATACCATGCATTAGAGCCAGCAGGAATATAACTTAGCATTTCTTTCACTTTGGCTGTATGACGAGGAAAATCATGATTTGGTGCATCCTCAGGAATTGGTGGATTTAAAATAGCTTCTTTGCATGTTTTATACTTTGCTGAATTTGGTGTTGTAGGTTCAGGAACTTTAAATTCTATCCCTTGTTTAGCTAGGTCTTTACGAATTCCAACAATAATAATACGATGTCTTGCTTGTGGAACACCATATTCTTCAAATTTATATAGATGTGGTGTTACAACATACCCAACGTCTCCAGAGGACTCTAATTCATTTAATATTTGAATGAAGGCTCTTCCTTCATTAGCACTTTGGAGACCACCAACATTCTCTGCAACAAAGAATTTAGGCTTGTATTCATTTAATACTCGGACACCATAGCTGTAAAGCGGTCCAAATGTACCACCTAATCCTTTTTTCTCTCCCACTACACTATAATCATTACAAGGGAACCCAAATGCAAAACAATCTATGTCAGATAAAATATTCCGATCACCAATTGGTAGTTTTTCAACTGGACCACAAATTACACTTGGGTCATTTTCGTTACCACATATATTTAATGCAAATGTTTTACATGCATTTTGATCAAAGTCATTTGACCAAGCATGTTCAATTCTATATTCTTCTTTTGTTTCTGGGTGTATAACAACAGCATTCTTAGCTGCAAGACTCAGACCGCCTGGGCCATTAAATAATTCACCTTTTTTAAAAATCATAGAATCATCTCCTCGAGCTAGACTTTCGAGCTAAAATATAGGAACAAAAGTTCTGGCATACTTATATGCTAGTTTTTATAATACTACTTTTTGAATGAAATTGCTGCCTAAAAGCTCAAATTGATACAAAATAACCAATACAATTTTAAAAGAGGAGCAAAACACATCACAATTTATCCCCCATTTTTAAACTATAGAACATGATTAAATAATCCAATAGCTGTTTTTATTAAGATATACAATTTGTTTACTAAAGTAACAATTTAGTGAAGTAATATATAAATTCCCACCATTATGCACACTTAATTATTGTCGAAAAACGTAATTAAATAGAATATAAAGGAATAAAATTAAATATACTCGGATATGATATACATAGAGTACTTGTTTACAAGTTTCTATATATTAAAGAGATGTTTTAAAAGGAGGAGTTAAAATGAGTAGGACAGGTAAAAATTTCGATGTTGTTCTTAAGGATGTTCATCTGAATTGGGGTACCGTAGGACTTTCAAGATCATCTTTAGGAAAAAGAAACGAGTTTGAAGCATATATTCCAATTAGCATTACTAATGCTAAAGTTTTCGACATTAAACAGGGAGAAACTTTTGAATGTATTTCAGACGATGGGTTATTTAACGAATCAATGCGAGCTACCGGCTCACAAGGAGACGCTAAACAATACGGGAAAAATCTTACTAAAGTCGGAGATATGAGAGGCGTAGGTTATTGGTTGAAAGATAGAAAAAAAGCAAAACCAGGAGATACTGTAAGAATTCTCTTTGTTGACGAGAATGTAATACAGATTTCCCTGTTATAAGAAAGAAAAAGAAGCTACTCTCTGCTTGAGAATAGCTTTTTTATCTTTAACGGATAAGGAAGTAAGGGCGTACTATTTCAAAATAGGCTGGTTTAATAAACAACAAACAAAAGCAAGAAATGACCCTATAAGGTCATTTCTTGCTTTTGTTAAAAATTATTTACTATTCATAAAAGAGTGATCAATTTCTAATACATCCTGCTACTTTAATATTAAGGTTTTGTACTAGATGATGGATTTCTGTTGAACTTAATTCCCCTAAATCGACGCTTTCAGTAGTATATATATTTTTTGCGAAGAGAAGTGTTCCTGCTAGACGCAAAACAGTATTGTCGGGAATTATAATTTCGAAAACAGGCTGCCCTTCTGTAAGCAGTCCCTGATCACTTACTACTATAGCAATGTCGTCACTATAGTCGACTATATCAATACCCTTGCACTTAAGTATTTCATGAAATTTTGCTGTTTGTTCTGGACCGGCTACCGAAGATATCTTTTCTATTTTTGCATAAGGACTCATATTTTCCACATTGAATCCAACTATGTAGACTTGTATTTCTTTAGTTGAAGAATTCATATTTCCACCTCCAAGGAAGTTAAATTTATTGCTGTGACGGAATTGTGAGTGTGTAATTTATAAATACTACCAAAACTTACATTTCCTTGACTCGAATTTTCTTCTCGCCCTAAGTAATTAATATCTATAGAATCACGTGACCCATGATCATAAGAGTAATTATACAATAAAAGTTGTGATAATCTCCTAATGTCTTAACCAAGAACATCTACTCATTACTTTTATAATCATTAAATTTTTAATAATTTCACACTCGCAGTTCCAGTTAATTGTTATTAATAATGAATTTTTTCAAAATTAATTTCTTGTCTTCATAGAAGATTTCTAATGAATCTCCTTTACTAATACCTAAAGCTTCAATCACATCTTTGGGAATTCTCACTCGATTCGCCGAATCAATCTTTCTAATAACCTTTTTCATAAATATCTCCTTTTAAAAACTTATGGTATTTTTCAATAAATTATTTGATAAAAAAAATAGCTATCTTCTTTAAATGTTATGAATTAGTTATGTTTTCTTTTGTAAATTATCCCAATAATAACATTAGACTCATCAAAATAAATAATATAATTCATTTTTCTGCTATCGAATGCAATTTTCTAACACACCCTTGATGATGCTCTTTTTGACGTAATTACAGAAGATTTTATTATATAGTTCCAGAAATGTCGTTTAGTCAAAGCGAGGTTGGTTTTGTCTGAATTTGTCTTATTTTGTCGAAAGCGTAGCAAAAGTAACCTTAAACACTTAATATCAGATTAGTAGGATTTCCTATATAACATACAAATTAATTTTAAAGAAGTCGGGAGTACGATTATGAAGAAAAAGGCTATTTTACTTTTAGTTATTTTATTATTATTAGCGATGATTTTCCTAATATCAACTTTGTGGAGTATCATTGGTTTGCTTGTCGCTGGTTTTGGTGTATATCACTATTTAAAAGAGAAAAAAGAAAAGTCCTCTATAAAAAGACCTCTCCTGTTTATTTGGTCTGGTATCATCCTAGCTTTTATTATTGTAATTGTTAATACTGATAGTGATACGGGTGTTGCAAACGAAGCAGACATCAAATCAGCAACTATTGAAAAAGATAAAGCTAAGGAAGAAGCTAAAATTGCTGCCGCAGCTAAAGCTAAAGAAGAAGCTAAAATTGCTGCCGCAACTAAAGCTAAAGAAGAAGCTAAAATTGCTGCCGCAGCTAAAGCTAAAGAAGAAGCTAAAATTG
>JGI24024J18818_10000629_pt1 | contig 13742 bp, 11 predicted proteins | sample Cruoilmetagenom2_FD_18818 | JGI IMG/M metagenome (IMG submission 18818) | reverse complement strand
TCACCGGATTCGTACATCTTTGTAACTGCTGCGGCTATTTCCTCTGCATATATGCCGATGGGAAACAGGTTTTGAGTCCTCAATGTCGCGATAAGCGAATTTTTGCCTTTTTCAAGGGCCGATTTTACGACCTCATCGTCAAATGTCTCCTCACACAGCAGTGAAAATATTTCCTTATCCAGCTTGGCATATTCTCTGATGACCAGTCCGGTTTTTTCCTCGGTTTTTAAAATTAAATATTTTTGTTTCATGGTGTATATCTCCCTTAAACACAGTGGGGTTTCTGTATTCGACCGTAGTTAAAAAACTGTTTTTTATTTAATTTTCCGGAAATCATAAAAAACAGGTCGTGTCAACCAACAAAAATAAAAAATATTGACCTCTTTTATCCAAGGTGATAATTTATTTCGATTGATCGTTGAGGACATGATAATACTGGAGGGATGGCTGAGTGGTCGAAAGCGGCGGTCTTGAAAACCGTTGAGTGTAACAGCTCCGTGGGTTCGAATCCTACTCCCTCCGCCATACCTGTTTTCCACATGGAAAAAATTTTCAAAAATTTTGTATGACAATTGTCCGGATAACGGTCAAAGCATAATTTCAAGAAAAACCTGGAGAGATGGCCGAGCTGGCTGAAGGCGCTCGCCTGCTAAGCGAGTGTGGGGGGAAACTTCCACCGAGGGTTCGAATCCCTCTCTCTCCGCCATTTCAAATACTTAGCCCGGCTTGAAAAGCCGGGCTTTTTGGTTTTTGGTCCCGGTTTTGTGTGTTAATATAATGTATTGCCAAATTATCCTGACCCATGGTTGAGTGACTTCATTAAACGTTATGACACCCAAACAAATCGAACAGTTTCGAAAACGGCTTGTTGAGTGGTATCGTCGCCATCACCGCCGACTTCCATGGCGAGAAACCGATGATCCTTACCGGATATGGATTTCGGAAGTGATGCTTCAACAAACTCAGGTACAAACTGTTCTGCCGTATTATCAAAAATTTTTGCTTCTCTTTCCGCATGTCAAACAGCTGGCAGATGCGGACTTGCAAAAGGTCCTCAAGGCCTGGGAAGGTCTGGGGTATTATGCCCGGGCTCGCAATATGCACCGAGCGGCAAAAATCCTTGTCGAACAATACGCCGGGAAACTCCCTGAAAACTGGGCGTCGGTTCGGGCGTTGCCCGGCGTCGGTGATTACATCGCCGCCGCAATTCTGAGCCTTGCCTTCAATCAGCCTTACGCTGTTGTGGATGGAAACGTCAAGCGCGTTCTGGCCCGTCTTTATGAAATCGGGGACCCCATAAACAAATCGTCATCCTATAAAATCTTCAAGGAAACTGCCGGACGTCTGCTTGATCATCGTCACCCCGGCATTTTCAATCAGGCCATGATGGAATTGGGCGCTACCATTTGTAAGCCTGGAAAACCGGAATGCAATGGTTGTCCCGTCTGTTCTCTGTGTCATGCCCATCAAGCCGGGAATGTCGATAAATTTCCAAAGCGGATTAAGACCCCAAAAACGCCCCTTCACCATATCGCCGTCGGTGTGGTTTACAAAAACAACCACATGCTGATCACGCGCCGAAAATTGGAAGGGCTGCTAGGAGGCTTATGGGAATTTCCCGGCGGCAAAGTCAGGAAACATGAAACCCCCGAAAGTGCCTGTGTCAGAGAGATCAAAGAAGAAGTGAACTTGGGGGTGGCGGTTGCCGGGCACATCGCACAGGTCAAGCATGCCTACACCCACTTTAAAATCCTAATGGACGTGTTTTCCTGTAGATATGTGGCCGGTGACGTAAAACTCAACGGGCCGATCGATTTCCGATGGATTGTACGCCGGGAGATCGAACTTTATCCGTTTCCCAAAGCCAATCATAAATTCATCCACTTGCTCGATTGATTGGGTTCCTTGTTAAGGAGCCTGGAGCTTGACCCAAAATCTGAAAAACCATCAGTTTTTCCATTGATCTACACTTAAGGTTGGATATGATTTTATGCCACCTAACCATCTGGTTTTCAATATATTTTCGGCTGATATTGTCGCCATTTTTATAGGGCATTAAAACGCTTGAGGCAAACGTTTTAGGCCAACGGGGTCATTATGTTCGGATAGATCAACAGCGACCAGCAGGAGGGTGCTTCAAAACACAGTCACAAATTTAATGTATCACATCCCGGGATACTTTTCGGGAAAAGACTCAAAAATCATTCATCGGAAGGTTTTTAAACGTCGTTTTATATAATATACGGCGTATACGGGAAGGCGTGGTTCGAGGCTCAGCTGTGAGCTATGTCCAAAATCAATAAAATCTGTAAGAATTATGTAAATTTCCCAGGTTGACGGTCTGGTTTGATTTTGATATCTGTATAGTAATCTTGATGGGTTATGGTTGGTTTCCGTTTTCCCGGATTCGGTTGAAAGCATTAAGTAATTCAATCTATTTGCTTTATTTGATTTCAAAAGGCGAATTCTAATCCTTCGCTTTTTTCGAAAGGGTTTGGCTTTTTCCACCCTTATGAAAAAAGATTCTTTGGTGATTAATAATTGTGAAGCTGACTATCTATAAAAAGATGATGCTTGGTTTCGGTGTCATTATCATCATAATGATCATCGCCAGCACGTATATCCTGTTCAAGTTGAATGTCGTTTCCAATACAGCGAAGATGACCCTTACCGCGAATGTCCAGGTCGTTGACCTTGCCAAACAACTTCAAGCCATCCTGCATGATCTAAATGTAGATGCTCAGAAATATATTATCTCCCGTGATGAGACCTATTTTGCTTTATTCGTTGCTACGAGGCGGCAATTCGATCAGCACTTGAATTCATTGCTCGATGTATCATCGGAGAAGACGGAACGTTCCATTGTCAGAAACATGTTTCAGGCCCATGAATCGTTTGCCGCCAGCATGCAAAGCGAGAGAGACAGCCAAGACACGGGCTACAATCCGGTACGTGACAACCGAAGGTCGGAAAGCCTGAAAATCCTGTACAAATCCCTTGATCATCTTATCAGCATCAATCAGGTCTCCATTGAGAAGGCAATGTCTAGAATGAATACAACCACAAGCCGTTCCGCCAAAGTCGCTCTTTTGTTAATCGTCTTGACGCTGCTGACGGCTGTCTCAGTGGCCTTCCTTATTGCCCGAACAATCACAAAACCCATAGATGAGTTGATACGAGGAACTGAGCAGATTGCACAAGGAAAATACGAGCCGGTCAGGGTCTCTTCTAATGATGAAATCGCCCTACTCGTCGATGCAGTCAATGACATGAGCGTCAAGATCAAGAATATAAACGAACTCAGAACCCATATGATGCAGCAGATTTCTCACGAACTTCAATCTCCCCTCCAGGTGATACTTTCTGCACACGACATCTTGAAAGATCAATGTTTCGCCATGATGGATGCTGAACAGTTGCAGATGCTCGATACTATACGTAGGGGAATTAACAAGTTGACAGTCTTCAGCAAGCAGTATCTTGATCTTGCCAAGATTGACTCCGGTATGATGAAATACCACATGGAATGGACAGATCTCTCCCGGATTGTTGAACCGCTGGTTGAAGATGCAAGGCTTATTGCTGCAAGCAAGGACATCACTGTGGAGTTGGCTACCCGCGCTGCGCCCAAGATCATGGTGGATGCGAAGAAAATTTCTATCGTTGCAAGCAACCTCCTCAGCAACGCAATAAAATACACGCGAAACGATGGGAGCGTCAGGGTGAAGGTCGGCCCCTGCGCCATCGGTGCTCAGTTTAAGATTCAGGACTCGGGAATCGGCATCGCGCCAGAGGAACTCCCCAAAGTATTTACAAGGTTTTATCAAGCCAGCAATATCGGCAGAATAAAGAGTGGGGGCATCGGAGTCGGTTTGGCCCTTGTCAAAGCATTTACAGAAGGCCATGGCGGAAAGGTCTATGCCGAAAGTGTCGTTGACTCTGGATCGACCTTCACGGTTGAGCTGCCGGCCGCACCAGAGGAATTTCAAGGCCCGGCAATTCAAGTGCCGATATAGAAGTAAGGACTTATTCATGAAATGGAATCATGTCATCGTTGTAATCTTATACTTTCTTGTGGCCGGTTGTTCTTCCCAATTCCACGGTTCCAGATCTGAATTGCAAGCCCGGAATCATATGGATCGTGCGGCTGCCCTGGAAGACGCCTCTGAATATCACCAGGCCGCCCAGGAATATTCGATTGTGGCAGAGCGTTATCCTTCCACAAACTATTATAAGACTGCAGTATGGAAGGCTGCCTTGTTAAGCATTCATCCGGCCAACTCGGAAATCGATTACAACGCAGCACTGTATTGGCTCAAAATCTATCTTGGGCTGCCGCTATCTTCTGAAGAGAAAGATAGCGCGGAAATTTACGTTGCCATGCTGGAGCACATTAATGTTTTGGAATCCATACTTTCCGCTTTTGCTGCAGAAAAGGAGAAGCTCCAGGCGGTGGCTCAGCAACAGTCCAGCGATATCGTGACGGCCACCCAACGATTGGTTCAATTGGAAGCGGATCTGATACTCGCCCAGGCAGAACTTAAGAAAATGAAAGAGGTGGATGTCCGGATGCATCGGAGCCGGGTGAATGGTAATGACGGCAAATCTGGCGAAGGGGCTCAAGAGACCTCTGAACTTAATAAGGATGAAGTGAGGACACAGTCCCCAAGCTGGCACAGAGCGCCTCCGGGGCCTCAGGATTTTTATCCCTATGTGATTCAAGTCAGTTCTTATGCGAACAAGGAAGAATCTATTCAGGCCGCAATGAGAGCCAGAAACAAAGGGTATTCTGGATTTGTTTCCGATGCCCATATTCCTGGGAAAGGGGATTGGTATCGTGTGTATGTCGGCTTTTATCGGACCCTCGAAGCGGCACAAGGGGCTGCTTATGAAATGAAAAAGCAGGACTATCTTCATGCTTTTGTGGTTAAGATGCCCTTTGCTGTTCAGATTGGGATTTTCTCAAGTGATAAAGAACTGAAAGAGCTGGAGGCGGATCTTCGATCAAAAGGATACTCGGCCTACGGGCTTCCGGACAGAATGTCCCCTAACAAATTCAGGTTGTTGACCGGAGCCTTCCCCAGCGAAGCGGCGGCTTCTGAAATGGCCAAAGCATTGCAGAAAGAAGATTTCAAGTCAAAGGTGGTTCAGCGCTAGAATCGTGCTTAAAGGGCATGGCCCGGTAGAACGCATAAAAAACCGGTCAAGAAGCATTCGTCTCAATGCCCACGAATGGGGTTGAAATCCATCCGGCATTCGGTGGATTTCCCGAAGCGGCACTGCACCCTATTGGTGAGGATTCTTGGGGTGGCCAAACAAAGGGGCCTAAACTGTTTGGGCGTAAGCCCAAGGGGTATTTATTCTTAAAGTCGAGGTTGGGGTTATAATTCGCAACCACCTGTTTTAATAATTTTTCGGAGCATATATCCCCAGTCTTAAAGCAAGATGTCCCAAACGTGTATTAAAAGCAGGGAAATGGGTTGCATCGGCCTGATTCCATAGCCTAAACTTTAGTATTGACCAGAAAAAAACAAGCTGATATAGAGTGCCCGGATCGTTTCAATCAAGCGTCTATCCCAAACGTTTAGGTCGGACAGCAAGGAGGGGGTATTGTGGCAACCATAGAACAACGACGGAAAACAGACAGGGAGCGTCGAGAACGCTGGCGTAAAAGGAAGCTTTCAGAGGGCAACAAACAGATTCAGATTATGATTACAGGGGAAGCTCAAAAGGTTTTAAAGTCGGAAAAGGAGCGTTCTGGAGAGCCTTTTGTTCAAATTATTAATCGTGCGATCATGAACATCGGCAAAGCTCATCCGAGTATTTCGGAAAAAACAGCGACCCGTCCGAGCATTTCAGAAAAAACAGCGTCCCGTCCCGACAAATCTGCTAAAGCAATGGCACCATCCAGAATCCCAGACAAAACAGCGGCACACGCCCCGGAGCAGTTGAGCTTGTTCATGGAATCAAAAAACTAGGTCGAAAAGGGAATCTCATTCGCCACTGGCGTAGACATTCAATAACGCATTAAAAGGATTCGGCAAAGGCGTTCCGAAAAAATCTGCGGACACCCGAGTGATGGGTCGGAGTGGTGACAATACTCTGGTTGCCGAGGGCTCCAACGCGTGGGTCTTTCACGTCCGAATCTGTGGGGGTGCAATAGGTCTCCCCTTGGCCCGAAATATTTTACGAAACCTGAGAATAAGGAGTATCGTTCCGGTGGTCGTGACGCTCAGAGACAATCGCAGAGGTTTTACCTTGATAGAGATAATGATAATTATTGTCATTATCGGCATCCTGGCAGCCATTGCAATTCCGAGCTATCTTTCTTATCGAGAAAAGGGCAAACTTGGACGGGCTTTATCGGAGCTGAGATTCATCGAGACGGCGCTTTCAATTTTGGCCATCGAACACCGGTATGTGGCCCCACAAAAGACCGGTTGGTGACGTCTCGGGTAATGAGGTCTGGGATCTTAATTCACCCAGCGCCGGGATGGTTGCAACAGATGGAGGCTATCCCGGTTGGGACGGGCCGTATTTGGCAAATGTGCCGCGGGATCCTTGGGGTAACAACTACTTTTTTGATAACGATTACACAATAAACCAACAGAATGTTGTTGCTATCGGCTCTTTTGGCCCCAACGGGGTAGGACCCAACAATTACGACGCTGATAATATCATCCTGATAATCTCTTCTGATTAATAATCTCCCGCAACTCGATATCACAACGTCTAAATCAGACTCAGAACACCAGGTATCAAAGGATCACTCCAAAGCCATTTACTTTAGAGATGTCAAAGGTTTTGTATGGAAGCTGTTTCAAAACCTCCCATTCACTGGTGGGATGTATTGATCTCAGATAGTTATAAGCTTTAAAATTCTAATTGTTGAATTTCTTCCACAGTCTCCGTTGGCACATGAACCGTATAAATATACAACCGGACATCACCTTGTTTATATCGCCTGGTGTTTATGGAGGTTGAACCGAGGGGGTTACGAACGACAGTTACAATTGATTATTTTGAAAATAGAGTTTAAAGTTGGCCCGTTGTTGTGTTCAAATTATTTCATTTCGCAACACGCTGGCATCCTTTAAAGGAATGAAATGTCAAGTAGCCAACGCTATTGTAAAGGTTGCTCTACGATCCAGATCGCGTCTGCGATCCGCCCCTTCTCTCAAATCGTTTTCCGGCCTTTGTATATTTTTGAAAATGGTTTTGCCGATTCTTCGATCTGAATCGTTTCTTCTTTCTAAACCGATTCTACGGTCGACGCCGCTTCTGCGATCTTCTTCGACCCTTCTATTCGGGAGATAGTTTGTATATGAAAAATCTCGTCTATCAATACCTGTCCGCCTGCCTCCAGTATCTATCAGTCCCAATGGCATAGTTTAATCCTCGCTGTCTTATACCCGCATCAACAATCTAAGTTTTAAGATTGAAGTTTTCAGCACCTTCCGAATGGATTTGTCCCTTGAGAGAAACCCCTGAAGACTATCTTCAGGGGCGAAAAAGGAATAAATAATGAAAAAGGTTTTCATTTTGGAGTATGTTTGCTTGCAAAAATCGTGCAAAAAAAGTTAATTATTTCGCAAAGCCTTGTCCATTAAGCATTGGCATTAATTGGAGGGTAAATGCAGCAATGGGGATCCATAAAGATAACCCTGCAATTGTGGAGCAAATTACATAAAATTGTGAATTAAGTTACATGTATAGATGTCACGTTGTGGTGGTGTTCGGGATAAATTAAAGGGGAAGGACGGTGGAATTGATTCACGATCAAAAGATTCATTAATGTGAAAAAGGGCGGAGCCATGATAGCCCCACCCTTATGTGGTATGGTTGTCCCCTCATACAAGGTAAATTTCAGTTGATTAATCAGATAAAGCTTTTATCATCTCGTTCACTTGGTTCTCTGTAGCGATAGGATGTACTGAAAAAATACAATAGGGTACAAATTGTTGGAGGGCGTTCATCACTTCTACCTCAGTACCTTCATTTATAGAATAGCCTTTTGTCTCACCAACAAATCCTCCCCAATCCGTTACGATTCCCTTTTCGATATCTTGCCTAATTACTGCCATAAAAAGGCTCCAAGTATCTTTTCGTTCTTTTGGATCAACAGGAATTTTCGTTTGGTCAATTTCCCAAAGTACCAGATATTTTCCCATGATATTACCTCCAATCTAAAAGTCATTAAGGTGAATTTGTTGCTTTTAAAATTCGTCTAATATCCTTACTCTTGTTTTATAATATTCGTCTTCAGTTATTAATCCTTTCTCCAAAAGTGAATTTAATTCTTCGAGTTTTTTCTCCATATCCTCATAACTCCTGGATGGCTCTGTTATCTTCTTTGTTTCTTCAGTGTTAACGTTTTGATCCTTTTGAACTTTTGTTGGTGCACATCCAATCACAATTGAAGCTGAGAAGAAAAGTAAAACAACGATATTAAAAAGCATCTTTTCCATTTTCTCCCTCCTTGTACAGTTGGCTATTGGAGGTTCTTAATTGTCTTAGGCTTATCGTTATATTACTTTAGACTCCCAACAGAACACTCCACGTCCTGTCAGGAGCAGGGAATGCACATTTTGAGGGGCTTCTCCATGGTGATAACCTTCTGAATTGAGGTTAACCGATTGAAAATAAGAAAACATCATATAGAGAGAAACGAATTGGGAATGAGGTCAGCACAGTAAGAAATGTAGTTCGATGGGAATCGGATGTTGACAGAGGGCAGGTTTCAAAAGAGAATGTATCAAAAAATACTATTTTAAAATCTCGATAGTGTCAATAAAATAATATTTTTGATAACTTATGCTACATTGTAGCATTGATTGCGAGGTTGATCGATAGAAAAAAGGTACGTGTTCAGGGGGTGCGCTCTCCCGCTTTACTCCGGCGTCTACGTGTCTGGTCATTTCAATGACTTAGCAGCGGTGGCATTCCTGCCCCCTCCGCGTTCTCCCGCGAAAAGCATGCGGAAGCCGCGGTCTCCCCCACTGCTAAGTCATTGAAATAACGAAGCCACTCCGCCAATATCGTTACACGGAAAAGCGCACCCCCTGAACACGTACAGGAATTCTATCAATTATATAAAAACATTGGAGCGACCTGCCCGCTCGTGCCTTGCAATGGCAGGCGGGAGCGACACCATAACTTTAGGCATTTTAGATCATTTTAGGCACTTTTAACTTGTACGGCTCAAGTTTTACCAAACAGGGTCTCTTTGACCCATTTAAAACCGAATTGCAACAGCTCGATATCGTCATGTTTTAGGGCATATGGCGTCTTTGGGTCCAGATTCCAGCCACCCAGAAGATCTTTATCGAAGATATGGAATCTGAACGTGTCAAGATCATAACATGCCCAGTGAAACATGAGACCCGATTTTATATCCAGCGGACCGGGCAAAAGGCGATTTTTGAGGCCGATGATCTCCATGAACATGTCGTTCATCTGATTGTAAATGGCAACCTCCTGATTTTTTATCCATTCCCGAACCGTCCACTGGTGTCCCTGTTTACATCCCAAACAGTGCGCTTCTTTTAACAGCATGTACTGTTCGGTGACCGTGCCGGTTTCTCTGGACCGGGATGCAACCCGTATCAGCGGATACATGCGGCACGAGGACGGACGATCTTCGTATACCCTGCATCCTGACGCGGTCACAAACGGGCACTTAAATTGGTGAGCGGAGTCTGTTTTAAGTGTGATTATGGGAAGCCCGGTTTCAGGACCGGTGTGCCGGGTGGTATATCGCTCAAGAAAAATACTCGATGTCAAGCCGAGTTGATTTTTCAGGCGCAGGATATCGTAGGGGGTGAGAAACTGGTTCAGATCACGACAGCATTCATTGAAACAGGAGATTTTTTGGGTGCATGAAAATTTGAATGTATCGTTCGACAAAAGGGGGGATATGTTGTTTTCCATGGATCTATATCCTTATTCTTAAAATAACATCCCGTTTCAGCCGCAGGACAATTCCGTTTTGATCGGCAAGAACTCGCAAAAAAAACTGCGTAAAAGCGAACAGGTCTAACGTATTAAGATTGCACGGCGGGAAAATGATAATTATCCATAATTTTGACAACCTCTTTGCTGTTCGCTTTAACGCGCTCTAATTTGCTCAAACAGCTTCCCGATCAAAACGGAACTATCCTGCAGCTTACCGAAATTGTGGCCGTAAGCAATTCAATCGGAAAATATTTTTTGGGAACTGTTCTATTCCTTGTTCCGAGTTCGTGTCCTGCACGCTGTTCTGGTTGATACGCTTACCGTCCGACTGGCAGCAAAATGCTGTATGGAATTCATAAGCTGAATGAAGCACACAACCTGAATCCCATTAAGCACAATATATGGTATATGTTGAGATTTAGATAACTATATATAGGATCTGGCCAATGGATAATTCTAAGGTTTGAAAATTAATAGTTTAGTTTATCCAAAAGTCCTTGACAAGAATAATGTTAATTGTTATTTAAATTTTTTGACTTTTAGGTTCATTGCTATCCTGTTGATTTTATAGAAAATTATTTACCCTGTCAACCCGAACTTTGTATCACTTTGAAAGGTGATTTAACAGATAAGAATAGGGGTTTAGTGTTATTAAAAACAAATGACGACTTTTTAGGGTCAAGATTATGAAGGGAGGTGCAACAGCTTAAAAATTGTACCAGAGACTATTTAGAACCGGTTGAAATACTGAATTATTTTTNAAACAAAATTAGGAGGTAACTAAATGCCAAGTTTCGTAATTACCGAAAAATGCGATGGCTGCAAAGGCGGGGACAAGACCGCNTGCATGTACATTTGCCCCAANGACCTGATGGTTCTGGAACCCAATGAAATGAAGGCTTACAATCAGGAGCCTGATCAGTGCTGGGAATGTTTNTCATGCGTCAAGATCTGCCCCACGCAGGCAATCGANGTCAGAGGTTATGCCGACTTTGTACCGCTGGGAAGCAGCATTATGCCGATGCTTGGAACCGAGGACGTCATGTGGACCTGTAAGTTCAGAAACGGTACCATCAAGCGTTTTAAGTTCCCCATCCGGACGACTCCGGAAGGTGCTGCCAATGCTTACTTGGATCTCGTAGGCAAAGATCTTGACAGTGAGCTGCTTTCAACCCAAGAGGCAGAAGGTTATGAAATTCCAAAACCGCTGGCAACCGTTTAAGCGGTAAAGGTTTTCAAAACTACGGTTTGATGGTCAATTTAGAATATTTTGATTTAAGGAGGATACAACATGGCATTACCGAATAAACCTTTAGGAGAACTCAAAGCTGTCAGGGATCCGGAAGTTGAAGAGCGCGAAGTTGACATTCTGATTGTAGGCGGCGGCATGGCTGCCTGCGGAACCGCTTTTGAGCAAAAAAAATGGTCACCTGACGCGAAAATCCTGTTGTGTGACAAAGCTGCTATGGAGCGTAGTGGCGCTGTTGCCCAGGGTCTTTCAGCAATCAATACATATATCGGAGAAAATTCACCGGATGACTATGTGCGAATGGTTCGCAACGACCTGATGGGGATTGTCCGTGAGGACCTGATTTTTGATCTGGGCTGTCACGTGGACGACTCGGTCTTTCTGTTCGAGGAATGGGGTCTTCCGATGTGGAAACTGTCCGACGACGGGAAGAAAATGGACGGCAAAAAAGGCCTGAAAATGGGGACCTTGAAGTCCGGCGCCAAACCGGTCCGTACCGGCAAATGGCAGATCATGATCAACGGCGAATCCTACAAAAGAATCGTTGCCGAAGCTGCCAAACTGGCCCTTGGCGATGAAAATATCCTGGAGCGTTGCTTTATCGTCGAGCTTCTTTTAGACGCCAATGAAGAGAACCGGATCGCCGGCGCAGTCGGTTTTTCCGTTCGTGAAAACAAAGTCTACATCATTAAATGCAACACCATGATGGTTGCCTGCGGCGGCGCCGTGAACATCTACCAGCCCCGCAGCGTCGGTGAAGGTAAGGGACGCGCCTGGTATCCTGTCTGGAATGCCGGCTCCACCTATACCATGTGCATGAAGATCGGTGCCGAGCTTACCATGATGGAAAACCGTTTCACCCCGTCGCGTTATAAAGACGGTTACGGTCCGGTGGGTGCCTGGTTCTTGCTCTTCAAGGCCAAAACACTTAACGGTCTGGGTGAAGGCTACGTGGGCAGTGATGCCGCAAAAGCCGAACTTGAGAGATACGCGCCTTATGGCACGGCTGCCATTACGCCGACCTGTCTGCGTAACCATCTGATGCTCTTTGAGATGAAGGAAGGCCGCGGCCCCATCATGATGGATACGGTCACAGCCCTTAAAGAAATGGGTGAAAAGCTGGACAAGAAAGAAATGAAGGCCCTTGAGTCCGAGGCCTGGGAAAACTTCCTGGATATGACCTGCGGACAGGCCAACCTGTGGTGCGGCACGAACACCGAGCCGGACAAGAAGACCTCGGAGATTATGCCCACCGAGCCGTATTTGCTGGGATCCCATTCCGGCTGCTGCGGACTGTGGACCTCCGGACCTGATTATGACTGGGTTCCCGAAGAATATAAGATCCGTTACAAAGACAAAGTTTACAACCGTATGACCACGGTTAACGGTCTGTTTACCTCCGGTGACGGTGTGGGTGCTTCCGGTCATAAATTTTCCTCCGGGTCCCATGCAGAAGGGCGTATTTGCGCCAAGTCCATGGCCCGGTTTGTACGTGACAATGCCGATTTTACACCGACCATCAGCCAGTCCAAAGAAGAGCTGGTGGACCTGATTTACAAGCCGGTGAGAACGTTCCTGGACAATTGTGATTACACAACGGCCATCGACATCAACCCCGAATATCTCAAACCCGAAGGGATGATGTATCGCTTGATGAAGGCTACCCATGAGTATGGTGCCGGTACGGCCACCTACTATATGACCAGCAGCAAGAGTCTGGAAATGATCATGGATATGCTCCTGCTGATGCGCGAAGACTGCGAAAAACTGGCCGCCGGAGACCTTCATGAGCTGATGCGGGCCTGGGAAATCGAACACCGTATCTGGACGGTTGAGTCTCACCTGCGTCACATTCAGTTCCGGAAAGAAACCCGTTATCCGGGATTCTACTATCAGAGTGACTTTCCGGGAGTAGATGACGAAAACTGGTTCTGCTTTGTCAACTCCAAGTATGATCCCAAGGCAAAAGAATGGGATATCTTCAAGAAAGATTACATCCAGATCATCCCTGATTAATGCTGAATCAGTTTTAGCCTAATCTGATACGCCTCCAGGCGTTTTAAAGACGCCTGGAGGTTTTTATTAAGTTGATATCGTTTTTTTTAAACCCCTGAACTTCAGAACTTCTGACACGCAGGAATTTGGGTGGTATCCAGGGATTTTTCATGTTGGTTAACTTGAAGTATTGGATGGAATAACAGGGAATTTCAGCGCTTCCATTAAATGTATTACGCCATCACTTCATCACTTCCTTTGGACAGCATCGCTCAATTATCCAAACAATTTACCGAGTCCTATGCAGGCTCCACGACGGTCAGGATCACTGAATTTATATTGTACGGAGGGATAGCATGACAGAAAACAAAGCAGCCCCTTCAAACGGGAGCATTTTGGTTGTTGGAGGAGGGATAAGCGGGTTGACCACGGCCCTCGAAGCTGCCGAAGTCGGATACGACGTGTTTTTGGTGGAAAAAAATCCTTACTTAGGCGGAAGAGTGGCACAGCTAAACAAGTATTTCCCCAAGCTATGTCCTCCGAG